>ERZ780208.3243-NODE-3243-length-10184-cov-4.180571_pt1 | contig 10184 bp, 7 predicted proteins | sample MGYA00511167_ERZ780208 | MGnify/ENA primary metagenome ERZ780208 (study PRJEB29588, sample SAMEA2159202) | human gut metagenome | biome: human gut; feature: human-associated habitat; material: faeces | place: Denmark | collected 2008/2010 ... | reverse complement strand
CCTGCAGCCCGAGACGCGCCACACGCTGCCGGCGCTTGCCGAGACACTGCTCCACCGCCGAGTGGAGCTGAACGCCGACGCCCTCGATGCCGCGGCATGTGCCCGCGCACTGCTCGACATGACGCCCGGCCTGCGCGCTGACATCGAGAAGGAGGAACTCATGCCGTTGCTCCGCAACATAGAGTTGCCGCTGGCCGCCGTGCTGGCAGAGATGGAACTCGCCGGCGTACGCATCGACGTCGAAGCCCTCGACAAGGCCGCCGACGGCATGCGCCGACGCATCGCCGCCCTCGAAACGGAAATCTATACCCTCGCCGGAATGGAGTTCAACATCGGCTCCCCCTCGAAGGTCGGGGAGGTGCTCTTCGACGTACTGCACCTCGACGACAAGGCCAAGAAGACCAAAAGCGGCAAGTATTCCACCTCCGAGGAGGTGCTCGCCAAACTGGTGCCTAAGCATCCGGTGGTCGGCAAGATACTGATGCACCGCTCGCTGCGCAAGTTGCTCAACACCTACCTCACGACGCTGCCGACGGCCATCAACCCGGCTACCGGCCGCGTGCACACCACTTACAACCAGACGGTTACGGCCACCGGGCGCCTGTCCTCGTCGAACCCCAACCTGCAGAACATCCCGGTGCGCGACGAAGAGGGACGCGACATTCGCCGCGCCTTCATCCCCTCCGAGGGGAACCTCTTCCTCTCGGCCGACTATTCGCAGATAGAGCTGCGACTCGTGGCCGACTTCGCCGGTGAGGAGACGATGATAGAGGCCTTCCGCCACGACCGCGACATCCATGCCATTACCGCCGCGAAAATCTATCACGAAGACCTCGAAAAGGTGACTGCCGACCAGCGGCGCCACGCCAAGACAGCCAACTTCGGCATCCTCTACGGCATCTCGGCCTTCGGCCTCTCGCAGCGCCTCGGCATACCGCGCGCCGAAGCCAAGGAGCTGATTGACGGCTACTTCGAGACCTTCCCGAAGGTGCGTCTATACATGTCGCAGGCCGTGGAGCACGCCCGCGAGGAAGGGATAGTGCGCACACGCATGGGGCGCCGCCGCATGCTCCCTGACATCAACAGCCGCAACCCGACGGTGCGCGGTTACGCCGAGCGCAACGCCATCAACGCCCCTATCCAGGGCACCGCCGCCGACATCATCAAGAAAGCGATGGTCGACATCGCCGCCGAGCTACGCCGCCGAGGCCTCAAAACCAAGATGATAATGCAGGTGCACGACGAACTCAACTTCGACGTGCCCCCCGGCGAGGTGGCCGAAGTGCAGGAACTCGTGGCGCGCATGATGCAGCAGGCCTTCGACGGCGCCGTCCCCCTCACCGCCTCCGTAGGCGTGGCCGACAACTGGCTCGACGCCCATTGACCCCTCACCCCTATGGCAAAGATAGTTTACGCCCTCGTTTACCTCGTCTCTCTGCTGCCGCTGCGCGTGCTCTACCTGCTGGCCGACGTGCTGGCAGGACTCATGCACACCGTAATACGCTACCGCCGCCGCGTCACCCGCGACAACCTCACGCACTGTTTCCCCGAATTGCCCGTGAAGGAAATCCGCCGCACCGAACGCCGCTTCTACCGCTTCCTGGCCGACTACTTCGTGGAGACGCTGAAACTCGCCTCCATGTCGGAGAAGGAGATGCGCCGCCGCATGCGGTTCGAGGGCCTCGACGAGGTGAACGCCGACCTGCGCCGGGGGCGTTGCGTCTCGCTCTTCCTGGGGCATTACGGCAACTGGGAATGGGTATCCTCCATGCCGCTGCATTTGTGGCGAGGGGCGCATCCCTGCCAGATTTACCACCACCTGCACAACCGCACCGCCGCCTACATCTTCGAGAAACTGCGCACACGCTTCGGCGCCACCAACATACCGATGGAGGATACTCTGACGGTCATCGGCCACGACTGGCGCGACGGCGTGCCCAACATCTGCGGATACATCGCTGACCAGTCGCCCAAATACGCGTCGCTTCACCATTTCGTGGACTTCTTCGGCCGCGAAACGGCGGTACTCACCGGCACGGAACGCATCTCGCGCCTCGTCCATGCCCCGGTCTATTACTGCGAGATGACGCGCCCGCGCCGCGGCCGCTACGTCTGCCGCTTCATCAGGATGACCGATGACGCCTCGGCGCTCCCCAAATTTACGCTGACCGACGATTACTGGCGGCGCCTCGAGGCGCAGATACGCCGCGAGCCCTACCTATGGCTGTGGAGCCACCGCCGCTGGAAGCACACCGCCGCCCGCTTCCGCGAGCTATACCCCGACGACTGGCCCCGCCGCCTCTCCCGCTTGTGAAAAAATCCATACCATAATGCCCGTAAACAAACACGCCCTCATCAGATACCGGACACTGGACAAATGCTTCAGCAATTTTGCCCGGCGCTATTACATTGAAGACCTTATCCAGGCGTGCAATGACGCCCTCTATCTCCATACCGGCGACGAAAAATACGGAGACCCGCTGAAACCCGGCATCAGCCGCCGACAGATTCTCGTGGACATCGACTTTATGGAAAGCGACGCCGGTTGGGAAGCCATGATTGAGCGCATTCGGGACGGACGACGCGTTTATTACCGCTACGAAGACCGAAATTTCACCATCAATAATCAACCCATTACCGACGAAGAAATGGCCAAACTGCGCGAAACCATGCTGATGCTCGGCCGCTTCAAAGGATTGCCGCAATTTGAATGGATGGAATCGTTGCTCACTAATCTTGAAGATAAATTCCACTTGCAGGGAACCACAGAATCGGTTATAAGCATAGACAGCAACGCCTACACCGCCGGCAATGAGCACCTTTCTCCACTCTTCAACGCCATTATAAGCAAAACGCCGCTGGAGATAGATTACCAAACCTTCGGCGGCGACCACTACCGCTGGCAGATACACCCTTACCACATAAAGCAATACAACAACCGCTGGTTCCTCATAGGCCTGAACAACGACGAATACGGGAATATCACTACCCTTGCGCTCGACCGTATAGTCGGTTTCCGCCAAGCCGCAATACCTTTTATAGAAAATACTGCAATCGATGATTTCGACGATTACTTCTACGACATCGTGGGTGTCAGCTTTCCGCCGGAAGGGAAAGTGGAAGATGTATTGCTTTGCTTTTCTCCGCATCGTTTCCCGTATATCGTCTCCAAACCTATACACGGTTCGCAGAAAACCGTCTCGGCGCAGGAAGGATTGATTTCGCTGCACGTGATACCCAACCGCGAGCTGAAATCCATAATTCTCTCGTTCGGCGACGACGTGGAAGTGGTAGCACCCGAGACGCTGAGAGCGGCAATAGCAGGAAAAATAAGGGAAAGTTATAAAAAATACGGACCGATGCAGTAAGACTTCACAAATAATTCGTATCTTTGCAACGTCAAAACGACAAAGCGAGCCACAAAAGCCGCGAAACAACCAAAAATAAAGAAATATCCGACTGATGCAGAATCTCTGCACAGTTCCAATATACCTTTGCAGCATGAAATCAATCAGCTTCAAAAACTTCCGCAACAGCGGTGACATAACTACAAGAATAGAACTCAAAGCTATCTCTATCTTAACCGGCTGCAATAGTGCCGGTAAGAGTTCTGCTGCAAAAGCCCTGTTACTCCTTAGTTCCTACATTAATAAAGTCAAGGATAATGAATACAACCTCATTGATACTCCGCTTGATTTGTCCAAAACAGTCAAATTAGGAACATTTGACAATGTCCTCAATATCCATTCTCGCAAAAAGGGAATTGACACGTTTACTCTCGGTTACTCAATCAACTCATTTTTTCACAATGGAGAAATAGGATATGATTTTACTTTCGGGAGAAAGGAAGGAGATTACCTCGGAAATGGTTGGTTGAAATCAATGACAATTTCCGTTGATAAATTCCCATTGGTGACCTTTAGCATTATTGATGGGAATTACAAAATACACATAGATGATGTAAAAGGATTTCGGACTTATTGCCGCAACTATATGATTGGGCAAATGGCAGCAGCCTCTCGAAATGCAAAAAAAGCCATACTTGCTGCCGAAGAATATCGAGAAACCAGTTTTGATTTCGCAACTTATAAAGATGCTGATCAAACAATCTCTATGGCACAACGTATCCTTTCTTTAGATCTCAGTGAGTTAAAAGAGGAAGAAGAACAGTTAGTTTCAAATGGTCTTTTGAAACGGATTCATTATCCTAAGGATTTAAACCTGACTGATTTGCAGATTAGTCAAAGATATGCAGACTGTTTATGTAAACATATATTAAATATTTACAAAATCAACCATAGGATTATAAATTTCGAGGAGAAGAATGGTAGAAAACTCAAAGAAGCTGACATCAAAGACCTTCTAGGAACAGAGCAAGATTTAAAGGACGATTTAGAGCATTTCTATTCAAGAGTTCCGGATTATACAGAAAAAGCTAATCGTACAATCAAAACAAAGACTGAAAGTTTTCACAAGAAACGACAAGAATTAGAATCTTACATCAATTCTAATGCAAACAATTGGTTCGATTATGTGCGCAAATTTGAAGATGAGTTCATAAAAAGAATTGAAAACGAATACAACACCGATGAATGGCTTCATCGCGATTACGCGCCTAAAAACATCATTGATACCACCGCGGCATTCGTTGCACTACGGCCCTTTATTACAGCTCTCCTTGAAAAAGGCCTAAATGCTGATTCACCAGGTAAAATAAGCTATATTGACGATTCTACTGTTGAAGTTCGCCGCTTATACCCGGCTGATGATTCAAGCAGATTCGGGAAATGCTGGAAAGCATTCAACGACATTAGAACAAGGCACGACAACCCATTAAGTCCTAGAATGTCAACAATTGCACCTGGAAGATTCTTGCAAAAATGGCTAAAAGAGTTTGGCATTTGCAAGAGTATCGAAGTTTCAAATGTAGAGGGAGCAATTAAAATTAGACTTATTTCTGAAGAATGCCCTGAAGGCCGACCTCTTGCGGATTATGGCTATGGTGTAACTCAGCTAATCTCCCTCCTCTTAAATATTGAGATTGCGCTGAACAAGGCATATTTTTATTATACAGATATTGTTGGAGCCCCCCATTATGTATCGCCAGACATGGTTCTATCACGAAGCAGGATTATCGTGGAAGAACCGGAAGTACATCTACATCCCAGATTACAGTCGAAATTAGCCGACATGTTCAGAGATGCCACTAAATATGGCGCCCGATTTATCATCGAGACTCACTCCGAATATTTGGTTCGTCGTTCGCAAGCTTTGGTGGCTGAAATGGGATTGGATGAGGAAGGGCTTAAAACCAATAATCCCTTCAAGGTTTACTATTTCCCGGAAAAGGGCGTGCCCTACGACATGGAATATTTGCCTTCCGGACGCTTCGCCAAAAAATTCGGCGAAGGCTTCTTTGACGAATCTGCGAAATGGCACATGGAAATTCTCAAAAACGAAAAGTCGCGTAAATAATGGTAGCAATATTTACGACTGTTTCTGCACTAAATAACATCTGCTATACAAAAGAATATTCTGTATGGCAACATATGATTATGACACTGGGGGAAGTATTTATCAATGGAGATATTGACGTACCTTTGGACATGGAAGACCCTCTCTTCATCCTTGACTCTGCCATAAAGATTAATAATTCCAAGCAAGAATTCATTTCTTCAATAGAAAGTGCTCCTGAAAGAGTTCTTGAAGAGCCTTGTGGAATTTATCTCTTGGATATTTCGGAAAACAAGGCAATAGAGATTCAATCTAAATATGGTGTAATTTGTCAATCTTCTGCCACACCTGACCACACACCGCTTACTCATAAAGGGACTACTGCAGAACTTATTGAGGGAATGCATGGTAAAACATGGGAAGATATATTTTCTAAATTCCAAAACACTCCAACCAATTCTACGCTGATAGTTGATGCCCATCTTTTTGAGAATGATCAATATGATGAACGTTCAGGTTGCTATGACAGAGAACACAGCCATGGAATTTTTAATCTTAAAGAAATTCTCAATCAAATTCTGCCAAAACAATTTTCAGGGACATATCACATCGGTGTTTTATTAACTAATACAGATGAGGCTAAAGCACATAGACGCTCTCGCACTTCCCTGACAAATGCCCGAATTGCCTCTGCAATCAATAAACTTAAAAAGAAACTCATCCGACCTTACGATATTTGTATTGAGGTTATATTCTTTTCCAGGTTAGATAGTGACAATCATCGCCTAATTCATAATCGACGAATTCTGACGAACACTTACGTTTTAGATGCTCAATACAAACTCGCGGCATTATATTCAACCGGTATAAGTCGTGCATCTCAAACAATATCAATAGCACCTCTTTTTGAACTCATTCACATTGATTCTGATTCTGACATGAAAGAAAAGAGATTACGCTATGATCTTGATGACTTGTATGGTTATATTGAAACTCAATGCAACGCTAAATCCCAGACAGGACAGTTATACAGGAATGGTGTCTTGATTGATTCTTTTTCCAAAATAGAACATCGATTCTTAAAGTAATATTCTGAAAGTCAGAGGAGGTTGCGGAGGAGGGTCCAGGCGGCGAGGAGGGCCGTCCAGGTGAGGATGGACGCGGTGCTGAAGAGGGGGCGGTAGAGGCGCGGCCAGCGGCGACGGTTAGCCTCCACTATTATCATTAGGATTATTACGGGGAGGGCTAAGAGCAGAAAGGCGTTGTGGCGCCAGGCGGCGCCGATGTCGCCGTGCAGCAGGGCGTGGAACATGCGCTGGCTGCCGCAGCCGGGGCAGTCGTAGCCCGTCAGCGTCTTTACCATGCACTTGGGCGCCCACGACGCTTCCGACGGGTCCACGAAAAAACTGTAGGTTGCGCCCGCTATGAGCGCAACCGTTATCATTATCAGGATTATCAGTCGTTTACGGTTCATTCCTTTTGGAGCGCAGTTATATAGCCTGCGGCCATGAGAGGATGTGCGGATGCACTTTTATGCCGCCCCGGTAGGCGTTAACGCAGGTTGGAAACCTGCGCTCCTTATCCGCCGAAGAGCATCGAGAAAGGAAGGTAGAGCGTGGTGGAGAGGACGCCGAGGCAGAAGCTTACTATTATCCAAATTTCGGCGTTGCGGGAGGCCCGTTTGGCGCCTTCCACGTCGCCGGAATAGTAGCGGCTGTTGACCATCGAGGAGAAGACTATTGCCACGATACCTGCGGGCGTGCAGCACAGCAGCGTCATCACTATGCTGAGCACGAAATAGTTGGGCGGCACCGGTTCCGACTGTTCCGGGCCTTGGAGATTTACCGGGCCGGCGGGATTGGGCGGCGGCGTAGCGCCGCCGCCGGCCGGAGTTCCATGGCCGGCGGGAGCGCCGTTCTGCATCTGCTGCTGCGCACGACGTGCGGCCTCCTCGGGGTCGTAGTCCATCTTCAGCTCCTGCGCCCAGACGCTCTCCACTTCGGGGAGGGGTGGCGGCACGGAGCCCTGTTGCGGTGCTTCGGAAGCATCGGCCGGAGTTTCATGCGGTTCGGGCACCGGGGGAGCGCTGTGCGGCAGCGCGGGAGGAATGCCGGTCTTACGAGGCACTGAAGGCGGCATACGGCGCAGCGCTTCGGCTATGGCGCGGGGATAGATGGCATATTCCGCCTGGTGTATCTTGGCTTCGAGGGTCTGCGGCGTCTCCCCTTCCTCTATTTCCACCTCGGCCTGCATCAGTATCTCGCCGCGGTCATAGTGCTCGTCGATGTAATGGACGGTGACGCCCGATTTCTTCTCGCCGGCGGCGATGACGGCCTCGTGCACATGGTGGCCGTACATTCCCTTTCCGCCGTAAGCGGGGAGCAGCGCCGGGTGCAGGTTGAGGATACGCCGGGGGAAGGCCTCCACTATCCTCTTGTCCACGAGCCTCATGAAGCCGGCGAGCACCACGAGGTCTACCCCTTCGGCACGCAGCGCGTCGACCACCAGCCCGGGGTCCTGGCGCCACACGCGCGGCTCCACGTACTCGGTCTCCACGCCGTAGGGGCGCAGGCGCTCTATCACACCGGCGTCCGCGACATCGGTGTACACCTTCACCACACGCAGAAGGTTGCCGCCATGGAAAGTCTTGATAATGTTCTCGGCATTTGTGCCGCTGCCGGAGGCGAATATGGCTATCTTATACATTGTCAGTCACTTAAAATGTTCATAATTTTGTTTTTATCCGAGGAGGAGAGAGTGAAGATCATACTTGCTGGAGGTTTACGAGCTTGGTGTACAGGCCGCCGAGGGCTATGAGCTCTTCGTGGGTACCGCGTTCCACTATACGGCCGTTGTCCATCACGCAGATGAGGTCGGCGCCGGAGATGGTGCTGAGACGGTGGGCAATGACTATGGTGGTGCGGTTTTCCATAAGTCGCTCAAGGGCTTCCTGCACGAGGCGTTCGCTCTCGGTGTCGAGGGCGGAGGTGGCTTCGTCGAGGATAAGCACCGGAGGGTTCTTGAGTATGGCGCGCGCTATGGAGATGCGTTGCCGCTGGCCTCCGGAAAGGCGGCAGCCGCGGTCGCCGATGTTTGTCCGGTAACCGTCCGGCGTTGCCATGATGAAGTCATGGGCGTTGGCTATCTTGGCAGCCTCTATCACCTGCTCTTCGGTGACCCCCTCCATTCCGAAGGTGATGTTGTTATAGAAGGAGTCGTTGAAGAGGATGGCCTCCTGGTTGACGTTGCCCATCAGGGAACGTAGCTCCGAGACACGCAGCGCGCGCACATCCACGCCGTCGACCTTCACCGTTCCTCCCTGCACGTCCCAGAAACGGGGCACGAGGTCGACGAGCGTCGACTTTCCGGAGCCGGAGCGCCCGACGATGGCCACCGTGGAGCCGGCCGGGACGGTGAGCGACACGTTGTCTATGACCTTGCGGTCGCCGTCGTAGCTGAACGTCACGGCGTCGAACTCTATGGTGCAGGCGCCCCCTTCGGTTTCCGGCAGGCCGGTGGGCCGTTCAGGGTCTTTGATGGGGTTGTCGGCCAGCAGGATAGCGTCGATGCGCTGCATGGCGGCCATACCTTTCTGTATGGTATATGTGGCTTTAGAGAGGTCCTTGGCGGGGTTGATGATGCTGTAGAATATCACCATGTAGAGGATGAACGTCGGGGCGTCGATGCCGGAGTGGCCCGAGAGAATCAGCGAGCCGCCGAACCATAGCACGATGGCGATGGCCGTGGTCCCGAGGAACTCGCTCATGGGGTGCGCCAGCTGGTTGCGCCGCGCTATGGAGTTGGAGAGGCGGAAGAACTCCTGCGTTTCGTCGCGGAACTTACCCTCCATGTGGCGCTCGGCGTTGAAGGCCTTGATGACGCGCAGGCCGCCTATCGACTCTTCAGCGGTCGAAAGGATGGTGCCGAACATCTGCTGCGCCTTCAGCGACTTGCGTTTCAGCGACTTGCCTATGCGCCCCATCACCAGTCCGGCCACGGGGAGCAGCACGAGCACGAAGATGGTGAGCTGCCACGAGAAGAAAATCATGGTGCCCAGATATACGATGATGAGGATGGGGTTCTTGAAAAGCATGTCGAGACTCGACATTACGGACGCCTCCACCTCCTGGACGTCGCCCGAGAGGCGCGCCATGACGTCGCCCTTGCGCGTGTCGGAGAAGAAACCGATGGGGAGCGAGAGTATCTTCCGGTACATCTGGTTGCGCACGTCACGCACCACTCCGTTGCGCAGCGGAATCATGAAGTACATGCCGGCGTAAGCGGCTCCGGTCTTGAGCGCGGTCATCACCACCAGGGCCAGCGAGAGCAGTGCCAGCGCCACGGAGGCGCCGTGGTCTTCGATGGCAACCTGCACGTAATAGTAGAAGTTGTTGAAAACAACCTCCTTGAAGCCCCCCTGACCAAATGCCATGTAGTGGTACACGGTGTTGTCGATGCCGAATAGCATCTTGAGGATGGGCATTATGAAGGCGAAGGAGAAGACGGTGAGGAAGGCGGTGAGCAGGTTGAAGAGTACACTGAGGGCCACATAGCCTCGGTAAGGCCACGCGAACCGGCGTATCAACGAGAAAAAGTCCTTCATTCTATAATCTAAGGCGGCATTACATCCCCCGGGGGGACGGTGTGCGACCGGGTTTTACATTTTGGGAGTGATGGTGAAGGTGATAACACCGGCCACGGTGCCGGCGCCCTTCATGGGGGTCCATCTG
>ERZ780208.3242-NODE-3242-length-10186-cov-2.654328_pt1 | contig 10186 bp, 10 predicted proteins | sample MGYA00511167_ERZ780208 | MGnify/ENA primary metagenome ERZ780208 (study PRJEB29588, sample SAMEA2159202) | human gut metagenome | biome: human gut; feature: human-associated habitat; material: faeces | place: Denmark | collected 2008/2010 ... | reverse complement strand
CTCAACCTGAATATTTTTTCTTAGATAAACCGGAAGATTTGTGGATATCAGTCTGCCATAATGTTCAAACACAATCTCCAGTGTTCTTAAGTGTTCTTTTGAAAACTTGGAAGGTCTGGCGAAATCATAATTCTTAATCTGCTTCTCGCCATTGTCCTTCATTTCTTCTACATCCAGCTCGCCGCTGCTCAATGCCTGAAGCAGGTTATCTATCTCATTCTGAGATAAAACTTCGCTCACGGACTCTCACCACCTTATATTTCATGCTTACTATTTTTAATCCTATACTACAGTTACTTCCGAGAAGTTGACTGCAATGATAAAATCTGAACCAAACTGCTTCTGTAGTTCTGCCAGTATAGCGTCTTTAACCGCCTGCCGATCCGCATTAAATTCATCCATTGTATAGGTATTAATTACGCTATTAATGGTATCTTTTAAAATTGTTTCACGTTCAGCCATATCTTCGCCATAGGTTTTATATCCATCGTTCTTGCTGTCCATGGAAATGGATGCTGTAAGCTTTACATAATGAGTTTCGCCATCTGCACCTGTTTTTAAATTGATTGTCATGGCATCTTCAATTTTATAGGTCTCAACCTGGTCCATTGGAATGCTGGCAGACTCAGTTCCATCCCCACTCTCCAGCTCCAGATCAATTGCACTGCATACCTTGTTTACCAGCTCATTGGATTTCTTTGTTTGCGGCAGGATTGTTATTGTAAGTATTCCTGTCAAAATCAGGTTCACCAGAACCAGTGCCAAAATAAGCACTGACATAAGGTTCTTCTTCATCTCATTTCCTCCTATTCTGTAGCGCCGCCGGAATTATATGAATTATATACCTTAATTTCAACACGACGGTTTCTTGCTCTGCCTTCCTCTGTAGTATTATCTGCTACAGGAACATATTCCCCTCTTCCTGAGGATTTAATCAGTGCCGGATCCAATGTGGTATTATCCCGGATAAAATCCGCCACAGAAAGTGCCCGGTACATGGACAGTACATTATTGTTTTCATATTTTGACGAATGGATTGGCACATTGTCGGTATGTCCTTCAATTTCAATCACATTGCTGTCATAGTTTTCCAGGATAGTTCCTATTTTAGCAATCAGCGGCTGGGCATCTTCCCGGATATTTGCCTTTGCCGAATCAAATAATATTGCTCCATTTAATGTAAGTTTTACATACTCGGCATTAAAATCTACTTCCACCTGATTCTGTAATCCCCCCGCCTCTATCTGCTGCTCGATTTGTTCTGCCATTTGTTCTGATTCCGACAATGCCTGTTCTTTATACTGCTCTGCTACATCTGTCTCAGTCTCAGTCTCTTCTGTTTTGCCACCCTGGGAATCCCCATCCTCTCCTGAGGACGTTTCAAAAAAAACATCAATATTCGGCAACTGGCTGATTCCGTTGCCCACCATTTCTCCCTCGCCAATACTCATACTGCCTGCCGGCATAATACTTAAGCTGCTCTGCAGCGAGGCTATCACCATCTGAAACTTCTCTGCATCAACGGTAGACATGGAAAAAAGCAACACGAAAAAGCACAGCAACAGATTCATCAAATCACTAAAGGTGGTTATCCAGCCAGCCGCCGGCTTTGCTTCCGGTTCCCGCTTCTTTCTCGCCATTATTCTTCACCTCCGGCTTCATCTTGTGCATTATAAGCCTCTCTTGCCTGTGGTGACAGGAATGATTTCAGTTTTTCTTCTATTACACGAGGGTTTTCTCCTGCCTGAATAGACAAAAGTCCCTCAACGGTAACCTCTTTCATTATAATTTCTCTGGCATTATTATCTGACATCTTTGATGCAATCGGATTACAGATCCAGTTAGATATCAGCGAACCATACAATGTTGTAATCAGGGCAACTGCCATATTAGGTCCGATGGAAGATGCATCCTGTAAATCCTTCAACATATTAATCAGACCAATCAGGGTACCAATCATACCCCAAGCCGGAGCTAATTCTCCCCACTTTTCCCAGAAGCCGATTACTTTCTTATGCCGGTCCTCAATGCAGCCCAAATCTGTTTCCAGAATTCCACGCACCAGTTCCGGGTCAGTTCCATCTACTACCAGCATAACTCCTTTTTTCAGAAAGTCATCATCAATATCATTCGCTGCTTCTTCCAATGCAAGAAGCCCCTCTTTTCTGGCAATATTTGAAAGATTAATGATATTTCCAATAATCTCACTCGGGTCATTCTTATGTAACTTAAAAGCATTTCCCGCTGACTTAAAGCCATTAATGAAATCTGCCATACTGTTACATGCCAGAACACCAGCAATAGATCCTCCAATCGTAATAACAGCGGATGGGAAGTCCATATATGTATTCCATATTGCCGATACACCTGCACTTTGAATAATTCCAAATAAAACCATTGCAAGTCCCATCAAGGTACCAATAAGTGATGCTATATCCAATTTATCCACCTACATTTCTATAAAATTATGGGAACACCATTCTTTTGAAAATGGTCCTTGTTACCCACCTTTTTGTATTTTCATTTTCATTTCTATATAATCTTACTAAACTTTCAGCAAAATGTCTACTTTTTTTACAATTATTTTAGAAACAATTCCATTTTCTATTATACCATATATAGGGGAACTATCAAATATAGTCCCCCTATATGTACTGTTTTTATATTATTTTTCGCTATATCTGACTATTTTTATTATCGTTTCAGATTAATCAACTCCTCAAGAAGCGTATCGGATGTAGTAATTACTCTTGAGTTTGCCTGGAAACCTCTCTGCGTGGTAATCATCTCGGTAAATTCAGAAGCCAGGTCTACGTTGGACATTTCCAGTTCTCCGGAATTCATGGTACTTCCGTTTGAAGTAATTTCGACACCAATTCCATCAAATTCACCGGAGTTTAAAGTAGTACGGTAGCAGTTATCTCCTACTTTTTCAAGTCCGGCTGCATTTGCAAAGCGGGCAGATGCAATCTGGCCCAAAAGAACAGTATTACCATTATCGTAAGAACCGTAAATTTTACCATTGGTATCTACAAATACACCGGTTAATGCTCCAAGCTTCTTACCTGTTCCGGTTGTTCCATCAATTGCTCCCGCATCCATTCCAACAGTAGATGTTCCACCATTATTAGAATTCTTACACTGTGTAAAATCAATGGAAATATTTTCAAACTGGTCGCCTAACTGTTTCATGTTCAATGTGACTGAGCCGTTAGTGCTGTCACCCACGGAAACAAATTTACCTTTTCCAGTACCAGTATCAAACTTCAGTTCGTAATTTACTGCTGTTGCTTCAATAGTAGGTGGATTACCATCAGTAATGCTGTTGATGGTTGCACCAGGCTGTAACCCGGTATAAATATCAGAAAGTGATACGTCCGTTACTGCTTCGTATCCTTTTACTACACCACCGGCTGAAGTAATTGCACGATATACTTTGCTGTCATACTGTCCGGTAGCGGCATTCTGTGTTGTATTGATATAGTACATTTCACCACTGCTGTTACGGAACTGATGATATGTATTTCCGCCAAAGGAATTAGATGCTCCGGTATCTGTCCACTCTGTACTGATTGCATTGTAAGCAGTCTGTGCATTAGTAATTCCACCGCTGGCATTTGCTCCAAATACATCAGAAAGATTTCCACCGTTTGCCAAAAACTCCTCTAAGATATTCTTATTGGAAGAATCATAAATAGCACTTAACTCAACAGTATAAGTTCCGGCATCGGTATCTACACCTTTGACTGCAAATTTTGCGGTATAGGAATATCCCAATGCATCGAAGAAATTCAAATTCATGGCATATCCACTTTCACTGGTTATTTCTGTACTGTTTTTATCTACAATACCACCACAAACTGCATTCGTTGTTGCTTCTGCCGGAGAAGTAAGATTGCTTTCCTGCATGATACGAAGTGCAGATACCTGGTCTTTTTTAATCTGTCCGGTGGTCGGGTCTACCTGCCATCCCATAACATTGTATCCGGTAGATGTCATGGCAAGATTTCCTGAGCCATCGATATAGAAAGAACCTGCCCTGGTAAAAAGATTTTCAGTACCATTGCTTACAACAAAGAAACTTGTTGTATTACCCTTATCTGTAATTCTTAAGTCAAATGCTTTTCCGGTTGTCTGGGCTGCTCCACCGGAAGTAATGTCGATGGAAGTAGAACCTGTGGTTACACCAAGACCTATCTGCTTAGCATTAATTCCACCGGTTCCGGTTGTTGCATTTGCTCCGGATGCACCGGAAATTGTCTGATACATAATCTCGCTGAATGTTACACTGGACTCTTTAAATGCCACGGTATTTACATTGGCAATATTGTTACCGATAACATCCATCTTTGTCTGATGTGTCTTAAGTCCTGACACAGCAGAATACATTGATCTCATCATAATGAAATGACCTCCTAAATTTGATGTCTGACGCAGAACCCATCTGTCAGTCAGGGTTCTCACAGCCTCCATAAGGTCCGGCTATGCTATTACTGCACCATCAATATTTGTAAAAACATTATTTTCTGATTCATTCTGGTCCATTGCTGTTACAACTGTCCTGCTCGGTACATTTACAATGAATGCCAGCGAATCAACTACTACTAAGGATTCTTTGATTCCTTTCTTCTCAGCCATCTCCACACCCGCTTCCAAGCGTTCACTCTGCTGGTCTGAAAGACTGATATTCCGGGTAGACAACCGCATGCTTGCATGCTTCGAAAATTTCACTTCGGAAACATCTGCTGCTTTTTGCTTTTCTTTTAATACCTCCGCAAAAGAAGCTCCCTGCTCCGGCTGCGTTTTATTACTCTTCGAAGGATTGAGATACTGGTCTGCTACCTGTTCAATGGAAGTGAATTGATTTGCTATCTTATTCATGCTTTCATCTCCCTAATAACCTTCCGTGGTTTACTCTGCTTTCCCTGTTTCTTCTGTATCTTTTTTGTCTTCTGTACCACCGTTACCTTCTGTCTTATCACCGTTTTCTCCTGCGGCAGCCTGTAACTGTTTCATTTTCTCTTCCAGTTTTACAAGTTTATCGATATCACTCTGTTTAATGAATGACTTCTGATAACTGGTCATGCTGTCATATGCTTTCCGAAGGTTAGTCAGTGTACCTGCATTATCCAGTGTAAGTTCATCTGCTGAAGGTAATGATGCAATTGCAAGTGAAAATGATTTTGCAAGGCTGATTGCATCCATGTAACTGTCGTCCATAACAGAATATAAATCGTCAATGGAGTAAAGGTTGTTATTTACCATAAGATAAGTCTTATTGTTCTCATGGATTACACTGTCTACTGTTCCGGTAACATCGGATGTCTCGCCTGTTGCAGAAGATGTAACACGAAGTACTACCTGTTTTCCCACCAGTGAATTTGCTTCCATCTCCTGTAAGGATGCCTGCATATTCTGGGTTTCCTCTAACTGTGAGAATGTTGCCAGCTGTGAAATATACTCTGTATTATCTGTTGGTTCCAATGGATCCTGATATTTCATCTGTGCTACTAACAGTTGTAAAAACGCATCTTTATCCAGACTACCTCCGGATTTTTTGGAAGTAGAGGATGAGGAATTTGATTCTGCACTGGTATCCACAACCTCTCCATTTTTTATAAGCTGTGTTATCATTTTGTGCTCCTTTCTACGCTGTTACATCCATGGTATTTCCATGGTCTTTCATAATCTGGGCTGCCAATGCTTCTTCTTCATTCATAAGCCCGGATAACTCGTCCAATTCTCCACGGAACAATCTTCTTCCGGCTGTTCTTCCAGATTCTTCTCTCTGACTGCCCTGCTGTTCTTCTCCAGATGCATTCTGCTCTAAGTTCCGTTCAAATTCATGACTTGCTATTGCAACTTCGACTGCATCTACTTTGATTCCCTGCTGGTTTAAACTGGTTCGAAGGTCTGCAATCTGTGCTTCCAAAGCGGTCTTTACTGTTTCACTGCTTACTGCCAGTTCCGCAGTTATATTTCCTTCTTTGGTTGCTGCAATGTGTAAATATACTTTTCCGAGATTTTCCGGATTCAGCTGCATCTCAATGGATGAATTTTCCGAAGAGAGATTCACTTTTGCGAATTCTGTAATCTGGTTCATAATATCCTGCACATCAATGGTTGTACGGGATGCCACCGTATTTACCTCTTCCGGTGCTGTAGTCTGCTGTTCTGCTCTTACCTGAAATTCCATGGTCTGTGCATGTTCATTTACACTGCTCTCTTTTGTTTTCTGTGACTGGGCTGCTGGCTCGTCCATTTCACCGGACGCATCCTCTGATACATTGTTTTCAGTCTGTGCATCCTCTGACGCATTCACCTGAATTACCGGTGCTTCATCTTCTGTCTCTTCTTCCGGCTGTACATTCTGTGTTTCTTCTGTAGTATGGGTCATCTGAACTGTAGCTGCCGTTACTGTTGTATCCTGTGTTTCCTGTGAAGTAATTGTCGCATCAGTCTGTGGAGCCATTTCCTGTACGCCGCCGTCTGCCATATCCACTGTTTCGTTAAAATCCGCTGTCAGTTCTGTCAACTGATTCTGTAATGCTACCCACTCATCCTTAGAAATTCCAAGTGTCTCACTTAAGTTCTGAACCAACGCATCTATATTCTGCATAATATTTGTGAATTCTTCACTCATAAGCAGTGAACAGGCATCCTCGGTTCCTGTCAGTTGTGTCACAAGCTGTGAAAGGCTTGCCGGGTTCAGTAAATCCATCCACTGCAATCCCAGTATAGACATAGCATCTTTTACCTGCTCATCCGAAACGCCAAGTTCATCTTTCAGAATTTCTTTTACACCAGTTTCAAATGCATCCTTTGTGTCTTCCAGCTGATTCTGCAGCTCTTCCACTTTCTGTGTAGGAGAATTCTCCTTTACATTCAGTTTCTTTGTGCTGTCTGCTACAGCTGCCGGCTGTGTGGCTGTTGCTGCAGGTTCTTTTCCTACCGGATTTTTGCTGGTAAGCTGCTGGTTTCCATAACCGGATGTTTTCTGTTCCATCACAGAAGCAAAGCTTGCCTGTGCAGTTGCACATAACCCTTTTTCCACAGTGCCCGTCACTTTGGAAAGTCCTGTGTCTAAAGTCCCAGGGGTTGATACCATTCCCGAAATCTTTGCACTCGTCATGTATTCTTCCTCCTTTCTTCTTTATTCAATTTTATTTATTCTGAAGGATTCATGATTTCTGTCACCTTTGCAGCTGTATCAGAATTCATTTTCCCTAGAATATCAGCTCTTGACTGCGCATCCATATTTTCCAATATCTGTGCCACCAGATTCAGATTATCTGTCATGGTGTCAAATATGGCTGCTGCTTCCTTCGGTTTCATCTGGGAATAGCCCTTAACATAATCAGATATCTTACTGTCTGTCTGCTGCTGTTCCACTACCTGTTTATACAAAAGTTCCGCATTATCCGGATCAATGCTCTCATAATATTCCTTATATTGTTCTATATCGGGTGCCTGGTCCGAAAAAACAACCTCATTATAAAATTTTTCTTTTTCTTCTTCAAAAGCAGCCTCATTTGCTTCATATTCTTTCAGCTTCTGGGACTGTGCTTCCAAATCCGCGATATAAGCACTGTTTTCACTGCTCCCCTGCTGTGCCTGTGCCAGTTCCTGCTCCAGTTCTTTTATGTAAGCTACCGCTTCATCCATGTTCTTATATGGATAATCCTCTTCCGTAGAAAGATCGTCCTCAGAGTCCGGTAAAATCCGGTTGACATACGGAATATCTTTTAATAGTGGACGCATTACCGTAGAGCCAAATCCTCCAACATCCCATTTAATCAGCAGTGCCAGTATTGCCAGCCATACAATAATGATGACCAATGTTACCAGAGCAACTGCCAGTTTTGAAGAACTGCCTTCCTCTTCTTCTGTATTTTCCAAATCAGTTTCCATGTTCTTTGCAGTCTTTTTTTCTGCCTTCTTTCTTGCCTTCTCCGCTTTCTTTGCTGCTTTCTTATCCATTTCTTCTGCCATCGTTACACCACCTGTCTATTTTTTCGGTCTGCCATAGCTATAGCTTACCAGTTCGTCTACTACCTTGTTATCTTCCTGCGCCAGTTGTTGTTTGAAATCTTCAAAATCTTTTTCCCGTAGTTTTTCCTGCGTCTTTCGCTCTTTCATAACTTCTTCCAGTTTCTGCCTGGCGGCTTCCACATTTTTCTCTGCTACCTGCACCTGCATCATCTGTCTTCGAATCAACACCTTCATGCTTTCAATTGCCTGTCTGCATTTTTTTATTTCCAGCAAATCTATTTTGCCTTCAACCAACTCTTTTGCCCGGTTATCATATGCATTCTTCCGCTCAAAGAGTTTTAAAAGCTTTGCCTCTTCTTCCCGGAGTGCTGCATTTGCCTGGCTGTATGCAATCTTTGCCTGACTTTCCAGTTTTAATTTAATATCTAAAATATTCTGCATCCGGTAAATAAATTTTGCCATATCTCATTCCTACTTGAATACATCTTCCAACAATGTCAATTCTTCTTCAAATGTAAATTTTTCATCAGTCCTCTGACACAGAAACTCATTGACCGCTTTTATCTTAGAAACCGCATAATCAATTTCTTCATTGGAGCCGCTCTTATAAGCGCCAATATTAATCAAATCTTCTGCTTCCTGATAGGTTGCCAGTACATTTTTCAGCTTTCCTGCCACCGCCTTATGCTCCGCCGAAACAATGGAACTCATTACACGGGAAATACTCTGCAAAATATCGATTGCCGGATAATGATTCTTATGTCCTAATTTTCTGGATAACACAATATGTCCATCCAGAATACTTCTTGCTGTATCGGTAATCGGCTCATTAAAATCGTCACCGTCTACCAGCACCGTATAAAGTCCGGTAATAGAACCTCTTTCTGCTGTTCCTGCCCGCTCTAATAATTTCGGCATTTCCGAATACACGCTTGGCGGATATCCACGGGTAACCGGTGGTTCCCCGGTAGCAAGTCCGATTTCTCTTTGCGCCATGGAGAATCGGGTCAGTGAATCCATCATCAGCAACACATCTTTCCCCTGATCTCTAAAGTATTCAGCAATAGCTGTTGCTGTTTTTGCAGCTTTATTTCTTATCAATGCAGGTTTATCGGATGTCGCAACAATAACCACGGAGCGTTTCATGCCTTCTTCACCAAGATCGCGTTCCACAAACTCTCTTACTTCTCTTCCACGCTCGCCAATCAATGCAATCACGTTGATATCCGCTTTTGTATTTCTCGCAAACATACCAAGTAATGTACTTTTTCCAACACCGGATCCGGCGAAAATACCGATTCTCTGTCCTTTTCCTACTGTAATCAGACCATCTACTGCTTTCACACCCAAAGGTAGTACTTCATCAATAATTTTTCTTGCCATCGGATCTGGTGGCAATGCTTCAACCGGATAATCATACGGAAGTAATAATTCTTCCACATCGGTTGGCCGTCCTATTCCATCTAATGTATGACCTAACAGTTCTTCTCCAACTTTTACCGTCAGAGGATGTCCTGTATTTTCTACAATACATCCAACACCAATTCCTTCTACGCTTTCAAACGGCATCAGGAGTAAATGTTTATCACGGAAACCGACGACTTCAGCCATCGTTGAAATATTTTGTTCCCGATCGATAATGATACGGCACAGATCATTCAGTTTTGCATTTGGTCCTACAGATTCAATTGTAAGACCGACAATCTTTGTCACCTTGCCTAAACGGTTAAAATACGTCTTATCGGCAAGCTGAAGATATTTATCAAATGTACCCATTCTGCCGCCTCACCTCTATGAGCATAATGCTTTGATATCCTTCATCAGATTATCAAGCTGTACGTCTACACCACAGTCAAATATTCCTGCGTCAGTCTCTATGGTGCACGCATTTTCATTCAGTGTATAATCAGGAACAATTTCAAGTTCTATGTCATGTCCGACATAATCTAATATTTCTTCTTTATGCTTTTCTAAAAATGACACATTGTCTCCTGCAACCTTAATCCGGAAATGCTTTTCATCTTCGATATTTGCGATAGCATTATCGATCAGATGAAGCAGGATTTCTTTCTTATCATCAAACTGGATATGAAAAACCTTATTAAAAACATTTAATATCACATCTACCAGTTCTTTTTCCATGTTTTTTTGTTTTTCCTGATAAGAATTCTGCAACTGTATTTTTTTCTGCTGT
>ERZ780208.3238-NODE-3238-length-10195-cov-11.333629_pt1 | contig 10195 bp, 7 predicted proteins | sample MGYA00511167_ERZ780208 | MGnify/ENA primary metagenome ERZ780208 (study PRJEB29588, sample SAMEA2159202) | human gut metagenome | biome: human gut; feature: human-associated habitat; material: faeces | place: Denmark | collected 2008/2010 ... | reverse complement strand
CCGGCTCGGTCAGACCGAAAGCACCCAGCCACTCGCCGCTGCACAGCTTGGGCAGATACTTTTCCTTCTGCTCGGGAGTGCCGTTCTCATAAATAGGTGCTGCGCACAGGCTGGTGTGTGCGGAAACGATAACACCAGTGGTGCCGCAGACCTTGCTCAGCTCCTCAACAGCCATGACGTAGGACAGGACGTCGCCGCCTGCACCGCCAACGGAGGTGGGGAAGTAAATGCCCATCATGCCCAGCTTGCCCATCTTCTCGACGGTCTCCTTGGGGAAATACTCTTCGGCATCGACTTTCTTTGCCAGAGGCTTGACTTCGTTTTCAGCAAACTCGCGGTACATCTTCTGCACCATCTGCTGCTGCTTGGACAGAGTAAAATCCATCGCTATATCCTCCTAACGGATGTTTTTCTTTCAGCACAGGGCAGCTACACTCATGTCCTGTGCAAACAAATTCCTCCCGGCCGTTTTCTTCGGGACGACCGAGAGAAATTTCAAACTAATTTACAGCTCGTCGACAGGGGTCTTGGTGCGGTCTGCGTTGTAAACGTAGAAGCCCTTGCCAGACTTGCAGCCCAGGTTGCCGCCGCGGACCATCTTACGGATGAGCGGGCATGCACGATACTTGCTGTCGCCGGTCTCCTTGTACAGGACGTCCATAATGGCGAGGCAGATGTCCAGGCCGATGAAGTCGCCCAGCTCCAGGGGACCCATCGGGTGGTTGGCACCCAGCTTCATAGCGGTGTCGATGCCGGCGATGTTGGAAACGCCCTCCATCTTGATGAAGGCAGCCTCGTTGATCATCGGGATCAGGATGCGGTTGACGACGAAGCCGGCAGCCTCGTTGACCTGGACCGGCTGCTTGCCGATGGCAACGGAGATCTCCTTGATCTTCTCGACAGTCTCAGCGGGAGTGTTGCAGCCAGCGATGACCTCGATGAGCTTCATGCGGTCTGCGGGGTTGAAGAAGTGCATACCGACCAGAGGACGGCTGACACCCTTGCCGATCTCGGTGATGGACAGAGAAGAGGTGTTGGAAGCGAAGATGCACTCGGGCTTGCAGATCTTATCCAGCTCGCCGAAAGTGGTCTGCTTGACCTTCATATCCTCGAAAGCAGCCTCAACGACGAGGTCGCAGTCAGCGCACAGGTCTTCCTTCAGGCCCGGGGTGATAGCAGCGACGATAGCGTCAGCCTTCTCCTGCGTCATCTTGCCCTTAGCGACCAGCTTTTCATAGCCCTTCTTGATCTTTGCCAGACCATTCTCGGCCCACTCCTGCTTGATGTCACACAGAGCAACCGTGTTGCCCTCGACCTGAGCAAATGCCTTTGCGATGCCCTGGCCCATAGTGCCAGCACCGATAACACCGATCTTCATGGGAAATCTCTCCTTTATTATATCTTCTGAATGTAGTGCCTCTCCGTGCCTCCCCTTTCCGGGGAGGCGCTGCAGAGGCGTTATGGTTTAGTTGTTGGTAAAGACAGCCTTGGGCTTCGGCTTTTCACGGCTCAGGAAGCAGGCCATGCCTTCCTTCTGGTCATGAGTCTCGAAGCAGTCGCCGAACAGCTTCTCTTCGACTTCGACAGCCTTCTCGATGGGGAGGCTGATGCCGTCGTTGATAGCCTTCTTGCAGTTACGCACAGCGATGGGAGCGTTCTTGGCGATCTTGTTGGCCAGCTTCAGGACATTCTCCATCAGCTCAGCCTGCGGATACACTGCGTTGACCAGACCAATGCGATAAGCCTCGTCAGCCTTGATGTTCAGTGCAGAGTAGACCAGCTGCTTTGCCATGCCCATGCCAACCAGACGTGCCAGACGCTGGGTGCCGCCGAAGCCCGGGGTGATGCCCAGACCGACTTCCGGCTGACCAAACACAGCGTTGTCGGAGCAGATGCGGATGTCGCAGCTCATAGCCAGCTCATTGCCGCCGCCCAGTGCAAAGCCGTTGACGGCTGCGATGACGGGGATGGGGAAGCTCTCGATCATCAGGAACACATCATTGCCCAGTTTGCCGAAAGCCTCGCCCTCGGCCTTGGTCATGGTGCTCATGGAGCCGATGTCAGCGCCTGCCACGAAGCTCTTGTCGCCTTCGCCGGTCAGGACGATGCAGCGGATGGCGGACTGGTCAACTGCCTCAAAAGCAGCCTTCAGGTCTGCCAGGACTTCGGGGTTCAGGGCGTTCAGTGCCTTCGGGCGGTCGATGGTGATGATCTCGACTGCGCCCTGCACCTCGGTTTTTACAAATGCCATTGTGAAAACCTCCATTCAGGTTATATCTTATTCAAAACAGCCCCCGGACAAGGGGCAAGTCTCCGGTCTCGCCCACTGTCCGGGCTGTATCAATATCCGGAGTGACCCTTCAAAGGGAAATTAGTCCATCTCGACGATGGTTGCGCAGCCCATGCCGCCGCCGATGCACAGGGTAGCCAGACCCTTGTGAGCACCACGATGCTTCATGGCATACAGCAGGGTGACGAGGATACGAGCACCGGAAGCGCCGACCGGGTGGCCCAGAGCGATTGCGCCGCCGTTGACGTTCAGCTTGTCCTTATCGAAGCCCAGAGCCTCGCCGACTGCGATGGACTGTGCTGCGAATGCCTCGTTGGCCTCGACCAGGTCCATATCAGCAACGGTCAGGCCAGTCTTAGCCATGACCTTCTTGGTAGCAGCGATGGGGCCAAGGCCCATGACCTCAGGCTCGACGCCTGCCAGAGCACCTGCGACCCAGGTAGCCAGAGGCTTCACGCCCAGCTCCTTGGCCTTCTCTTCGCTCATGATGACCAGAGCAGCTGCGCCATCGTTGATAGCGGAGGAGTTTGCAGCGGTGACGATGCCGTCCTTAGTGAAAGCGGGCTTCAGCTTTGCCAGCACTTCGGGAGCGCTCAGACGGGGGCCTTCATCGGTATCGAACACGGTATCGCCCTTCTTGCCCTTGATGACAACAGGAACGATCTCATCCTTGAAAGCGCCGTCCTTGATGGCCTTGTCAGCCTTCAGCTGGCTGTGGTAAGCGAAATCATCCAGCATCTCGCGGGTGATGGGGCTGTAGCCGTACTTCTTCTGATAGGTCTCGTTGGTGCAGACGTTCTCAGCGGTCATGCCCATGTGCTTGTTGAAGCCGCAGGCATCCCACAGAGCATCGTTGACCATGGTATCCACGATCTCGCTCTTGCCCATGGGAGCGCCCATGCGGTAGCCGTAGCGGCCCTTCATCATTGCGAAGGGAGCCATATCCATGTTCTCCATGCCGCCTGCGACCACGATGTCAGCATCGCCGGCCTCGATCATCTGAGCAGCCATGTTCACGCAGTTCAGACCGGAGCCGCAGACCACGTTGACGGTGACAGCAGGAGTCTCGACGGGCAGGCCAGCCTTCAGGGAAGCCTGACGAGCGACGTTCTGGCCCAGACCAGCCTGGATGACGCAGCCCATGTAAACATGATCGACCTGCTCGGGTTTCACGTTAGCACGGTTCAGGGCCTCCTTGATGACGATGGAGCCCAGCTCTGCAGCAGGGACGTTTGCCAGGGTGCCGCCAAACTTACCAATAGCGGTACGGCAAGCAGATGCGATAACGATTTTCTTCATGTTAATAGCCTCCTGAATTTATATGTTTCGGGGTTTCGTAAAACTATTTATCAAAAAGCCCGAGGGCCTTTCTGCATTATAAAAGGTATCAGATCGTCTTTCCTTCCGCCCGGAGCTGCTCCACTTTGGCGTGGATGGCATTCTCTACGTTGGGCGTCACGAACTTGGAGATGTTGCTGCCGTAGCGGGCAGCCTCCTTGACGATGGTGGAGGAAAGGTAGCTCCACTTGATGCTGGTGGCAAGGAACATCGTCTCGATACCGGGCATCAGTGCGTGGTTCGTCTGGGCGAGCTGTATCTCGTTTTCGAAATCCGTCACCGCCCGCAGGCCCCGCACCATCACCGAAGCGTGGCGCTTCTTGGCGAACTCCACGGTCAAGCCGTCGAAGCTCTCCACCGTCACATTCGGGATGTCCTTGCAGCACTCCCGCAGCAGCGCCACCCGTTCTTCTACGGTGAACAGAGGGTTCTTTGCGCTGTTGATGAGCACTGCCACAATGAGCTGGTCGTTTATCTTTGCAGCTCGCTTGATGATGTCGAGATGTCCTCTCGTGACCGGGTCGAAGGACCCGGGGTAAACTGCTGTTGCCATCGGTATGGTCTCCTTTATTTGCGCGCTTTGGAAAAGCGCATTTGGTGTTGCCATGATAGCACTTTTCAGTTTCTGCTTCAAGTACCAGACCGCATCGCCATCGCAATATCGTTAATTTTTAGTCAATCAACGTCGCACTGGGGCGCATCATCTTGGTACACCCTTAGTAAACCATATCGTCAAAATTTTATCAAGTACTTTTTCGAAAAAAATTGTTTTTGCTATACCAAACAATCGCCACAAATACCTAAGAAATTTAGTCAAATTGTCCTGCGAGGCATTTTTTCGCGGAAGAGGGCTTGATTATAATGTTTGTTAATGTTATAACTAAGCTGTGCAGGTGTGCCGCTGCCGGAGGCTCCTGTCCTGCCGACCCCAAGGATACCGCCGGGGTGTGATAAGACAGTGTCCGGACTGGAAAGAAACGGTAAATTTCCGGCTAAGATTTTGTCCCGTAGAATTGTGAATAATAAATTTACAATTCTTTTATGTTCTTAAAGGAGAGGATGGTTTATAATGGATTTCATGGAAATGTATGCCCAGAAAAAGATGACTGCCGAACAGGCTGCTTCTCTGGTCAAGAGCGGCGACTGGGTGGATTACGGCTGGTGCGTCAACACCCCCGTGGCCGTGGACGCCGCCCTTGCCAAGCGCCTGCCCGAACTGGAGAACGTCAATTTCCGCGGCGGCATCCTGATGTGGGTGCCTGAGATCTTCCAGATCGACGACCCCGCTGCCCACATGACCTGGAACAGCTGGCACATGGGCGGCATCGAGCGCAAAGCCATCGCACAGGGCTTCTCGTTCTACTCCCCCATCCGCTATTCGGAGCTGCCCCGCTACTACCGCGAGAGTCCCGACCCGCTGGACATCGCCGTCTTCCAGGTGACTCCGATGGACGAGCACGGCTACTTCAACTTCGGCCCCAGCGCTTCCCATCTGGGTGCCGTCTGTGAGAAGGCCCGGAAGATCATCGTGGAGGTCAACACCAATATGCCCCGCTGCCTCGGTGGTATGGAAAACTGTGTCCATATCTCCCAGGTCACCGGCATCGTGGAGGGCAACAATCCGCCCATCGGCCAGATGGCCGCTGCCGGCCCCGCTTCCGAGGTCGATTTGAAGGTTGCAAACCTCGTCGTGCCGCAGATCCCCAACGGTGCCTGCCTGCAGCTGGGCATCGGCGGTATGCCCAACGCCATCGGCAGCCTCATCGCCCAGAGCGATTTGAAGGACCTGGGCGTCCACACCGAGATGTATGTTGACGCTTTCGTGGACATCGCCAAGGCCGGCAAGATCACCGGCGCACACAAGCAGCTGGACAAGGGCCGTCAGGTCTACGCCTTCGGTGCCGGCACCCAGAAGATGTACGACTACCTCAACAACAACCCCGAGTGCATGTCTGCTCCCGTCGATTACACCAACGACATCCGCAGCATCTCCGCGCTGGACAACTTCATCTCCATCAACAATGCGGTGGACATCGACCTGTTCGGCCAGGTGAATGCGGAGAGCGCCGGCGTCAAGCACATTTCCGGTGCAGGCGGCCAGCTGGACTTCGTGCTGGGCGCATACCTTTCCAAGGGTGGCAAGAGCTTCATCTGCCTGTCTTCTACCTTCTTTAATAAGAAGACCGGTCAGCTCGAGAGCCGCATCCGTCCCACGCTGGAAAACGGCAGCATCATCACCGATACCCGCGCCAATCTGCATTACCTCTGCACCGAATACGGCTGCGTCAACCTTAAGGGTCTGACCACCTGGGAGAAGGCCGAAGCCCTCATCAATGTGGCACACCCCGACTTCCGCGAGGAGCTTATCAAAGAGGCCGAGAAGATGCACATCTGGCGCCGCAGCAACAAAATCTAAACATCGCCGTACCGGCTCCTGCCGTCTGCGGCAGGAATGGAGTCACACATGATGGACAAAAAACCGCACATCAAGCCCTATATCTACGGAATGCTCGCGGGCTTTGGTGCGATAAGTCTAAGCATCCTGTTCTTCTTCTTCATCTACCGCTTCGACGGGTTCGGCGACGCGGTCTCCAAGGTGACCGGCATCCTGATGCCCTTCATCTATGGTGCCGTCATCGCCTATCTGCTCAAGCCGGTGTGCAACACCATTGAGGGCTTTCTGCACCGCATCTTCCCCGAAAAGCTCCACAGCATGGCCAATATGCTTGCCATTGCGGCGACGCTGCTGTTCGGTGTGCTGGTGGTCTACGCCCTCGTGATGATGGTGGTGCCGCAGCTCATCACAAGCGTCACCTCCCTCTACTACACCGCGCAGACCAGCATCACCCGGTTCATGCGTTGGGTGAACACACAGAAAGTCTTTTTGGATAATGAGACACTGATGGGCTACTTCAACGATGCCTACGATGTCATTGTTGCCAATCTGACCACTCTGCGCACCACCCTGCTCCCCTCGCTGCAGAATTTACAAGGCATCCTGAGCGGTGTGGGCGTCGGCGTCATGAATGTGGTGATCTGGTTCAAGAACCTGCTCATCGGCCTTATCGTCGCTGTTTACCTGCTGGCCAGCCGCAAAAAGTTCGCCAAACAGGCCAAGATGATCCTCTACAGCGTCGTCAAGCCCCACTGGGCGCAGCTCATCCAGGAGGAAGTCCTCTACGCAGACAAGATGTTCGGCGGCTTCATCAACGGCAAGATCATGGACTCCGCCATCATTGGTGTGCTCTGCTACTTTGCCTGCATCATCTTCAAGTTCCCGAGCGCGCTGCTGGTGTCGGTCATCATCGGCGTCACCAACGTCATCCCCTTCTTCGGCCCCTTCATCGGTGCCGTGCCTGCAACGCTGCTCATCCTCATCCAAAGCCCCATCAAGGCCATCTGGTTCGTGCTGTTCGTGCTGGTGCTCCAGCAGCTGGACGGCAATGTCATCGGCCCGAAGATCCTGGGCAACACCACCGGCCTTTCGAGCTTCTGGGTGCTCTTCTCCATCCTGCTGTTCGGCGGTCTGTGGGGCTTCGTGGGCATGATCGTGGGCGTGCCGCTGTTCGCCGTCATCTATGACGTCATCAAGAAGCTGGTCTTCCACGGCCTGCGCCGCAACGGCCAGCTCGACCAGATGACCGTCTACCACGACGAGTTCGGCGATCCCGGCGACCCGGCTCCCGCGCCTGTAGAAGATGAAGGAACGGAAACCGAAATCGTCATTGATTCCGGCGAAGAATAAAATAACAAGATAAAGCCCCCATCCTCCCGGCTGCCTCAGCCGGTGAAGATGGGGGCTTTTCTGCGCAATTTTATCTTTGAAAGACCGATAAAGTCATTTCGCGTGAGCAGTGGAATGCGCCGGTTCCCAGTCCTTGTAATTCTCGTACCGGCTCTCCCTGAGGGTGACGTGCGACCAGATCTCGTCGGCTACAGGCTGCCAGTCGGCAGCATATGCACCGCATTTGTCGCAGAGGTGGTCTACGCTCTCGGGCGACTGCAAGTCGGTGCTGTGAGCACCGGTGTCATGCACCATCTGGCGCAGAAGCTCGGGGTTTTCCAGCATCGGGCAGGGACGCAGATGGTTTTTATTGAAGGGCTGGCCGTTGTGGTAGGCCATGAAGAGCGGGCTGCGGAGAATATCGAGGATGCTGCTGTCGTGGATGTTGGCGTTGGAATAGTGGATAAAGACGCACGGTTCTGCATCGCCCGCCGAGTTGATATGGAAATAGTTGCGTCCGCCTGCGATGCATCCGCCCACAAACTCGCCATCGTTCTGGAAGTCCATCGGATAAAACGGAATATCGCTTTTTTCTGAGCGGAGATACCGGATGCGCTCGATCATGTACTTGCGCTGAGCAGGCGTGGGCATCAGCTCTGGCGCAGCCTCGTTGCCTACCGGCATATAGTGGAAGTAGAACCCGAAGTGCGCGCCCTTGTCGCAGAGCATCCGCATAAAGTGGTCGCTGGTGACGGCTTCGAGATTGTCTCTGGTATAGCAGATGGAGGTGCCAAAAAGGATCCCGTGGGCCTTGAGCAAGTCCATCGCATTCATGACAGCGGCATAGTGGCCGTCGCCCCGCCGGGCATCATTGGTAGAGGGAGTTCCCTCGATCGAGAGCATGAAGGCGATATTGCCCAGTTTTACGACCTCTTCACAGAACGGCTCATCGATGAGGGTCGAGTTCGTGTAGATCGCAAACTGCACATCGTTGTGCTTTTTTGCCAGACGGAGAATATCCGCCTTCCGCACCAGAGGCTCGCCGCCGGTGAGCATATAGAGATAGACCCCCAGCTCCTTGCCCTCGGTGATGATTTTGTCCATATCCTCAAAGCTGAGGTTGTTTTTGTGGCCGTACTCGCCCGCCCAGCATCCCACGCAGTGCATATTGCAAGCCGAAGTGGGGTCGAACAGGATCAGCCACGGGATATTGCAGTGGTACTTTGTGCGATTCTCGCGGATGGTCTTTGTCCCCCGGAAGAACGCCTCATAGCCAAGGTTGAGCGCCGTGGTGCGTGCCACGCTGGGCGCGGTCTGGTCGAGCACACAGTTGATGAGCTTTGACCACTTGCTGTCCGCATCGGTCAGTACTGCGCGGGCGTGCTCATACGTTTCCTCGCTGAACGAGTCGCCATAGAACTGCTTGGCGACGTCCACCATCTCGGCAAACGCCTTCTGACGGTCTTTTCTGACATGAGCCAGTGCCACATCCACCATCGTTCCGACAGCGGTACGCTGTACCTTATGGCTCAACGGCTCCAACGCGATACTCATAAAAGTCTGCCTCCTTATGTGGGTCTTTGCCAGCCCTTTGTTTTGACAATACTTTAACATTTTTCCGACAAAGGTTCTATAAACAACAAAAGCAGGGTGATAGTTTTTCTATCATCCTGCTCTGCTTGTTCAAATTTTTATCAGTCGTCGATTTTTGATGCTCTGCCGTCGGTGCTGAAGCGCAGCAGCGCCCGCTTCAGATCCCCGTGCATCATGGTGTTGAGCCGTTCGGCCATGATGGCTGGTTCGGTCTTCATATCGCGGCGTATCCATTCCAGCACCATGCCCACAAAGCCATACTTATAAAAATCGATGATGAACTGCTTGTCCTCTTCCTGCACCGGGATGTTTTCACGCTCTACAAACATCCGCAGCAGAGGGTCAAGCATTTTATAGAGATACTGCTCCACCTGTTCCCGGCTGATGGAGCGGTAGACATTCAGCACCAGCACCCGGTTGGCCTGCACCTTTTCCAGCATATCGCGGAAGGCGTCGCTCCACGTCTCAAAGTCCTGATGGCCTTCCAGTGCCTCTGTGGCATCCTCCACCAGGATCCAGTCCACCAAATCGTAAATATCCTTGAAATGGTAGTAAAAGGTCATGCGGTTCACGCCGCAGTCCTCGGTAATGTCGTTTATCGTTATCTTATTCAGCGGCTTGCGGAGCAGCAGCTTTTTGAGCGATGCTTCCAGCGCGCGTTTTGTCGTCTGTGCCACGAGAATGCCCATCCTTTCGCGTTTGCCCCGTTCTGTGCGGAGTTTTCCAACTTCTATCTATTATGATACCTCATCTGCCCGTGCAGGTGCAAGCACCTTTTTCGACTTTTTCATGAACTTTTTATGTTTTCTTAAGATTTGGACAGCAAAAAAGCTGCGCCGCCGCAGCGCGTCTATCAGGAGCTTTCCGAAAAGCTTTGACATTTTCCGGCTTTCCTCTTGATTTCTCCCCCGGCCCTGCTTACAATGGAGACACAGAGGGGGGCATCTCCCCTGTTCTTTTGATTGGGAAAGAGGGTTTTCTTATGCTGAATACCATCGGTTTCTTAGGCTGCGGCAACATGGGCGGGGCTATCGCCCGGGCCGTCTGCAAGGCGGCAGACCCGCAGAACGTCTGGCTGGCCAACCGCACCGCCGCCAAGGCAGAGGCTCTGGCCGCTGAACTGGGCTGCAACACCACCATCAACGACGAGGTGGCAGGCCGCTGCGACCTCATTTTCTTAGCCGTCAAACCCCAGATGATGGAGGAGCTGCTGGCACCGCTCCGCTTCACGCTGGCCGAACGGCCCAGCC
>ERZ780208.3224-NODE-3224-length-10225-cov-3.259095_pt1 | contig 10225 bp, 8 predicted proteins | sample MGYA00511167_ERZ780208 | MGnify/ENA primary metagenome ERZ780208 (study PRJEB29588, sample SAMEA2159202) | human gut metagenome | biome: human gut; feature: human-associated habitat; material: faeces | place: Denmark | collected 2008/2010 ... | reverse complement strand
CGAAGTCAGTTTTGTTTTTAATTAAATACGATAGTTGTTGTAAAAGTTGATATTCTCTTGGCATAACAAAACTGCCTATGGTAGCTTCTTTAATTCTACCATAGGCGGTCGTTTTTTCATTATCCACTTTTTATGGACTTGTGCAATTACAATCCTATTTTTCCTTTAAACTTCCATTAAATCCATTCAAAATAGGCTCTAAAAAATATGAAATAATACTTCTCTGCCCAGTTTTAATTTCTAAATTACCAGATAATCCAGAAATAATTTTTATATTCTTATTATCATTTTCTATGTCAGTTATAACACGATATACATTACCTATGTTATCTACAACATCTGAATTTGGACTTATATATATAATCTTTCCAGATACAGTTCCATAATCAGAATATGAATATGCATCAAGTTTTATTTGAACTGTATCACCAATATTTATATCTGCTATATTTTTATTTTGTATATAACATTCCATTTGTAATGGTACATCATTTGGAACAATCGACATCAATTCTTGATATGAATTAACTATATCCCCTATAGAATTTACAGCTAAATTACTTATATAACCATCGGCTGGTGCGGTAATATGGGTATATTTTTCTGATTTCTGATATTGTTTAAGCTTTGTATTTAAATTTGATAATTCACTCTTTTTTTCAGAATAAATATTATTTATTTCTTGTTTATGCTCTATATCCAGATTCTGGATTTTTAATTCAGCATTTTCTAATTGAAGTTTTTTCTGTTGTACTATCTGTTCTTGGGCTTTAAGAAGTTCTGAACTATTTTTATAACTTTCCTTTGTTGTCACTGCGTTATCATATTCCAATTTAGCGGATTCTTTTGACAATTCAAGTGATTTTTTAGATAAAGAATAACTATTTTCTTTTTCTATAATAATTTCGAGATTACTTTTACAATTTTCATTATAATTTTTTAAAGAAATATTGGATATATCTATTTTATCAATTAGTTTTGAATAAACATCTATTTCAGCTTCAATGACACTTATTTGCTCTTTTATAAAAGTAATATCTGTTTCAGATTCAGTATCAAGCTCAATCAAAATATCTCCCTTTTTCACACTTTGACCATTTTTTACATATATCTTTTTAATATTTCCAGAAAGATAAGATTTAACTATTACTATGTTTCCTTCTGGAATCACCTGACCTTTTGCAGTAACAACAACATCTGTTTTCGCTATGCAAGACCAAATAATTGTAACAATAAGCAATGAAAAGATTGAGTATATAATAATCTTACCGGCTTTATGTGCGGGTCGTTCAATTATTTCAAGAATATTAGGCATAAAATCATATTTTAACTCACTGTTTTTATGTTGGCTATATTTTAAAATATAATCCGAGATTTTATCTTTCATTTACTATTCTCCCATCTGTTGTTTATGATATAAATATGAATATAAACCATCTTTTGCAAGTAAATTTTCATGTGTATCATACTCAACCAATTCGCCTTTATCTATAACCATAATTTTTTGAGCAATTTTCAAGGTTGAAAGCCTATGTGCAATAATTAAAACTGTTCTTCCTTTACAAATATCTTTTAAATTTTTTTGGATAATACTTTCGGATTCATAATCAAGTGCAGAAGTTGCCTCATCAAAAATCAAAATACGAGGATTAGCTATAATAGCTCTGGCAATAGCAATCCTTTGTTTTTGACCACCTGATAATCCTATGCCTTTTTCTCCAATTACAGTATCATATCCATTAGGAAGTTCTGTAATAAATTCATGTGCACCCGCTGTTATAGCTGCTTGTATAATTTGTTCCGCTGAAGCTGACGGCATATGTATAGCAATATTTTCACTTACAGTTCCAGAAAACATATAATTTTCCTGCAATACTACACCTATCTGTGTTCTCAACCACAACGGATTTACCAATGAAATATCAATATTATCTATACTAATTTTTCCACTTTCCGGAATATACAATCTTTGTATTAACTTAGAAATGGTACTTTTTCCTGACCCACTTCGACCAACTATACCTATTATACTTCCCTCAGCTATATCAAATGTAATTCCTTTTATAACTTCCGGATTATCTATCTTATATCTGAATCTTACTTTATCGAATGATATTTTTCCCTTAATTGATGGAAGATTAGAAAGATTGGTATTAGAAATTGGTTCTGTAGGAGAATTAAATATATCACCTATACGCTTTACAGACATTGAGGCTTGCTGATATTCCTGCCAAAGCTGAACCAATCTTAGAACAGGTCCGGTTACTCTTCCCGAAAGCATTCTAAATGCTACCAATGCACCAACAGTTAATGCTCCATTCATCACAGCTACAGCCCCGAAAACAAGAATAAGTAACTCAAACATTTTTTGTATAAATTGGGCTATACTATTAGAATTAGCAGAAACCATGGATGTTTTATATCCTGCCTTAACATATTCTGATTGTATATCTCCCCACTTTTTTTCAAAATTTTCTTCTAATGCAAAAGATTTAACGGTTTGAACACCATTAATAGATTCAACTAAGAATGATTGAGATTCAGCACCTGCATTAAATTTTTCATCTAATCTTTTTTTAAATATTGGTGTAATAATTGCAGAAAGAATTGCAAAAACAGGAATCGAAGCTACTACAATAAGTGCAAGAGATACATTATATATAAAAAGGATAACTATATATACAATAATAAAGAGAAAATCTATTATTGAAGATAATGGTGTACCTGTTAAAAAATTTCTAATATTATCTAATTCTCTAACTCTTGCCACTGTTTCACCCACACGCCTGGATTCAAAGTATTTTAAAGGAAGTGCAAACAAATGTTTAAATAACTTATAATTTAGAATTACATCAATTCTATTTGTTGTATGAGTAAAAACATAATTTTTTGCTATTCCAAGTACCAATTCATAAATATAAACTATTATAATTCCAATAGCAATAGACCACAATGTAGACATACTATTATTGACTAAGACTTTGTCAATAACAACTTGTGTCATTATCGGAGTAAGAATTCCTAAAATTTGTATTGTAAAAACTGCAATAAACACTTGAATAAATTGCTTTTTAAACTTAAGGATTGTTGGAATAAACCATTTAAAGCCAAATTTTGTTTCAGAATCTATAAATTCTCTTTTTTTCAGTAATATGGTTGTTCCACTCCAAAATTCTTTGAATATATTCAAATCCATCATTTCAGGATTTTGTTTATCAGGATATAAAATCATAACTTTATCATTTAAAATTTTTGCAACAATAAAATAATTATCATTTTTATCCTTAACCATTACAGGTACTTTTAATTTTGCTAAATCTTCTATGCTCATTTTGCGAAGTTTTGCTTTTAATTTAAATGACTTAGCTATACTTAGAATATCAAGGTCATTTAATTGAGATTTTTGATTAAGCATTATGTGTTCTATCTCTTGTTGAGAAATCTTTAAATTCAAAAATCTCATCAATATTATTAAACAACCTAATCCACTATCTAATTTATCATTCATTATATAATAATTTTCCTCTCTACTAAAAATAAAGACCAAATATAAAGAGCTAAAATACACCTTATATTTGGTCTAATCTCAAATATTATTAATTTGCTTTAACCCATATCTGTTCTAATACATTTCTTGTTCCTATAGAATCTTTCTCTATAGATTCACTCCAAGAAATATTATTTTCTGATGTATAAACTGACATATTTTCAATAAGGAGTTGAACTTGGTTATTTCTAAGTGCATATCCATCATTACTAATGATATTTTCTATTTGATTATTTTCGCCCTTAAACCAATCATTTATTGTAAATACATCATTAGTTTCATTCATAATTATATCAAGATTATCCTCATTTCTTGAAAATACAAGATTCAAGATATCAGTATTTATCTGCAAGGTATCATTTCCAGCAGAATCAGAAATATTAACAATACCATCTCCAGAAGAAAATGTATAGTTATTATCTATTTCCAAACTATCAAACGAAAAATTAGATTTATTAATTTTTGCAACTGTTCCATCAGCAAAGACATATTTGAAATTAGAATAATCATCTCTATAGAAGTAATTCTTAATAATCAATTTATCTTCTGTTCCATTTATGCTTATCTCAAGGTTATAGCTATTCTTTTTCAAAGATAGATCTTTGGGATTTACATTATCTATGAACTTGATTACATTCAATCCACTGTTATCATAGATTGTATCTATACCATAACCCTTGCCGAAGATATATGTATCATCTCCACTTCCACCACCGAGATAATCATTTCCCTCTCCACCATCTAATATATCGTTGCCGCCATTTCCAGATAAGCTATCATCTCCTAAGCCACCAATAAGCATATCATCTTCAGAAGAACCATTTAATGTATCTTTTCCTGCGCCACCAACCAAAACTCCTTCAGTAGAAAGAGAGAGACTATCATTTGAATTTGTACCAACTATACCACCACAATATTTTTCTATAGTTTGAGCATATTGCATATTTAAAGAAGATATATATGATTTAAAATCTATAAACATATTTTTATCTTCAACAAGAAGAACTCGTCCTAAATCAGCAAGAGTTACAACAGAGGCAGAACCACTTTTAAGTTTGAAATATACATATGAATTAAACAAACTCAAATCATAATGCTTTTTACCATCAGGAAGATTTTCTATAGATATAAATTCTAAATATTTCTTAGAGCTATATTTAATATCTACTATTTCTAATGTATTCTCTTTTATATTTATTGATATATGCAAGATTTTTATATGTTTTTTGAAGTATAGGACCTGCAAGTTGGTTTGGATTTGCACCAAATTGACCTGAAAAGTTCCTATCTATCATCTTTTCAATAACATTAAGCTGTCTTGCATCAATATATTGACCTCTACTTGTAGGGTCAAGTTCTGATACTCCACAAAGATTATAAAGTATATCATCTATAAGTGAAACTCGTTCGTCTAAATTTTTAGATTTTAAAAATTTCTTAACAAGGGCAGTAAGCTTGCCTGTTGAATCCATAGCCATAGCATAATGCAGAGAATGAACACTTCCGACTGAACGCACATTTGGCAGAGCAAGAATATCATCGCTTATCTTAAATTCAATGTTATCCTTAGTATCAATACGGTCTGAAGAAAATTTAAATTCCCCCACAGTTGTTTCAGTTCCATCTTCAAAAGTAACACTCGAAATATTTGCAAGAACCGAATCATTAATTTCATTATCAGAATTTTTTTCTGTATAGTTTAGGTTTATTGAAGTAATTCCTGCCTCTTTCAATGTCATAAGCTCATCAGAGGTTGAAATACCATCTTTATTTTTATCCTGCCAAATAAGAAGTCTGTTATATATCTCATCATGAGCATCAATCAGTCCATCAAGATTATAATCATATTGTGCCAGTGCCTCAAAACCAGATTTTGCATATGTACCATCTGAAAGAAGGGTTCTATCACCAAAAAGTTCTCCGCTATTGTTAATCTTGCCATCACCATTCAGGTCAAGTGCAAGAAAAGCGTCATCACCTGTTATCCAGCCTGTCTTTTCAGCAAAGCCGTTTAAATCCATATCGAAATGTACGCCGTCTTCTATACCGGTAAGCTCGAAGCCTGATTTACCAAGGTCTATTACCAGTGGGTCATATACAATATTCTCAGCAGTTGTTATGCTTTTATCTGCTTCATCGGCAGATTTTTTTACACCGCCAGAGCCCCCACTTGCTCCTCCAAAACTTCCCATTGCATCATTTCCAATTGGTTCACTTGTATCTGGTATATAACTATATCCAGATGCTAATGCAGTATTAAAGTTAGAAATAATAGAAGAGCCAGAAATTGTATTTTCACCAATATTATCATTTTTAAAATCATTTTTAAGCATTTCTCGTATTTGATTAATGCTCATTCCATCAAAATTATATCCTCTTTTTTGTAATGCTTTAACACAAAACTCTCGTATCTCATCGGGTGTATTTATTAAATTATATTGAGAATCTAAATAATTAAATATATCATCTGTATTATCAAAATTCAACATACGTAATATACTTTTTATATCCATAAAAGTATTTGATTTACCATTTAAACCAAAAAGTATTAGTTCTTGATTATTGAATATAAGATTATCTTGTGTTAATAAAAAGATTTCTGCAGCTTCAACATCATATTTTAATGCCATTATAGCCATTTGTGTACAATTATATTTATAGTCATTGATAATATAACTATATTGTCGGTCATAAGCATTACTAACTATTGTAATCATATTTTCTATGTAATATCCCATCAGCGGAATTGAACTAGCCAAAGATTCTGCTAAGCTAAGAAAATCATCGCCTATTTTCTTTACACTACTATAATAATCTTCATCAGATAATATTTTTAATTCATTGCATTGTGTCTGTAAACTTGCCAGATTAGTTGTAAAATTATAAACACTTTCTATGATATTATATATATCTGAACCGTATATACCATATTCATCTAAACCAAGTGAAAATACAACATTCTTACCTGAAATATATTGAATTATCTGACTTGCTATTTGAGCATCAATTGCTTCTCCAAAGACCGATTTTATTGTTTGTGTTACTACATCTTGCAGTAAAGTTTCAAAATTGAAGTTACTATAATTTTCTTTTTTCAATTCGCAATCAACACATTGGTTTACAGCATTCTTTAACAATTCTACAATATCATCCTTTAAAACAGTTTTACGTGTTTCTATAGCAAAATCTTTACTAATTGTACTCATAAAAATCACCTTATCCTTAATTAACTTTATTAAAAGTTATTCCAATATATTTTATAGAATTATTCTCAAATAACATAACAACTCTATTAATAATGCTATTCTCATTGGTTTCATACACATAACTTTTTGTATCTTCTGATTCATCAATATTTGTTGGTTTACCAAATTTACTTATCACACTATCAATACTATCACCTAACCCAATATTATCAATCTTTAATAAATCTTGAAACTTACTATCATCTGTGTTAGAAAGATTTATTGAATAAGCATACCATTCATTAGCATCCTTTTTACTATCGTACTGCGATAAAGTTACAGTTGTTACCTTTTCCCCATTATACAATATATATGTTATCGCATACTTATTTTCATAAACAGAAACATCATCACTAAAAGAGTAACCACTTCCTAAATTACTTGCTTTAAATGGAAAATGTAATTTATTACCATCAAAAGTTACATTTTCCATCATCTGCTTAACTTTTGTATCATTATCATCAGAGTATTTTGTTGCACTCGATTCTATCTTACTACTTTCTACTGCAGATTGCGATACAGCACTTGCTGTGCTTGGTGTGTTTGCACTATTTTCTTGGTTCGATACAGAAACTGATGGTTTTGATGTACCACAAGCCGCCGCACTCGCTACAATCGCTGCTGAAAGAAATAATGTTAATAATATCTTTCTTTTTTTCATTTCTCTACCTCTCTTATAATTTATTTTATAAACTTAACTTTATATATTTGCGAGTTAGATGCTAATTATAACATAATTTATTTTAAATTTGTTATATCTGGTATGAAAAAGGCTTTTTCTGGTAAACTTTGTACTTGATATATGATTTTTGTGTAAGTTTTAATTTATATATAAACTACAAAGTTTATTAGATTCACATAGCAAAAGTCGGAACAACCACACACTCTGAAATAATCTCTAAAATAGCGTTTAAAGTCGAATCAGATACTGTTGCTGATGAATATTTTGTTAAATAAGAAATTAATCTTGAAAGAAAAGCTGGCTGTTCGACTTCTTCATTAAGCTCTCCATTTGAATTAAAGACTTTATTAGGGCAATGGTTTAAACCAAACTCCTTATCAAAATCAGCTTTTATATACTTTATGTCTCCAGCTATAGGAAATAGCAAAGAATTAACAAAATCATGTTCTGCCGAAATAGATGTTATTATTGATTTCCTCTCTTCTATTCTTGCGGAATAAAATTCAAGAAATTCTTTTGAAAAAACCTGTCCATCGAAGGATACACATCTTCCTATTCTATCTGTAACAATCGTAACATATTGTGCTTTATTGCCACCTTTAGAATGACCTGTTACTGTAATATTATTGCCATATTTTTCGGGAAGATTTTTTATGTAAATTGCTGCATCATCCATTGTTTCTGATGAAACAGCATTCGCCATCATTAAATCATCTTTCCATTCATTACCACCTGAAGTTCCACGAAATACTGCAACAACATCCTCAAAATTTCCGTTGCTTTCTTTTACAAAACAGCAGGCACGCAAACCATTTTCATCAGTATCATTAGTTTCGTAATTTTGTATTGTATAATCCTTTAAAAAGACTTCATTTTCTTTATTATTTAAAAAAGATTCCAATAATTCTACCCATTGGCTTTTGGTCATACTTGCAGGTGGGTTGTCTTCATCAGAAACATATATATCGATGTCCTTAATAATAGTTTTAAGAGTATCATTTAATGTTCGATTCTTAAATTTAAATAAATCTAAATATATTAAATTATCTAAAAAAAGTAATTGTGTATTTGTAATTTCCGACATAAAAAATTCTCCATTCTTTTTAATATTTGTTTACAGTACCATCGTATGTGGAATACTTAGGAGTTATATTTCCATCAAGACTATAAGACTCAATCTTGTCAAAGATTTTATTAGTGGTATACTTAGATACTGTTGTTAACTGCTTAGTATATATATAATACAGCGTTATAGTAATGTTATTATCCGCTATTTCTTTTGAAAATTTTTCAATTTGATTATCAACATTCTCAAATTTTTGATTGGAAAAAACATATACTAAACATCTGAAATTATCATTTTCAATATTTTCAGAACATGTCTGGTTGTTATTTACTATTTTTGTAAAACCAATACCATTAAAAAAATCTACTTTAATCACAAATTCATTTTCTAAATATTTTTTCAATTTTAAAGAAAAATACTCTTCGGCATCTTCTTTCATATAGTATTGATAGTAATCATCAGAGTAAGTATATGTTGTTACACCGCTTTCATCTTTTGGGCTACCATAAACAATAACCTCCTGATTATTATACTTTTCAGTTTTAAAACCAACTTTGTAGTAATTATCAGCCCAGTTAGGCGATGCTGCCGAAACAAATGTGAAATTATCATCAGGATAATTTTTCTTTAAATATTCACTTGCTTCGTTTATAACCTTTTTCTTAACATCTTCATGAGTGATTCTTTTACTGCTTGTTGTGTCTGATGAACTTTGATTTTGTTGTGCAAATTTACTGCAACCAGCCATACTAACAGAAAGTATTAATACCAGTAGTATGGCTAATAACCTCTTTCCTCTTTTCATTCTTCTACCTCTCTTATAAATTAGATAAATCTAAATAAATTAAATTATCTAAAAAAAGTAATTGTGTGTTAGAAAGGTTTTCCATAAATATAATTCTCTTTCGATGTATTCAATTTCTAAACCTTCGATATTGCTAACTATCATATCATACAACTGATTAGCAACTATATACACCGCCCTATCTCCATCAGTTTTTAAATCCTTATATTTTGTCATTGCACTATCAACTAAGTTATTCATAAGAATCAATCTCTTTAAAATTTTTATTTATGCATAATAGAAATATGATTTACACATCTATTCTCATCAAATGCATAAGAAACATAATCTTCATCTTTATTACCATTCCTATAATATGTATAACTTCCTAATTTGTCTTTTTTATACTGGTTATATACGATTTCGTGTGCTTCACCCAATTTTTTGAGTACAGCATTATCTGTATCACCAATTTTAATACCACAAATCGTTATTGGTTTAGTATTTTCATCCATACCTGTAAGTTTACCCCAATTATCTTGCGTTAACCAAGTAAATGGTATAGATTTTAGTTTTTGCTCATTTTTATAATATTCTTGTGGTATATCACGAATACTAACAGCAAATATTACATCATCATAATAATAAACATCAATATAAACATAAAATGTATTCTTGCTTTCATCTATATTAGAATATTGAATATTTTTAAATGAATATCCTTCGCCTAAATCATCAAGTGAAAATGGAAATGTATACTTTTTACCGTTGATTTCGATATTTTTACAAAGCTCGTCAAAATCAAAATCATCGTTTTTGTTAAGCGAAACCTCACTCAATGTGGTATTACTACTTTCTACTGCAGATTGCGATACAGCACTTGCTGTGCTTGGTGTGTTTG
>ERZ780208.3221-NODE-3221-length-10235-cov-3.353045_pt1 | contig 10235 bp, 7 predicted proteins | sample MGYA00511167_ERZ780208 | MGnify/ENA primary metagenome ERZ780208 (study PRJEB29588, sample SAMEA2159202) | human gut metagenome | biome: human gut; feature: human-associated habitat; material: faeces | place: Denmark | collected 2008/2010 ... | reverse complement strand
TTTCCCGCGAAATCGGTTCAAGCATGAAGTCGGTAGGTGAAATCATGTCTATCGGACGTTCTTTCGAGGAAATCATTCAGAAAGGTCTTCGTATGATCGGTCAGGGTATGCACGGTTTCGTGGGTAACGACCATACTAAATTCGAGAATCTGGATGAGGAACTGGCTAACCCGACAGACCTCCGCATCTTCTCCATCGCTTCTGCATTGGAAGAAGGATACAGCATTGAACGTATCCATGAACTGACCAAGATTGACCCGTGGTTCTTGGGCAAACTGAAAAATATCGTTGACTACAAAATCAAACTTTCCACTTATAATAAGATTGAGGATCTGCCCGAAGATGTACTTCGCCAAGCTAAAGTGTTAGGGTTCTCCGACTTCCAGATTGCACGTTTCGTACTGAAATCCAATGGCAACATGGAAAAAGAGAATCTGGCCGTACGAGCTCATCGTAAAGCATTAGGTATTCTTCCGGCTGTGAAACGTATCAATACCGTCGCATCCGAACATCCCGAACTGACCAATTACCTGTATATGACATACGCTACCACAGGTTATGATGTCAATTATTATAAGAACGAAAAGTCAGTGGTTGTATTAGGCTCGGGTGCTTACCGCATCGGTTCATCTGTAGAATTTGACTGGTGTTCTGTAAACGCTGTACAGACAGCACGTAAATTGGGTTACAAATCAATCATGATTAACTATAACCCTGAAACGGTTTCTACCGACTATGACATGTGTGACCGTCTGTACTTCGACGAACTTTCATTCGAACGTGTACTTGACGTGATTGACCTGGAACAACCGGGTGGTGTCATTGTATCGGTAGGCGGACAGATTCCTAACAACCTGGCTATGAAATTACATCGTCAGTCAGTACCTGTATTGGGAACTTCACCTCTTTCTATCGACCGTGCGGAAAACCGTCATAAATTCTCGGCTATGCTCGACCAACTGGGCATTGACCAACCGGCTTGGAAGGAATTGACCAGCCTGGAAGAGATGGAAGAGTTCGTCAACAAAGTAGGTTATCCGGTGTTGGTTCGTCCTTCATACGTGCTCTCGGGCGCTGCCATGAATGTATGCTATAACGAAGACGAATTAAAAGAATTCTTGCAGATGGCCAAGGAAGTTTCTAAAGAATATCCGGTAGTCGTATCACAGTTCATGCAAGACACCAAAGAAATAGAATTTGACGCTGTAGCCCAAAACGGTGAGGTAGTGGAATATGCCATATCAGAACATATTGAATACGCAGGTGTACACTCGGGTGATGCAACCTTGGTATTCCCGGCTCAGAAGATTTATTTCGAGACAGCCCGCCGCATCAAGAAAATCGGTCGCCGCATAGCCAAAGAATTGAATATTTCCGGTCCGTTCAATATGCAGTTCCTGGCTAAGAACAATGAAGTAAAAGTGATTGAATGTAACCTGCGTGCCTCACGTTCATTCCCGTTCGTTTCCAAGGTATTGAAACGTAACTTTATTGAAACAGCCACCCGCATCATGCTGGATGCTCCATACAGCAAACCGGACAAGTCGGCATTCGACATTGACTGGATTGGTGTAAAAGCTTCTCAGTTCTCATTCTCACGCCTGCACAAGGCAGACCCGGTATTGGGTGTAGATATGTCTTCAACCGGTGAAGTAGGTTGTATCGGTGATGACTTCCATGAAGCCTTGCTGAATTCACTGATCGCCGTAGGATTTAAAATTCCTACAAAATCAGTTATGTTCTCGTCGGGTGCTACCAAGTCTAAAGTAGATTTGCTGGAAGCCAGCCGTATGTTGGCAAATAAGGGATACGAGATTTATGCAACTGCCGGAACTGCTACTTTCCTGAATGCACACGGAGTAAACACTATTCCTGTTTACTGGCCTGATGAACGTCCCGATGCAGAGAATAATGTAATGAAGATGATTGCCGAACACAAGTTCGACCTGATTGTCAATATTCCGAAGAACCATTCTAAACGTGAGTTGACTAACGGTTATAAGATTCGTCGCGGAGCAATCGACCACAATATTCCTTTGATTACCAATGCTCGTCTGGCAAGTGCTTTCATTGAAGCATTCTGCGAAATGAGCGAAAAGGATATTCAAATCAAGAGCTGGCAGGATTATAAATAATCCTTCCCAATAAATAAAAAGAGGGTGTGTCTTCAATCTGACACACCCTCTTTTTTTGATAAGATACTACTATGGGACTAATATTGGAGTACCATCCTTTTTAAAGGATACAACAGTTCGTAATGCGCTTTGGTCTAGAATATAATATTTGTTATTGTATTCTATTATTTTGTCGGCACAAGAGAACATGATGTTGTTTCCTTCGTTCAGAACAACGAATGAAGTGTCTGCAATGTGACTAGTGACGGAATCATAATAAGCTTCATCAAGAGGTATTGTTATTTTATATACATCACAATTTAAAGGAACTGTTTCAACAGAATCTTTATTCCCAGAACAAGCTGATAATAATCCTAGTAGAAATATCTGTATAATTCTATTTTTCATTTTTAACAAGCACAATCATTAATGAATAATTTAGATAAGGCTTTAATTGTCTTGTCCAAATTCTGCTCAGTATTAATACAAAGGCGTAAAAAAAGAAGTTAATAACAATCAGAGTCAGTACATGATTCGGAGTTAATGGAACGACACACCATTTTATGTCCGCCGCCATAACATTTTTTTTCTTCTCTAGGTCCCGTATTGGAAGCTCCACTTTCGCCACTTGCTAAAGCTTCAATATTTGCTAGTTGAAGTTCTGACAAGTTTCCTGTTGAATCAATACAATCCCAATAAATATTTGCACCAAGAATTAGAAATAAAGCAAATAAAACTACAATCTTTTTCATACATCATTATATTTAAAGTTAATATATGAACAAAGCTAAAAAATAAACCGTCACGCTGTTCTTCGCAACAAAAAAAAGTTAACCTATTTTATCTTACATCAACAGCTCCAACAACGTACACTTTGAAGCCGTGCCCCTCTCTTCAAAACAGGAATTTCCCCCTTCCCCCATCCGTTTTTGTCCTATTCATCGGCATTTCGAGATGAATGGTTTCCCCTTCGCATGCCTCGCCGCCCATTCACCCCGATTGTAGATGCCGGGAGTCTTGAAGTTGAAATGATAACCGTCTTGGCGAAGGCTCTCGAAATTCTGTATACCGATGGAATAAATACTCTGCTCTATACTGATTACCTTTAGGATTCTGCAAAAGTAAAGACAGCTATTTCTTCTTGAGATAAATCCGAATCAACCTAATTATTTTCCCTTTTTCACTTATAGTTATAAGAAAAAATCCATAACTTTGCCACGAGTTAACCAAAACAAACATAACGTTGACATTTTGATTCAACAAAACAACAAACATCAAAAGCTATGAATAACTTTTTCTTAGAAACGCATCAAGTGGTCAAACGCTTTGCCAACCACACTGCGCTGAATGGTGTCAGCATTCAGGTCCCCGAAGGACAAATCTTTGGATTGCTGGGGCCGAACGGTGCCGGCAAAACCACACTCATCCGCATCATCAACCGCATCACGGCCCCCGATTCGGGAGAAGTACGCTTCAACGGACACCTGTCGCAAGCCGAAGATATTTATCATATCGGTTATCTACCCGAAGAACGCGGATTATACAAGAAGATGAAAGTGGGCGAACAGGCTATCTACCTGGCTCAATTGAAAGGTCTCAGCAAAGCAGAAGCCACTTCACGACTGAAGCTATGGTTTGAAAAGTTTGAAATCACTCCGTGGTGGAACAAGAAATTGGAAGAGCTGTCCAAAGGGATGCAGCAAAAAGTACAATTTATCATCACTATACTGCATAAACCCCAATTACTGATATTTGACGAACCGTTCTCCGGCTTCGACCCTGTGAACGCCGAACTGCTGAAGCGTGAAATACTGGAGCTGAAGAAAGAAGGACATACCATCATCTTCTCCACGCACAACATGGCTTCGGTGGAAGAGATATGTGACAATATTGCACTCATCAACCATTCTGAAGTGGTGTTGCAAGGGAATGTGAAAGAGGTGCGTTCTCGTTTCAAAGCCAATACCTATATCTTAAGCACTCCGAAAGGACAACCCTTGAAAGAATCCCCTCTGTTTGAGATTGTAGACAGTCAGCCCACCGAAGAGGAAATCCGATATACCCTACAAAAGCAACAGGATATGTCCAACTCGGCATTACTGACCCAAATAGCCCAACAAACCGAAATAATCTCCTTTACCGAATGCCTGCCCTCCATGAATGAAATATTCATCCGTACGGTAGAAGGTTTGGATAAACACTAAATGCCCAAAGCCATGAACAAGATATTAATCATTATACAACGTGAATTTCTGAACCGAGTAAGTAAGAAATCATTTATTCTTCTTACCATCCTGATGCCGTTCATCTTTGCAGCTCTCATTTTTGTTCCTGCACTGCTGTCGACGGTGAAAAGCGATGAAGTTAAACAAGTAGTAATCATTGACCACACACAAAAGTACATCGGACAATTCAAGGATGATGAATCTTATCATTTCATCGCCGGACAAGAAATGTTGCCCGAATACCGAAGTGATACTACCCGCATAGACGCCGTAGTGGAAATTACCGAAGACCTGATTCAAAATCCCACAGCAGCCGCCATCTATTCGCGCAAAGAAGTGACTAAGGGTTTGTTGTCATTGGTAAACAATACGCTGAATGAACAAATCAGACACGATAAACTGACAAGTTACAATATCCCCGAATTACAAAATATCATGCAGGATTTTGATAAGAGATACAGTGCACGTACCATCAAATGGAGTGAAGACGGCAGTGCAAACGAATCAAATGCCGGCATTGCGGTAGCCGTTGGTATGATACTTACCTTCCTTATCTATATGTTCGTTATGTCTTATGGAGGTATGGTGATGCAGAGTGTCATGGAAGAAAAGACAAGCCGCATTGTCGAGTTAATGGTATCATCGGTCAAGCCGCTTCAACTGATGCTTGGCAAGATTATCGGTATCGGTCTGGTAGGCATTACCCAACTGCTGATATGGGGTATTCTGCTTGTTGTACTTTTGGGTATCGCCGACAATACTTTCGGTGGAGATGCAGCCATTCTAAAAGGTGCCGAAGGCATGATTAGTGCCTTACAAAACCTGAATCTGCTGAAACTCGGAACCCTCTTTACCCTGAATTTCATCGGCGGATTCCTGATTTATGCCTCCATCTTTGCCGCTATCGGAGCCTCTATCAATGTCATGGAAGATTCACAACAGTTTATGACTCCCATTATGATACTGATGGTGTTCTCCCTTTACGCCGGTATCTATAGTGGCGATAACCCGGACGGCCCGCTGGCTTTCTGGTGTTCTCTCATCCCATTTACCTCGCCTATCGTCATGATGGTACGTGTTCCGCTGGATGCACCGACCTGGCAAATTATTCTTTCGCTTTGCCTGCTCTATGCCTCAGCACTTGCACTCATCTGGATTTCAGGAAAAATATATCGTGTAGGTATCCTGATGTATGGCAAAAAGCCGACACTAAAAGAGATGATTAAATGGATTTCTTATAAATAGATTAATTCACTCTAGCCCTATCGGGCACTCTCACAAGAAACGGGGGTGTGTCAAAACTAAACCGGTCTATCAAACCTCAACTGTAGGGGCAAGGTTTACCTGCCCGAACCAACGGTCACAACCTTGGAAGTAATACACCAAGCAAACTGTTTTCGGACGAACGAACCTCGCTCCTACTAGCCAAATGACAGCATCATCAACGTTTAGACACAACCCCACTTTTATATTACTTCCACTCACCCAATTGAATACCCAGCTTTTCCCAATGCCCGATAAATGAATTCAACGAGTTACGGAAACGATCAAAATCCTTATTGGATGGATTTGTCCAACCCACTTCGGCATATGCAGCAAGACGCGGATAAATCTTTTTATTCATACTTTCAACCGTAGGAATAAATTCACCCCACATTTGGCAACCGATACCAAACACTTTACTTTGCTGAGCCTCTGTCAGTCCCTCAGGAATCGGATTGAATTCATACGATTTTTGCAAAGGAATAGATTCATAATCATAGTCCAGATAAGTATATATATGATAAGAGTTAACGATATCATATCCTTTCTCAATAGTTTCTTTAATCAATTCAGGCTCCCCTTTCCAGAAATGAACAATTGTGCCAGGAGCCAATTGCTGTTGTGAAGCACCACTTCCGTCTCTTTGATAATCATTTACCTGAGCTCCCGTAATTTCATTCCATCCCATCATGTGACGGTTTTTAGAAGCCAAGAAATTAGAAATGTTATTTGTAAAAAAGACCTGCAAGCCACCCGGTGAAGTTATCTTGTTCTGCTTCATATAATTGCGTACCATCGGTGATTCCTTCCAAGCATTATATCGTAATTCATCTCCACCGATATGAATAACCGGAGAAGGGAATAATGCAATTACTTCCTCCAATACATCTTCCTGAAATTGGATAACACGAGGATCAGCCACATTATAAGCATTGTAATGTACCCCAAAGTTACAAGGCACCTTAATCTGCTTTCCGGTAGTTCCCAACCATGGATAAGAAGCAATAGCAGCACTGGCATGTCCCGGCATCTCTATTTCAGGAACAATCATAATATGGCGTTTGGCAGCATAATCCACTACCTCTTTGATATCATCCTGAGTATAAAAACCACCATGAGGCTTGCCATCAAACACATTGCTGTGGAAATGGTTAATCTCTGAAGAGTCACGGAAAGCACCGACCTCTGTCAATTTCGGATATTTCTTGATTTCAATACGCCATCCCTGATCATCTGTCAAATGCCAATGAAATACGTTCATCTTCAGTTCTGCCATTCTATCCAACAGATTGAGGACAACTTCTTTACCTTTGAAATACCGACCTTCATCCAACATGAAAGCACGCCAGGAAAAAGCCGGATAATCCGTCACCAAAGCTTTTTGAACTGTCAGGCGTCCTTCTCTTTCTTTAATAATCTGGCGCAAAGTCTGCACACCGTTAAACACTCCTTCGGGAGTAGAAGCCTTAATTGTAATCCGGCTTCCGGCAGCTTCCAATACATATCCACCTTTTTTATCAGGTAAAACGGTCGAATCCAATAAAAGAATAACATCTCCTTTGTCTTTCCCTTCCTCCAAAGTGACTTCCACTGCAAAATCATTCTTCAAATAGGAAGCCAGCAACAAAGCCTCATTAGACAATTCATTAGAATAAACAACCATCGGCTTATCCTTCAACTTCACAAAGCCCTGAACATAATTAATCTCTTGCGGCTGAGGAAGCACGGCATACGCTTCTATCGGCGGCTGTTCACAGGAGCTACACACAACAATGCACAACAAAACGACAATAAGTGATTTGAGTTTCATAAGTATTAGAATTAAAATTAGTTTCAATAATAGCTTTTGACTACTTCAACGCTTCTTCAATGGTATTCATCAAATGATTAAACTCCTCTTTTTCATATCCAATAGAAGTATAGATTGCTTCTCCTTCCTTATTAAACAAATACGTACGAGGGATAGATTTTTCTGCAAAAAGTGAAAAAACTTCCCGCTTAGGGTCAGGATACAACGGGAAAGTAAATTTCTTACGCTCATTATAAGCCTTCAGTTGTTCATCCGTATGTTCGCGACCAATCACCAACAATACAAAGTCTTTATTATCTTTATATTTAGGCCAAAGCATCTTTTGTACTTCTGCAAGTTCCAACTGGCATGGGCCGCACCAAGTGGCAAATAAACTGACCAATACCACCTTACCCTTTAAATCGGCAGATGAAACATCTCCATAGACTGATGATTTCAACTGAAAATCCGGTAACTTATCTCCCTTCTTCAATTCCTGTGCATGCATTGCAAAGCTGGCGCATAACAACATCAATAATAATCCTAACTTTTTCATTTTCATAATTCTGAATATTTAATTTACGATATAATGAAGACAAATATATCTGTTTTTCTTATATTTGCCGACTGAAATATCATTTTTTAGCCTATGATGACTTTTATTTCGTGTGCCAAGACAATGACGGATCATTCTAAAGTAGAAGTCCCTACCACCGGCACACCACAATTTCAAGCTGAAGCCATTCAGCACGCACTTGGTATGTCCAGGTTCTCTGCCGAAGAACTAGAACGCCTGTTACGGGTAAACAGTAAAATAGCAGCCGAAAATTATCTCCGGTTTCAAGATTTCTGTTCGGAAGCAAACAAAGCTCTTCCTGCCTTGTTAGCCTATACAGGCATAGTATTCAAACGTATCTGTCCTCAAGACTTTACAGCAGAAGATTTTCAATACGTACAAGATCATCTGCGTATCACTTCCTTTTTATATGGATTACTTCGTCCGCTTGACCTGATAAAGAATTATAGATTGGAAGGAGATGTCAGACTGCCAGAACATGAAGGAATATCTATGTTTGATTATTGGAAACCAATATTGACGGATGAGTTCATCAAATCCATCAAAGCACAAGGAGGCACATTGGTCAACCTTGCCAGCAACGAAATGAAAGACCTTTTCGACTGGAAACGTATAGAACAACAGGTACGCGTAATTACACCCGAATTTCAGGTTTGGAAAAAAGGGAAATTAACGACTGTCGTTATTTATACTAAAATGTGTAGAGGAGAAATGGCACGCTATATCATCAAAAACCGCATTGAAAAGCCTGAAGAGCTAAAAAGCTTCAACTGGGAAGGATTCTGCTTTGATGCAGAACACAGCACTGAATCGCAGTACCTTTTTAGCCTTCTTTCATAAAAAAATATTAAATATTCAAGCTGCACAAACTTTTTTTCAACGCTCATGTTATTTAGTTGAAATTGGGAAGATATACCTAAACAATAATTTAACTAATAGAAATGAGTATGAAAAAATTAATGTTTGCACTGGCAATTGCCAGTATCAGTTCTGCAACGTTCGCGCAGCAGAGCAACAAATCACAAAATGCTATCGTCAGCGAAAGCGTAGATGTTATGGAGGTTCCGGTAGATAAGTACAAAGTAGAAACCAATCGTTTTTTTGATAATTGGTTCTTCTCTGTAGGAGGCGGTGCACAAGTATTATTCGGTGACCAATCCGACCTGGGCAAATTCGGCAAACGTATCGCTCCCGCTCTGAATGTGTCTATTGGCAAATGGTTCACTCCCGGACTAGGATTGCGTCTGCAGTATAGCGGTTTGCAGTCAAAGAGTTTTTCAAGCGAACCTTCTGCATACTCCAAGCCTCATATGCTGAGCGAAGGATACTATCAGGATAAGTTCAACTATATGAACTTACATGGTGATATCTTGTTCAACATCAGCAATATGCTTGCCGGTTATAATCCTGACCGTATATATGATGCCGTCCCATTCGTAGGTTTCGGTTTCGCTCATTCTTATGACAAACCTCACCTTAATTCATTGGCATTCAACTTCGGTTTGATTAATACCTTCCATGTAGCAGATGCATGGGATTTAAACTTGGAGCTTTATGGTATGGGAGCTGAAAACAAGTTTGATGGCAAAACTCTGAACAAAGGATTGGACGTTATGTTGGGGGCATCAGTCGGTGTGACCTATAAGTTTCCGCAAAGAGGTTTCAAACCTGCTCCTGACGTGGATGCAATGATGGCTCTTACAGCATCCCAAATGGATGCTATCAATGCAGCTTTGGCTCAACAAATCGAACAAAACCGTCAGTTGAAGGCTCAACTTGCAAATACTCCTAACGAAGTTGTTACAGAACAAGTTACCGTCAACCAGCTGACTCCGGTTCCGCAGTCTGTATTCTTCCAAATTGGTTCTGCTACTCTGCCTCAAAACAGCACAGTCAACTTGCAACAGATTGCTAACTTAGTAAAAGACAATCCGGGCATCAAACTGAAAGTAACCGGTTATGCCGACAGCGACACAGGTAGTGCATCATGGAATAAACAATTGAGTGAAGACCGTGCAAATACAGTTGCAAACGAATTGGTTAAACTTGGTGTAAACAAGAGTAACATGATTATTAGCGGTATGGGCGGTGTTAATACATTGACTCCTCCGGCATTCAACCGTCGTGTAATTATCGAAGCCCAATAATACTCTGCCTTAAAAAAGGTAAGCCAAAGAGGGTGTGCCAAAACGTGGATGATACTGTCATTTTACTAGTAGGGGCGAGGTTCGCTCGCCCGAAAACAGCTTGCTTTGTGTATTACTCCC
>ERZ780208.3219-NODE-3219-length-10237-cov-5.814084_pt1 | contig 10237 bp, 6 predicted proteins | sample MGYA00511167_ERZ780208 | MGnify/ENA primary metagenome ERZ780208 (study PRJEB29588, sample SAMEA2159202) | human gut metagenome | biome: human gut; feature: human-associated habitat; material: faeces | place: Denmark | collected 2008/2010 ... | reverse complement strand
CGGGGCTGCCGCCGTGTTGCGACGGGGCTGCCGCTGCAACGCAACAACGGCCCCGTCGCAACCCCGGGAGGGCCTTACGGCTCGGCTTCAGACGATTTTTTGAAGAAAAACGGGAACGAAAACGGCGGACCGGGGAATTTTTGCCGTTCCGTCGTTTCTATTTTGCGACTTTTTTTCGACGAAAAAACTGGCATATTTTCTTTACTGTTGTTTTTAGTAAGGGAGATAAAAGAAGATAGGGGAAGATAGAAGGAAATAGAAGACGTATGCCCTGTTGTGAAACAAAAGCTATCGTCCTCTATCTCCTTTTATCTTCCACTATCTTCTTTTATCTACCCTATTATGAATTCACAGTACGGCTGCTGACATTTCCTTTCCTATGGAGACAATGCCTTTCCTGATTTTATCCATCATCTCCGCACTTGGTTTCCACACGCCATATCTATAACGGGCGAGCTTGGTCCAGTGCATGCCGAGATATTCGGCAAATGCTTTCATGTCGAGATAGGGAAAACGGGACAGCAAACGGTTGACCTCATTGTCATAGTCCACGCTCTCAGTCTCAGAGAAATTGCTGATGTGAATGTCCTCATCCAGCTCTTCCCAACGTATGCTTCTGCCCTCATCCCAGATATAATAGTTCTCACGTTGGACCGTAGTTGCATTGAACAATGCTGGGAAAACCTCCAATGGCTGGCTCCGCTGCTCCCCTTCTTCTGTCAGAATGAAAATGCGGCCCCCTTCAAACCATAGCTTTTTTATACTATCTTTCATTTTTCTTATCCTTTTATTTGTCAAAGACTTTATGCCATGCGGCAATAATATCATCCTTATAGAAAACCACCGTGTCGACGGCTTTCTTTATCGTCTGGGCCTTAAGCCCGTTGTTCTCAATGACGGTAACTTCCGGCACGACCTGAATTTTCGCTGATATTCCTTGATATTCGATATGCACATGAATAGGCTCATGGTCATTCGGATAGAAGAAAAAACGTATTCCAAATACGTATAATACTGTCGGCATATCTTTTGTTTCTTTTTATTATTACAAATATAGGTATTGTATTTGATGTCCGCAAACTTTTAGACATTTTTTTTAAGTTTTCTTTGATGGGAAGGATGGGAGATAAAAGGAGATAGAAGAAGATAAAAGGAGATAGAAGAAGATAAAAGGAGATAAAAGACGTATGCCCTGTTGTTGAAACGAAAGCTATCGTCCTCTATCTCCTTTTATCTCCCACTATCTCCTTTTATCTACCTTTATCTTCTTTTATCTACCCCTTAAATCACTCCTCCATCAGAACGGATAGCCGATGGCGAAGTGGAGGCCGAGGCCGTCGGAGAACTTCGGGATGTTGTAGTAGCCGCTCTTGCCTGTCTTGTAGGGGACGTGGAGGGCTATGCCGAGGTCGAGGCGGATGACGATGAAGTCCATGTCATAGCGCAGGCCGACGCCCGTGCCGGTGGCCAGCTGGCGGAGGAATGAGCCCGCGCGGAACTCCGAGTCGGGACGGTTGGCGTCTTTCTTCAGCAGCCAGATGTTTCCCGCGTCGAGGAAGACGGCGCCGTAGAGACTGCCGAAGAGGTTGGCACGATACTCCAGATTGGCCTCCAGCTTGATGTCGCCCGTCTGGTCGAGATAAGAATAGGTGCTGTTGGGGGCGACATAGCGGCCCGGTCCGATGCTGCGCACGGTGAAGGCACGGATGCTGTTGGCGCCGCCGACGTAGAACTGCTCATTGTACAGGGCACGCTCGGAGTTGCCGTAAGCCCAGATTATGCCGCCAGCCACGTGGCCGACGAGCTGCGTCTTGCGGCTCAGCTGCCACGTCTTGCGGAGCGAGGTGTTCAGCTTGAGGAACTGGGCGAATGGATTTCCGAAGAGGTCTTTCTCCTTACGGCTGAAGTCCTTGCCCGCCGCCACGTAGAAGAGTGACAGGAGATTGCCCGCCTCAGTGACGCTCGTCTCCCATACAATGGGGTTCTGATAGCCCGCGGGGCTGGTGTATGTGTAGGTGTATTTTATTTTCGGGACAAACTGGTTGCGCATGGAGACGTAGATGGCGGGGTTGGCTCCCATAATGGAGTCAAACGTCGCCGTCGTGTTCCGCAGGAAGTTGTAGTCCAAGAGCAGCGGGCTCAGCTCGTGGCGGGAATTGGGCGAGGTCTGGAACTTATAGGTGAGACCGGCCGTGAGGGTTATCATCTTGAAATAGTCGGCACGGTTGAGGACGTTCGCCGACACGGAAAGCAGCGTCGACGGCGGCCGGTAGAAACGCTTGCGGCGGTAGAGTTTGAAGGGAGCCTCGATGCGCGGATACTCAATGGAGACATCGGCACCATATTCATACGAGTTGATGGCCTTGTTGCTGCCGGCCACGCGGCGGCCCGTCTGCCACTCGTATGAGCCCTTGATGTTGAAGCTCAGCTTCTCGCCGCCGCGGAACGCGTTGCGCTTTGTGACTCCGAGCACCAGTCCGGGGCCCGTCCTGTCATTGCTCTTCAAGCCGTAGTTGGCCTCGATGGAGCCGTCGTAGGGCTTGTCGAAGACGCAGTTGAGCGTCATGTCGAGCGTGTCACAGGCCGCCGTGGTGTCCCGCGGGGTGAACGAGAAGTCAGAGATGGAGAACAGTCCGAGGCTGTTGATGACGCTGGCAGACTCCTGATAGTTGATCTGACTGTAGAGCTGGCCGCGCCGCAGCTTGATGTCGCGCAGCAGGGTGCGCATGCGGATGGGCGGCTTCTTGCCGGAATAGAACACCGAAAGATTGCGGTGGATGATTGAGTCGGTTATCTGCTCGGTCGTGGAACGGCGCAGGACGACCTTCATACGGCCCAGATGCCACTTGCGGAAGGCATTGGCGGGCATGTCGGCCATGGGCTGGACGCGGAGCAGGACATTCCCGGGGTTGGACACGGAGTCGGCCAGATAGGTCGTATAGTCGGTCCGGTAGAAATAATAGCCGTTGTCGCGGAAGAGCGAGTTGAGCCGTCCACGCTCGCCGTCAAGGCTCGCCACCGAGAACGCCTCGCCTGTCTTCAGGCGGCTGTCGGCCATCGTGGCGCGGATAAGGCTGTCCGCCTCCGGAGCATAACCCAGATAGCTGACCGAGTCGAGCGTATAGAGATGGTTGTTGGTGACGGTATAGCGCAGCTTCGCTTTCCTGTCGTTGCGCTTGGAAGGCAGCGTCTCGTATGTCACGTTGGCGTCGAAATAGCCGTGGGAGCGCAGCAGGTTCTTCGCCACCAGGGCACGCGTCTCGGGCTTTACGGCGCTCATCAGGACCGGTTCGCGGCCGAACGTCTTCAGCATCCAGCGCCCGAACTTCGACGTCGAATTGGCATATCGGTTGTATATCCACAGTTTCAGCTGAAACGGTGTGCGGTAATAGGAACTGCCCAGCAGCGCTCCGTTCGGTGCGGCGGCCAGCGCGGCCTCAACCTCCTCCTCCACTTCGGAGGAATAGCCGGCACTGTCGCGGTCCGTATAGACGGCCGGTTTCAGTCCCGTATAGAGCACTTCGCCCTCCGGGAGATTGCTCGTCGACGAACATCCGGCCAGCATGAGCACCACGACGACGGCCGGCATGACGGCCGAAAGCATGCCTGTTATGTTATTTCTTGTTTTCATCTGTCGTTAAAGTGTCTTGTTTTACGGGAAGAGCGGTGTGCTGCGGATTGACTCCTGCGGGCGTCGGCGCAGGACGGAATGGCGCCTGCGGAGCATTCCGTGAAGTGTCGTTGCTGCGGAAATTGAACAGTTGCCAGAAGCGGTCGGCCTTCTTTCGCCATACGAAACCGGCTCCATATTCGGTTATCCGGCCTTCGAGCATGTCGTAGGCCTCCTTGTTGTAGAACAGGCGGACATAGCGCATAGCCGTCTGGTCGATGCGGTATTCAAGCGAGACATTGTCTATGAAGGTCTGGTCCTGCTCCGCCCCCATCGCCTCGCTGCTGTTGTCGGAGAGCTTTCCACCGATGACGAAGCTGACGCGGTTGTTCCAGAAGCGCTTGGCGAACTTGAAGGAATAGTCGTTGTAGGTGTTGCCCGTGGCGTCGGAGTTCTGGTCCATGCCGACACTGATGTCCACCGTGCGCAGCGCGTTGCCCGCAATGCTGTTGATCTCGCTCTGCAGGAACGAGTTGAGCGCGCTGTTCATGGAGAACTTGCCCGTGTTTCCATCGGCTATATACATGCCCGTCGAAAGCATCAGGACGGCAATCTTGCCGCGCTCTTCGGCACTCATGGCAGCCAGCTCGTTGGTCAGCGTCATGTCCTCCGGCGCGTCCAGTGTGAACTCAAGGCCCATGTCGTTGAGCGTCTTGGTCACTTTGACACCGCAGTTGAAGAGCACGCTGCGGCTGTTTCCGCCGTCCTCGGTGCTCACGAGCGTCTTGACCTCCTCGGTGGCGGTGAGGTTCAGCCTCGGGTTCATCATGTCACCGGTGAACTCGATGTAGCTTCCCTGCGCAATCTTGAATGTCTTCAGCGGAATAATCGGCAGCGAATATTTCATCGTTCCCGAATTTATGGTGTAGCGGCCGAAAAGCTGCATGTCGTCCGTCGGGTTGTACTCCATGCGCAGTTCGCCTCCGCCCTCCAGGCTGACGTAGTTCGACCGGTCGGCGTTGAGAGCGCAGAAGATGTGCGCTCCCTGCTCTATGTTCACCATCAGGAGCATGTCCAGACCGCCGATTGGCGGCCGCTTGACCTCGACATGGGCCGTATCGCGGAAGTCGGTGAACGTCACGAGGTCCTTCAGGCGGTCGTCGGAGTTGAGCGGCGAGTCTTCGAGGATATACGTCATGTCCGTCTTGCCGAGCACGTCGAGCTGTCCGCGCATCTGAAGATTGTCCAGATCGCCCTTCAGCGAGCCCATGAAGTTGACGAACGCCTTGCCGTAGGCCACGGAGCCGCGCGTCTGCTTGGCGTTGATGAGCTGGTAGTCGCGGGCTCTCATGCGCATGTCCATCGTGATGCGGTCGAGGTTTGAGAAGTCGATATTGCCCGCGATGTTGAGCGGGTTGTCGTTGTAGGCGTACATGGTGAAGTTCTCGAAGAGCAGATTGCTGCCCACGACGCGCACGGGGTCGTTGTCGAAACGCAGCGTCACGCCGTAGGGAACGCTGACGAGATAGGACGAATCGAGCAGAACCTCGCCGTCAACGACAGGCCGTGAGGGCGCGCCCTTGACGCTGACACTGCCTTCCGCATAGCCGGTGAGGCCGAAGAGCTGGTCGGGCATGAAGCCGTTGACCGTCGCCAGGGGGAAGCGCGTCATGTCGAACGTGGCGTCGAGATAGCCGTCCTTGCCCTCGTCGCGGTATGTTCCGCTGAGCAGTCCGACCTCGCGGCCGTTCTGCGTGAGCGTGGCTTCGACCACATGGGTGCTATCGTCCTTCATAAGATAGGCGAACTCGGAGCCAATGTCGCCCATCGGACACTTCTCGTAGGTCATCTTCCGGACGCTCATGTCGGACACCATCGTGAGCTGGCGCTCCTTGTCGAGCATGAGGTGGAAGTCGCCGTTGAGCAGTCCGCTGATGCGCGGGGCATACGGCATGACGGCCGTAATCTTGTCGAGGTCGAACTGATTGAGGCTGACGGTAAGGTCCTGAAGCATGTCGGGGTTCTGGTCGTCGGAGTATATCTTCACACCGGTGCCGTCGTCGGCCACGAGGTCGACCTTGGCCTCGATGCGGCGGTCGCGCCCGAGAAGGATGAAATTGTCGTGATTGAGATTGAACTCCTTATATCCCAGCGTGGGACGGTCCGGCAGGAGGTGGACCTGAAGGCCGCTGTCGCATACCTCCGCCCTCGTGCCGATGAGCACGCCAAGGCGGTCGTCGCGGTCATAATAGCGCAGATTGAGCTCCGCTCCGCGTTCGAGGATAGTTCCGGCCATGAGCGTCTTGAAGACAAACTGGGGATTGCGGCGGTTGTTCTGGACGATGCCGCTGAAGCGTACGTTGGATTCTTCCTGACGGATGTGCATCCGGATGGTGTCGATGCGCATGCTGTCGGCCGTGAGCGAATAGACGCGCATGTCGCCGTTGATGCCCTCCTGCGGTGAGGTGCGCATGTCGATGGCGAAATCGTCGAACGTGATTCCGCGGAAACGGAGCATGTTGGCCACGGGATTGTCCGTCCCGCTGGTGAGCCGCAGCTCCATGACGGGGAGCAGCTCGCGGAGCCTCGGCTGGTCAATGACCTTGTTGTTCATCTGCGCCATCATCTCGTCGGCGAGCGTCCGGCCCTGTGCTGCCAACTGTTCATAGCCGCATCCGGCCGTCATATAGAGGTCAAGATTGCCACTGGAGACCTTTGCCCATGTCGTGTCACAGCAGGTGAGCATGTCGAGCGTGAGGTCCTTGGGGCGGTAGGCCTTCTTTTCGGTGCGTATGGTGAAGTCGTTGAAATAGCCTTTGACGGCGTGCGACTGCTTCATGTCCGACGCCACGTCGACATGGGCGCACATCCCCACCTGCATCGGTTTTTCCACGAGGCGCAGCCGATAGAGGTCGGCACGGCCGAGGTCGGTGCTCAGCGTGGCCTCGACGCGCTTGGGGTCGAGAAGAGCGTCGAGGCTGACGGTTCCGTCGGCAAGCTCGTTGCGGCTCTCGATGTCGGCCCGGGCACGTCCGTCGGCCATCCTGACATCGGCACGTATGTTGCCCAGCCGCCATGCCGTTCCGTAGTCGAAACGCGAGACTTCGGCCTTGGCCGTCAGACGGCTGCGGCGCGAGAGCATGTCGGTTCCGCGTCCGTCGACCTCGGCACGGGCCGTAACGGTATATAGAGAGTCGTGGGGCATGAAGTGGTGGAGATTGATCCGGTCGACGTCGACCGTGGCGCGATAGGCCGTGGCACCGGCGTCGAAGGAGCCGTCAACGCTCACCGTTCCTCCACCCTCACCCAGCTTCAGCTTCGCTCCGTAGCGGCTGCCGTCGGCCGTCAGGCGTCCGTCGAGCGTGATGCCGTGGGGCACGCGATAGTTCCGTGCCGTTGCAGCGTCGGCCAGTGCCGTCAGGAACGACAGGTCCTGCGTGCGGCCTTTCAGACGGATGTCGGCCCGTAGCCGCTTCATGTCCGAGAGATTGTCGGCCCGGCCGTCGGCCGTCAGCGAGAACGCCGTGGGCAGCTCGACCGTCAGGCCCGTGAGGTCGACGTGACGCATGTTTCCGCCGGCCGAGGCGCGCAGGGTCAGCGGACGGTTGGGATAGCTGCGGACAAACTGCGGAGACAGACCGCCGCAGAAGCGCATGATGTCCTGCTTTCCGATGGAGCCCATCAGACGCAGACTGACATGTCCCGGAGCGACCTTGTCCATGGCGTTGAGATCCATGGCCACACGCGCCTCCAGCTCCGAATCTGGCGTACGGAGGACAAGACGGGGCAGGTGAAGGCGCACGGAGTCCATCCGGACCTCGCCAACGATGTCGCTGATCTCGATGCCCGACCGCTCGCGCATGGCGAAACGGCGGATGTTCAGCCGTGTCTCCGGCGCACAATAGTATATGGAGTCGAGCGCTACGGCAATCTTCGACAGTGATATGTGATTGGCGTCGAGGCCGTCCTTGACCCGCGGCTCCATCGTCATGTCATAGTCAACGGCGCCGTCCGCCAGCGTCAGGCTGCCCACGCCGTAGGCCGACGTGGCGAGGTCGACCGACGTCCGAAGGGCTTCGGCACGCCCCATATAGGCGTGGAGGCGGATGGTGTCGCCGGGGGTACGGAGGACGAGGTCGGTGCGTTCTATTGCCACGCGGTCGGCGACGATCTTCCATAAAGCCGCGCTCGTCGTTGTGTCCTCCTCGACGGTGTCGTTGAGGGCCACCATGACGCGGGCGTCGCTCAGCTCGGCGTCGTCGATATTGACCGTTCCCCGGCCGAGGTCAATCCCGCGGCTCCTCATGGCCAGCCGCCCGAGCGTTCCGCGGACGTGTGCCGAGGGGACAAGCCCGACGGTATTGATGGCCGCACGGCTTATTTCCAGCTCGTCGACGACCACATTTCCCGAGAACAGCGGCCACAGCCTCACGTCGACAACCACGCGGCTGATGTCGGCGATGGTGTCACGGCGCTGAGGAAGCGAGTCGGAGGGTTGGGTGACGAGTATGTCGTCAACGCCGAGGTCGAGCGGGAAGACGAGCTTGATACGGCCCACGCTGATGTCCATTCCCGTCTCACGGGAGGCGTATGCCGTGGCCTTGCCGACCGCCCACTGCTGCACGGGAGGCAGATAGAGCAGGACGGTAAGTATGACAAAAAGCAGAACGGGCGTCAGAAGGATGGCCCCAATCCACAGAAATATCTTCTTCATTATGCGGACGTTGATATGTTGTTCATACGGATAAGCACATTTCTTATTGCAAAGATAGTGCAAGCGAGCGCAATGAAAGTTTACTTTCAAATTGCCGGGTGCGGCCTATCTTATGCAAAGATATACTATTTTTCCGTAGAAACACGGCCGTTTAAGCGAAAAAAACAATGTTTGCTATTTATTAAAGAAAATGACATACCGCCATGATGCTGGCGGTATGTCATTATATGAATCGGCAGCTTTTATGCTTTGCCGACCGACAATTCACTTGATGTCAGTAGAATCCGGTCAATTGGAGACCTTACGATATTCCGACAGCTCGTAATATTCCGTATACTCATTAGTATAATCAACTATCTCTACATTCTCCAAAACCAATTTAGAGCCTGTCGCCTCCTTCACCGTAAACATGTCCGTTCCGTCTTCTGTCGTGATATAAAGGCATCCGTCCTTATAAGTCCACGTACCTTCGTCCTCGTCATACCATTTTCCGTCTTCGTATTCCAGGCTCTTGCAGGTTCCGTCTCCATTAAGTATAACCCTTGACGTATTGTCCTTTTCAGTTCCTTCCTCAATAACGGTTCCCTTATTTGTTTTCTTGTCATAGAGGGTTGCCTTGTTATAGAAAGACACACTCTCCCACGTTCCTACCAGTTCGGATGAGTTGCCGCCTTTATTGTCGTCATCATCATCTGAACATGCGCTAAAGCAGAACGCAATAGCGGTCACTAATCCTAACAGAAACCAAAATCTTGTTTTTTTCATTGAGTACATTGTTTTATGTCTTTCAGTCCCCAAAAGACGTTTTCTTAAACCACGGAAGCGTGGAACTGCAATGTCATCTCTCTTGAATGAACGTTCCGGAAAAGGTTCTGTGAAGAGACAACAGACGCCAACGCCAGGCATAAAAGCCTCAATGGCAGTTGCGTTCTCCTCGAAAATTTTGCCTGATATTCATTCGCAAGAGGTAAGCATGACGCTTCTTTCTTTGTCCAATATCTGATGGAAAGGGAAGCCCCATCCGATTGCAAAGATAAGGAAAAAGAAGCACAACACGTACATAACCGCCGCCTTTTTTGAAGTTTTCTTCATAACAAGCTCATCCGGAAGTCTTTATCCATGCCACAGCGGATTTTCCATAACGCGTGTGGAACGAAAGATATGCCGTCCGGACAACGGATTATGCGGACTGCTAAAATCCGCCATAAGAAGAACATGACATCACAAAACCACCACCAAAAGATAAGGATAATTCTGAATTTTCGGCCACTTTGCCGAACAGCAAAAACGCGACGATTCGGTAACAAAGCCTTACCTTTTAACTTTCCGTAACCTTTCAGCATCACGATTTCAGCTCCACCGCCGACCAAGGAGGGCCTCCCGGGGTTGCGACGGGGCCGCTTTCGCACTGCAACGGCGGCCCCGTTGCGATGCCGTAAGGGCCCCGCTGCAACCCCGGGAGGCCCTTACGGCAAGACGGCCGGAAACCCGGCAGAAGACAAATTCAGCATATTCCACTGAGCCACAGAACGTTAGCGTAAAGCAAGAAAAATCCGCATTTTCTCGTGTGAAAATGCGGATTTTTCGTCAGATGCGCCGTTTTTGAAGGCAAAGGTCAAGTTAATTCTGAATTTTTCCGGCCTTAGGAAGAGGCATTTTATCTGTGTTCCGCCTCTCGGCCCAGCGCTTGCCACAGCCGGTCGGCGGGCAGCGGGGCCTCAACCGAGATGTGCTCGTGACTGACGGGATGGTCGAACTCGACGCGGCGGGCAAAGAGCGATATGCTCCCGTCGGGGTTGCTGCGCGGCGCACCGTATTTGAGGTCGCCCTTGATGGGACATCCCATCGCGGCCAGCTGGCAGCGGATCTGATGGTGGCGGCCCGTCAGCAGACGTATTTCAAGCAGACGGGAA
>ERZ780208.3217-NODE-3217-length-10248-cov-3.633572_pt1 | contig 10248 bp, 8 predicted proteins | sample MGYA00511167_ERZ780208 | MGnify/ENA primary metagenome ERZ780208 (study PRJEB29588, sample SAMEA2159202) | human gut metagenome | biome: human gut; feature: human-associated habitat; material: faeces | place: Denmark | collected 2008/2010 ... | reverse complement strand
GTTTACACCAAGATGATTATAATTATATTATAACTGAAAAGTGAATAAATTTCAATTCACTATTTCCACAGTTTGTTAGTTTAAATTTCAGCTATTTTGCACAAAAGTGCAGAGCATAATATGTGAAAATTTAATCAAATATATGTATTGGTAATATTGAAAATGCCTTAATAATTTTACCACAAAAATAAAAAAGTCTTTAAAAAGTTTACGAAAATTCACAAAATGCCTTTGACAACTCGAGGCAAATGTGGTATAATGTTTGAATAACTGTAGGGCGAAGTGCGTCTAAATGCAACATTATAAAGAAGGTGAGACATTTTGGGAAGAAAACGCATTGGAGTGATATTGTCTGAGGCAGAAAGCTATTATCAGGAAAGATTGCTGAAAGGCGTAATGACAAAGGCTTTTCAGCTTGACTATGATGTGCTTATCTTCACAAGCTTTGTCAAAGTGTCATTCTTAAAAGCAGTGTCTGTTGGAGAAATGCAGATATATGACGCTATAAATTATGATAAGCTCGATGGCGTTATCGTTTTGGCAGATACATTAAAAATGCCTGGGCTTTTTGACAAAATATGCAGGGATATAGATGAGAAATGTCATGTTCCTGTGGTTTTTATAGATGGAAGCTATAAGGACTATGAAAGTATTTATACCCGTGACGAAATACCCTTTATGCAATTGACAGAACATCTTATCGAGGTCCATGGATGCAGGAAGATACTTTTTTTGAGCGGTCCGCTGGAGACTGCCACCACTCGTGAACGGCTTGCGGGATATAAGCGTGCCCTTGAAAAGCATGGCATAGAGTATGATCCGGACTTTGTCTGCTTTGACGGAGGCTTCTGGTATGATAAAGCGGCAGAGGTGGCAAATAATATCATCTATGGCAGACGTAAAAAGCCTGACGCTATCGTTTGCTGTGGAGATTATATGGCTATAGGCGTTGTACATGAATATCAGAAAAACGGTTTGAGCGTGCCTGAGGATATGATAGTTGCAGGTTATGACGCAATAGACGAGGCTATCCATTGCGTGCCAGCTATAACCTCTTGCTCACCGCCGATCTTTGAAACTGGCGTGAACGCAGTAATGACCATTGAGGCAAGGATCAAAGGCGTTGAACCGCAGGGCATTATAGAGGACGGCGGCAAGGTGGAGATAGGTGCTTCCTGCGGCTGTCATGAGGATTACAGCTATACAAAGCGTGATCTTTTATCATCTCAGAACAAGATGAATTATCATGACTTTTTGGACAGCAGTATGACCGATATAATGGCTTGCTCTAAAGATCCCGATGATCTGATGGCCAGGATACAATATTTTCTCTATCTTATCATTGGTCAGAAGAGATATTATCTCTGCCTTAATGAGGATTGCCTTGGAGAGCATGAGATAGTCGGTGAGATCTCCACTGTTCCAAAGGAATATACAGAAAATATGGTGCTTTATATAAGAAATGTTGACGGCAAAAGCAGAACTCTTCATGATCCTTTTGAACTCAAAGAGATATTTCCTGATCTGGATGAAGAAAGAGAAAGCCCTTGTGCATTCTTTATCACTCCGGTACATTTTATAGATCGGTGCTATGGCTATGCTGTATTGTCTTACGGTGACGAAATAAAATCGATAGATATCACTTATCGTAATTGGACAAATCATGTAAGCAATGCTCTGGAATCAATGCGGATACGAAACTCCATAGCTAATCTTGCAGTCCGTGACGCTATGACAGGTGTTTATTCGAGAATAGGCATTGAGAAAAATATCCAGTTTGTTGTTGACAGAATGTCAAATCCGAAAAATAAGGCTTTTATCGCTGTCTGCGATCTGGACTGCCTTAAAAAGATAAATGATAATTTTGGCCATAACTGCGGTGATATTGCAATAAAAGCGATCGCAGACGCAGTTTTGGCATCGACAAAAAATAACGAGATATGTGCAAGGGTAGGCGGCGATGAGTTTGTGGTGATAGGCTGTAACGACTATAACGACAACTATCCTGAACGATTTTCTGCAAGGGTCAACGACCGGCTTAGGGTATATAACAAGTTTGCAGGTAACGAGTTTGAGGTCAGCGTTAGTATAGGCGGTATTTGTAAACATATAACAGATGTCCACGAGCTTGAAGATATGTTTACACAGGCGGATAAGATAATGTACGCAAGTAAATTGGAAAGACATAAAAACAGGAAATAGCAATAGATAAAATATCAGTGCATTACAACGGACGGTCAGTGATCGTCCGTTTTTGCGTGTGAGAGACACATATCCACTTGACTTATAGGCTCAAATGTAGTATAATGTAAAAGTTAAGGCGGTTTTCTGCCTGTTAGTAAGACGATTTTTTCGGAAAGGAAATGGATAATAAAATGGCTAAAGCTAAAAAAATAACGGCTGCTCTTACTGCCGCATTGCTTTGTACTGCAAGCCTTACCTCTTGCTCAGACACAAGCTATGTGATGACAGCAGGTGACAGCAAGATAAACGCAGGTATCTACATTTATAATGAGCTTACAGAAATGTCATATCAAATGACGATGATGTATTATCAGAAAGGCATCAAAAAGGACTATTTCGATCAGAAGGTAGACGGAAAGGCATTTGACGAGTATCTTTCAGATTATGCTCTCACTGCAACTAAGGAGTATGCGGCTGTAGTTGACAAGTTCAACGAGCTTGGACTTACTCTTTCAGATGAGGATATAAAGTCCATTAATGACAGCATAAGCAGCACATGGGATTCTCAGGGCGAGTTTTACGAGTCAGAGGGTATCTCAAAGGAATCTGTAAAGCTTGCACTCAAAGGCTCGAAAATGAGGGAAGAGCTTTTTGATCACTACTATGCAGAGGGCGGCGAGGAAGCCGTTTCAGACGATGAAATGGTGAAGTATCTTGATGATAACTACCTGAGATATAAATCCATTTCCTTTGCAAAAACTAAAGCATCAACTGATTCTTCATCATCAGCCACCGATTCTTCTACAGACTCAGCAGACGCTGCAAATGAGGAAGCCAAGGCAAAAAGAGATGAGTTCCTTGAAAAGGCTCAGGGCGTTTCGTTTGACGATTTCGACAGCATTATAGACGAGTACAACGACTATGTTGCTTCAAAGAAAGCCGCAGATTCAAGCTCCGCCACTGACAGCGATTCATCAGCCTCAGACAGCAGCACGACTTCTGACGACACTTCTTCTGTAGCAGAAAGCGACACAAGTTCTACAGCTTCCGATGATACATCTTCTGTATCTGACAGCACAGCAGAATCAAGCTCCGCTGCAGACAGTGACTCGTCAACAGACAGCTCATCATCAGAGCCAGACCCATATGCAAATGAGAAAATGGTGAACTATGGTGAAATGGACGATTCACAGAAAGACACTACAAACGGCAAGATACTCAAAGAAGTAAGCGGTATGAGCACAGACGTTGCAACAGCTTATGAGGACGATAACGCATATTACATTCTTATCAAGGGCGATGTTAAGGACAGAGATACAGAATATGCCAAGGACAATCATGAAGATCTTCTAAAAGAAATGAAGAGCGATGAATTTCAGAAGAAATTAACAAGCTGGGTAGAAAAGCTTGACATCAAGGTGAACAACAAGGCCATAAAGCGTTACACACCGAAAGTGGTCTACGATAAGCAGACAGAGTATTACAGCAAGAACAATAATTCATAGCAGATAAAATTACCGCCGCAACCGAGTTTGGTTGCGGCGGTTTTGTCATGTTGACAAATCCTTTGGTTTCCTCCTTGCTGAATTGCAGCACATAAGGAGAAAATCCCCAAATGTGAACACATTCACATTTTATCAACAGAAGCCCCTTTTGCGCATTATTTTTTTTGCGAGCACAATGCCCAACATATTATGGCTTTATAAAGCAAAGAGCTGCGCTTCTTTAATGAAACGCAGCTCTTATGCTTATTTTTTTATTATAAAGACGAAATGCACTGTGAATATGCCACAATATTTAGTCAACAACACATTCCACAACAGCACAAGGCGGAATATTCAGCTTTAACACATTGTCCTTGATGACTGCCGTATGCTCGGTAATGCTCACTCTGTCGGGACAGTCGAAGTCGTTATAGCTGTGTGCCTCATTTGTAAGTATCCTGCAAGAAACTGATGATGCTTTAAAACCGAAAATGCTGCATTCAACAGCAGCCTCTTCCGTAAGCGAACAGTTTGCGACGGTAACGGTCATACTCTTTTCGTTCACCGATGCGGAAACCGAGATCATCGGAGCATTTTTACCTTCCGACATATTTTCGTTCTGCGTATAGCAGTAAACTGCCTCGTTGTTTTGGTGTGTTTTAAAAAGGTCGAAAACGTGATATGTAGGCGTTTTTATCATCTTATCGCCCTCTGTAAGAATGACCGATTGGAGAACATTCACCGCCTGCGCAAGGTTTGCCATTACAACACGGTCGCTGTGTCTGTTAAAAACATTCAGCTCTATTGCAGCAACGATAGCATCACGCATTGTATTCTGCTGATATAAAAATCCCGGGTTCGTACCCTCTTCTACCTTATGCCAACAGCCCCACTCTCCTATTACAAGTCCTATTTTCTTTTCGGGATCATAGCGGTTCATTATCTCCGAATGTCTTGTGATAAGCTCATCGGAAAAGTTCGCTGCAGCGATAGTTTTATAATAAAGCTCATCGTCAAAATCGGTGGCAGACTCCATTTCGGGCCATACTGGCATCGTATAATAATGCAGGTCGATAGCATCAACATTATTGCTGTCAAGATTTTTCATCATGACTTCTGTCCAGTTATAGTCGGCAGAGCTTGAACCGCAGGCTATTCTGTAAAGTCTGTTTCCCGAATAATTGCGGCAGAATGTCTGATACCTTTTATAAACGTCGGCGTAATATTCGGGACGCATATTTCCTCCGCAGCCCCAGTTTTCATTGCCGATACCGAGGTATTCGAGTTTCCATGGCTCGGCTCTGCCGTTCTTCTTTCTCTGCTCTGTGAGAGGTGATTCCGCATCTGAGGTCATATATTCTATCCATTCGGATAATTCACGAACACTGCCGCTGCCGACATTGCCGTTTATATAAGGCTTGCAGCCAACAAGCTCACAGAAGCGCATAAATTCGTGCGTGCCAAAAGAATTATCCTCCGTAACTCCGCCCCAGTTCGTGTTCACGATCTTTCGGCGCTGAGATTTTTCGCCGATACCGTCCTGCCAGTGATATTCTTCTGCAAAGCAGCCGCCGGGCCAGCGGAAAACGGGAGCTTTTATATTTCTGAGCGCCTCGATGATATCATTCCTTATTCCGTCTGTATTCGGAATAGGTGAATTTTCACCCACATATATACCATTGTAGATACATCTTCCGAGATGCTCGGAAAAATGTCCGTATATCTCGGGAGAGATATGTCCGAGTCTGTCGTTTGCATTTATTACCATTGATATTTTTTTCATGTTATACCTCCGCCGCATACTGAATTATTATATTATTAGTTTAAGCCATTTACTTTGGTATTGCAATGACTTATAATATTAAATATTATTATACTAAGTCAAGGAATCCTCATATTTCAATTACAGATGATTCTATGGACAGCAAAAGCTGTGCATACAAGCTGAACGATATTTTTATCAGCCGTTTTAAGCCTGTCCTTGAAATTATCAATGCCAATGATTTTTTTGACCAGCAAGACCGAAAGTGAGCTGTTTGAACTTTACAATAAGATGATCGATCTTGATGTTCATCACTACATGACAGGCACAAAGGGCGGTTTTGTCATATCCGAAATTCACTTATGATACCTAGTATTAGCACTTATCTGAAACGCCCTGTAAACCTGCTCCAAAAGCATTATCCTTGCAAGCTGGTGTGGGAACGTCATCTCCGACATTGATAAGCGCAGGTCAGCTTTCGCCTTTATCTCAGGGGCAATGCCGAATGACGAGCCTATTATGAAATTCACTGTGCTGAATCCGTTCAGACCGCATTCGCTGAGCTTTTTGGACAGCTTTTCACTTGAAAGCTGCTTGCCCTCAATGCACATTGCAATATTGTATGCGCCCTTGATGTCAGTGTAGCCTTTCATGGCTTTTGCCTCGTTTTCAAGCGCCGCCGCTATCTCCTTTTCGGAGGGGTTGTCAGATAACCTCGACTCGTTCAGCTCAACTATTTCAAGCTTGCAGAACGCCCCCAGCCGCTTTGAGTATTCCGCCGCAGCGTCACGCCAGTATTTTTCTTTCAGCTTTCCAACTGTAATAAGATTTATCCTTATCAAAATGCCACCGCCATTCCGCTGCCCTCAGGCTTTGCTATATGTAAAATATAGTCGCTGTTGCGCTCGTAATCCCCAAGTGCTCCCACAGCCGAGTTTTCAGCCTGCAAAGGCGTGTTGTTTTCCTGACTTAAATGCCCTAAAATAAATTTATATGTACCTGCTGTCATAAGCTTTTTTAGCTGTTCTCCGCAGGCAGAGTTTGAAAGGTGCCCGTGGTCTGAAGCGATGCGCCTTTTCAGCTCGTATGGATAAGGCCCATTTTTCAACATTGACTCATCATAATTTGACTCCAGCAAAACAAGGTCAGAACCGCTCAGGTGCATATCCACCTCATTTGTAACAGTTCCAAGGTCGGTGCATACGCATACCTGCTTGCCGTCAGGGGTCTTTATCTGATATCCACAGCTTGCAGGGGTATCATGAAATGTGGCAAAACCTTTTACGGCATAATCTCCTATGCAGACTTCATTGCCGTCCACCTCGTTGACATCACAGGCAGGGTCTATTTTGCCGTCAGATACAAGTATCTCAAGATTGGTCTTTTGGGCAAATACAGGGATATGATATTTCTTAGTGAGAACTTTAAGCCCCGAAACATGGTCTGAATGTGTGTGTGTGATAAAAATTCCCTGTATCACAGCAGGGTCGATCTCGTTAGCTTTCAAAGCCTCACAAAGACGTTTGCAGGATACTCCTGCGTCAACAAGTATCCCGCCGTCGCTGTTGCCGATAAAAGAGCTGTTGCCCTTGCTTGATGAAAAAAGTGGATATATCCTTGCCATAACTAATTCCTTTCAAAAGTTTTCAGAAGATACTCTGCAACACCGTCTTCGTCATTTGTGCCTGTCACCTCGTCACAGCCTTCAAGCACCTCTTTGCAGGCGTTTTTTACCGCCACTCTTTTATCAGCCGCCTTGAACATAGGCAGATCGTTGGTGTTGTCCCCAAAAACCGTGACAAAGTCAAAGCCGTAATTCTCACGAAGATACCTCACGCCCTGCTCCTTAGAAGCCACCGAAGAGAACACTTCAAGATACCAAAGCTTGGGGTCATAAACATCATAATAGTATGTGATGTTCAGCTTTTCATTATCTTTAAGAGCGTCATACAGCGGTACAAGTTTTTCTTTTTCTGCAATAAATGTGAAGTATATCACATTGTCGATGTACTGAGAAAGGTCACTGACCTGCGTGAAAGACTTGTAATATTTCTCTCTGCGTTCGTTGTAAAAGCTCTTCATTGCAGGAGAAATAAGCCTCTCATATCTTGTGGAAAGCTGGTTATCTGAAACCGAGTACATAAAAGGCTCTAAACCAAGTCCTTTTGAAAGACTTATGATAAGACCGCAAAGCTTCCTGGAAAGGCTGTTTATCTTGACGTATTTTTTCTCCGCCATATCATAAATAAGCACGCCGTTCATAAGTATAACGGGAAGCTTCAGGTCAAGCCCCGAAAGTATTTTTCCTGCGGAAGCAAGCGTCCTTGCAGTGGCGGCAGTGAAGTTAAGTCCCTTTGCCATGAGCCTGTTCAAAGTGTCTCTTGTGAACTCCGTCACCTCTGCATTGCCGTTAAGCAGCGTTCCGTCAAGGTCGGAAATAAAAAGCTCCATATCATGTCCTCTCAAATGCTGTAAAAAACGGCGGCAAATAATATGCCGCCGCAGTGTTTTCAATATTAATCAGCCACTAAGCTCCATTTCGTTAGCGTCAGGCTTGTAAACACGCTGAATGTCAGCTCCAAGCCCTCTGAGCTTCTCATCTATCTTTTCATATCCTCTTTCGATGTAGAAAATATTGTCTATCTCAGTAGTGCCCTCTGCGGCAAGTCCTGCTATCACCATGGCAGCGCCTGCTCTCAGGTCAGTTGCCACAACAGGAGCACCTTTGAGCTTGCCAACGCCCTGTATAACAGCCACCTTGCCGTCAACAGAAATGTCAGCGCCCATTCTTCTAAGCTCAGCCACATATCTGAATCTGTTGTCAAAAATATCGTCTGTAACGATGCTCGTGCCCTCTGCAAGCGTCAGCAGTGTTGAGAACTGCGGCTGCATATCAGTAGGGAAGCCAGGGTGCGGCATAGTTTTTATAGAAGTTTTCACGAGCGGACCGTCCACCCAAACATGAACGCTCTCGTCGCTTTCCTCAACGTTTACGCCTACCTTGCGTAGCTTTGCCGTAATAGGCTCAAGGTGCTTCGGTATAACGTTCTTCAGCGTAATATCACCGCAGGTAGCCGCAGCAGCAACCATAAACGTTCCCGCTTCTATCTGGTCGGGGATGACCGAATACTCTGTGCCGTGAAGCTGTGAAACGCCCTTCACCTTGATAACGTCCGTACCTGCGCCCATAATATCCGCACCCATAGAGTTGAGGAAATTCGCAAGGTCCACTATATGAGGCTCCTTGGCGGCATTTTCAATTATCGTCAGCCCCTCTGCCTTTGCGCAGGCAAGAAGCGCATTTATCGTTCCTCCGACAGTCACCTTGTCGAAATATATCTGCGTACCGATAAGCCTGTCAGCCGAAAGGTCAACGATACCGTGCTTTATATCAGTCTTTGCACCGAGCGCCTCAAAGCACTTGATATGCTGATCGATAGGTCTGCTGCCAAGGTCGCACCCACCCGGTAGCGGCACGCTCGCCTTCTTGAATCTGCCGAGCAGCGCACCTAAAAAATAACTGCTTCCTCTTGTGGAGCGTGCAAGCTCATAAGGTACCGTTCCGTCCTTGATTCTTGACGTATCCACCTCTATCTTCGACTTACTCAGCCTTCTTATCTGCGCTCCCATGCTCGAGAGTATCTCAAGAGCAACATCAACATCACTGATTGACGGTACATTTTCAAGTATGCACTTATCTTCTGCAAGTATCGCCGCAGGAATTATAGCTACCGCAGCATTTTTCGCTCCGCTTATCCGCACTTCGCCTCTCAGCGGAATGCCGCCTTTTATAATAAACTTTTCCAAAAGTCACACTTCCTCGATTCATTTAAAATATAGAATTCGATATAATAAAACGCCCTTTAAGGCTCTGTATCTCATAAAACAGTGCGTCGGAATGATATTTGGGTACACACCGACACAGTATAAAATTATTATAGCATATCTGCCGTAAAAATAAAAGCATTTTTTTCAGCCGCTTAACATTTCGTCATATTGCACTATATAGCCTGCGTTTTTATGGATTTTTTATACATATAGTTGTTTTGCAGTCTTAGCGGCTCAATGTCCGGACTTGTCGCCATACTTGTTGTACAGCTGTGTGCAGAACTGCTCGATTTCCTGTTCAAGCTCCTCTGCGCTGTCTGCGTCAAGCATCATACTTCTCAGCTTGCTGTAAAGCAGCTCTCCGCCCTCTTTTTCTTTTGTTTCGGGAGGAGTAACGTAAGACGAGGTCTTTGTCCGCTCACTTGGCAGAAATGGCTTCGGCTTGTCAACGTTAGAAATCTGGCTTGATCTCAGGTCGTCAAGCGTGCTTTTTGCTTGCCTGCCGTATATCATCGCATAAAGACAACCGCATTTATAAAGCGCCATTATCATCTGCGGTGACGGCGCTACGCCGAAAAGCGTGGCAAGCGAAACAGTGTAATCCTGCAGTTCCGCATATTGTTCGTAATCACCGAATCTCATAGTCAGGCTGTCGCTTTTTGCTATCACCGCCGCTATAGCCTCGCTGACAGCGTTCGTGTATTTGTTTGTCGGGCATATATCTATCGGACGGTAGTATTTCCTGCGGTATTCCGCCAGCATCCGAGCCATTTCCTGCGGACTTTTTCTGAAATCGTCAACAAAGCGTATCATCGAAACCTTGTCAAGCTCAAAGTTCTTTTCAAACATTTCCGTGGCCCTCATATAGTCCGACCCGTGCAGACAAAGCTCCGATATAACCGGCCTTTCGATTTTCGGTATAAGATCGGTCAGGTGTGCAGGCACGACAACATAGGCAAAATCGAACGAATTTATATACAGCAGGTCACG
>ERZ780208.3215-NODE-3215-length-10252-cov-2.322448_pt1 | contig 10252 bp, 9 predicted proteins | sample MGYA00511167_ERZ780208 | MGnify/ENA primary metagenome ERZ780208 (study PRJEB29588, sample SAMEA2159202) | human gut metagenome | biome: human gut; feature: human-associated habitat; material: faeces | place: Denmark | collected 2008/2010 ... | reverse complement strand
CGCCGGATCCGGATTTTGCCGAAGCGGAAGCCCGCCGCCTGTTGGAATTGCTGACCCCGGCGGAGCAGGAGCTATTCCGCAAGCGCTACCTGGAAGGCTACACCGCAGCGGAACTGGGAAAAATGTACGGTTTGCCGCCTGCCACCGTGCGCACCCGGCTGGCCAAAGCCCGCCGATACTTAAGCCAATTATTGATGGAGGAATAAACGATGCCGAATAAACTACTGATTAAAGCAAACTTTTGCGACCTGCGTAACGTGAAAGAAGAAACCCTTGTCGCCTATGATGTCATTGAAGTGCGGGCCAATGTGGTGGTGCTGAACGACCGCGCAAAAGAGCTGATTGCTCGTTATCCCGTTACCTTAAAATGTGACCTGGCAACGGACAACCCGAATATTGCCCTGCGCAGTGTGAACGGCGTGGCGGAGGTCACCCCCTGCGATGTACCCGAAGCAGACACAGTGCTGACGGTGAACGGCGAACTGAAAATTGCTTCCGGCTCGGCCGAAGTGCTGGCGCGGTATCTGCAGATTACGGTAAACGGGCAGGTATACTGCCCGCGCAGCCTGAGCGGAAAGCTGGGCAATGTGGCAGTGAACGGGCAGATCATCACCTGGCCGGACGGTGCAGTGCAACTGAAAAACACCGCCGTGCTGGACAGCACTTTTGCCCTGCGGGCCAAACCGGCCCTGTACTGGGCGGCCCGCTGTGTTGTGATGCTGGACCCCGCGCTGGATGTCGCTGCCCTGGCAAAGCAGGGCGTGCGGTTCGATACGCCCAGGGCAATTTTGGCCCAAAGCCTTGCCACACAGGCCGCCCCGCTGTTTGAGGATGATACCGACCTGGAAATTGTGCCGGACGGAACAGCCTACCTCAAGGATGATGCCGAACTGACCGCCGCGCTGATCCGCCGCAAGGGCAACAAACTGTATGTGGATGGCAGGCTGACCCTGACGGCGGAAAGCGCCGCCCTGCTGCCCCAGCTGGAATACTGCAAAGTGACCGGCACCGCCCTGGTGCCCGCCGCACAGGAGAAAGCATTTTCCGCCAGCTGTGTGCAGGCAGAGAAAGTTCAGACAGTGCGTGGCAGACTGTTGCAGGGCCAGGGCAGGGTACAGGTGGACTATTGGATGCTGGAGGCCCCGGACGGCCTTTGCGTAAAAGAGTGCGGCATGGTGGCGCTGACCCCGGAACTGGAACCGGAACTGATTGCCGCAAAGCTGATGCTGTTGGAATGCGGCATGGTACAGTGCACCGCCGCACAAAAAGGTGCTGTGCAGCTGGTAGCCAAAGATGTGGGCGTTATCTCCGACGACAGCGGCAAGCCCACTGAGGACACGAATACTCACAAGGTAAGGGCAGACCGATATGTGATGTGAGGGAGCTGAACAATAAAAAACAATGAATAAAGAATAATGCTTGTGTGACGCCCACCGCGTCACATTTGAATCAGGCCAGTCACTCCGGCAAAAAGCGTTCCGGCCAGAGCAACCCGCCTATTTTATTTGTGCCGCCCGCAGCGGCGCACCGACATGATTCTTTATTCTCTATTCACTACTGTTTATCACGGGTAAGCACTTTTTTATACGCAAGTAATAACTTTGTTATATCCGGGGGTTTTCAGAACCGGGAAGATGCGGTATACTGGGCACAGAATACAAAACACGCGTGCTCTGGGGTGTATCTTAAGGCAGCACCGCATAATTCCCGCCTTGCGGCTTAAGCACCGCTCCGGCATCTGCGGTACGGCATCTGCGTTGCCAAAATACTCGATAATACACAAAGTATTATCTGCGCTTTTGGCTTAGCAGCTGCCGCACCTCGCTCGCCGTATCGGCACTTAGAATTATGCGGTATTGCCATAAGCGTTGATGTTTCCGGCCCGATATGATTGCCAGACATTAAGCAAGGGCGATGCGCTGGGCAATATAATCGGGAACGGCATCTTCCTCTATGCCAAGGGCATAAGCAAGCTCACTGTACAGCCGTTCCTGCGCCTGGCGGAAATAGCGTTCATCAGCGGCAGTATCATGCTTTTTGTGCTGTACACGGATTTCGTGGCGGTCATGCAGACCTTTTATCATCTTGGCAATCTCGCGGCAGTCACAGGTTTGTAGGGCCTCGCGGCAGCGGCTTTCCCGCTCTTTGGCATCCATGATGGGGACAACTGCATATTGGGGCATTTCCGAAATCAAAGTTTCCGCCTGCGCCCTGTTCAGCGGCTGACGCATCACAACGGTCTGGTTGTCAACGGGGGCATAAATTGTCATGCTTGGCTGTTTGCAGGTGTGCAGCGTGTAATAGCGTTTGCTTTTGTCCGCAAATTTCATGGGCAGTGGGCCGATCCCATCCACTTTGCATAAACCATGTGCGCCGTAAACGACAATATCACCAACACAAAACATAAAACAAACCTCCCATTCACACTTTTTAACGTCTTACAATACTATTATAGCACAAAACCCAAGGCCTGGGTAAAGCCTTGGGTTTGAAAACATCAATTTTGTGCGTTTTGGCAAGGCTGAGGCAATGGAAAAGAAGAGAAAATGCAGCAAAATTACTGGTTTTCTTTCTTTTTCTCGCCAAAGCGATATTCTGTGCCGTTCTTCAGGCGCTGGATGTTGGAACGGTGCAGCCAGATGACATAAGCGCCCATTAACACGCAACATACCGTGATGAACACAAGGGATGCAGCATCGGTGCCCTTCCAGAGCCAGTAGCAGAGCGTGAGCACAGGATACAGTGCAGCAATAATAATGCTGCCCAGGCTGACAATGTGGGTGATAGCAACTTCAACCAGAAAGATTACCAAAAGCACCAGGCAGGCAATCGGTTCGGTGGCTAACGCAGCACCGGCACCAACCAGCACGCCTTTGCCGCCGCGCAGGCCAAAAAAGACAGGCTTGCTGTGGCCCAGCATGCAGAAGATGGCGGCAAGGTAAGCGCCGCAGATCGGCTGCAAAAGCGGCTGGAAATCAGCCCCGGTGCCGGACAGCAACGAAGCAAAGATAAACTGCCCCAGCTTGACGGCAACCACACTTTTGCCCACATCGCCGATGGTAGTGATCACTGCGGGCAGCTTGCCATAGGTGCGCAGCACGTTGGTCATGCCGGCGTTGCCGCTGCCATGCAGGCGGACATCATCGTGGTAAAAAAGTGTGGAACCCAAAACGCCAAACAGCAGGCTTCCCAACAGATAGGCCTGCAATGCTGTAAGCAGGCAGGCTTCCATCAAATGAACCATCTGTTCTCCCCCTCGTGGTCCTCAGCGTGCCGAACCATCGCCGTGCTCACGAATCAGCAGGCGCATCGGTGTACCGGTCAGGCCAAAGTTTTCCCGAATCTGGTTTTCGATATAGCGCTGGTAAGAAAAATGGAACAACGCTTTCTGGTTGACGAACGCAACAAATGTTGGCGGGCGGGTGGAGCTTTGGGTGATATAGAAAATCTTGAGGCGCTTGCCCTTATCAGAGGGCGGCTGCACACGCGCGGTAGAGCGCGCCCGCATCTCGTTCAATGCGCCGGTCGGGATGCGGGTGCCGTTCTGCACGTCCACATACTGGATGGTTTCAAACAGTTTGTCCAGCCGCTGGCCGGTTTTTGCGCTGATGAACAGGATGGGCGCATAAGACATAAAGCTGAAATCCTCTTCCAGCTGCTTGCGCATCTTGTCCATGGTGTAGCTGTCTTTTTCAACGGCATCCCACTTGTTTACAGCAATAATGCAGGCCTTGCCCTGGTCATGGGCATAACCGGCAACCTTGGAATCCTGCTCCGTAAAGCCGACGGTTGCATCAATCATGATAACGCACACGCGGCTGCGTTCCACAGCAGCCAGGCTGCGCAGCACGCTGTAGCGCTCCACACCGCTTTCCACCTTGCCGCGCTTGCGCAGACCGGCGGTATCGGTAAAGATAAACTTGCCGTACTGGTTTTCCACCATGGTATCAATGGCATCACGGGTGGTACCTGCCTCATTGGCAACAATCAGGCGGTTTTCGCCCAAAATATGGTTGATCAGGCTGGATTTGCCCACGTTGGGGCGGCCAATGACGGCAACAGGAATGCGGTCCTCTTCTTCCTCATCGTTGTCATCAAAGTGCAGGTTCTCACACACGGTATCTAGCAGGTCGCCGGTACCATGGCCATGAACGCTGGAAATCGGCACGATATCGCCAATGCCAAGACTGTAGAAGTCATACAGCTCCATCGGCGGGTCGCCGACTTTATCACACTTGTTGACTGCCAGAACCACAGGCTTGCCGCTGCGCATCAGCATACCGGCAATATCCTGGTCCTGGGCGGTAACGCCAGCGCCAATTTCGCCCACCATGATAATACAATCCGCGGAATCAATGGCGATCTGGGCCTGTTCCCGCATATGGGCCAGCAGGCCGTCGTCAATGTTGGGCTCAATGCCGCCGGTATCAACCAGCAGGAACTTATGGCCGCACCATTCGCAATCACAGAAAATACGGTCGCGGGTAACGCCGGGCGTATCTTCCACAATGGCAAGGCGCTGGCCGGTCAGCTTGTTAAAAAGCGTTGACTTGCCCACATTGGGGCGGCCAACGATGGCTACGATCGGTTTTGCCATAGTCAAATGCCTCCTTACATAATAAAGTTTATGCGGTTTGCACCGCAAATACGGGCGGGATTACCGCCCACCAAAAGAAAAATGCAGCTTTTTGCGTTTGGGTTTTGGCTTCAGTTCCCCAAGGTAAGCTTTGCACCCACCGGCACCATCGGTTGGGATAACCTCAATCTCACAGCCAAGGGCCTCCCCCAGCTGCTTGGCGGTGAGATCATCCAAAAAGCGGTCTTTTTCGTCCCGGAGCATCACTTCGGGAACACAAAGAATATTGCTGCTCAAATTGCCCTTGCATTGCTTGATGATATCCGTTCCCGTCACAAGGCCCGCAACGCTGACAGTGCCGCCAAAATAATCGTTCTGGATGGCGTGTACGGTAACGGAGATCTGCGGGTATTTGGCATGGGTGGCTTCTGCCATTTCGCGGATAAGCGGCGCGGCAAGGGTTCCGGTCACAACATCAATGCTGCGCGGTTCCACATTGCTGCGTGGGAACTGCAGTTCATCCCAGAAGGAATCATGATACATCCGCCACATGCCAACGCCGTCTTCCAGCTGGTCATAGTTGTCATAGAATTCAGCAGGGGGAACTTCCCTCCCCGCCAGCAGATACCATTCATCACTGGGGTAAACAACACTGCGGCCGTACTGTTTTCGGCAGCGGGCACAATATTCCTCCATGATGTCCAGCGTTTCGGCGGCGGACTGCTGGTCGTAAGGCGTCAGCTTAAACAGCCCCTTACGGTAGGCTGTTACACCGGCGGGCACGGCAGCAATACTTTCCACCTGCGGCCGTAGCCGCAACAGGTCGTCCAGCGTGCGGCGTAGCTCGTCTCCATCATTGATGCCGCGGCATAACACCAACTGGCAGTTCATATCAATGCCGCCTTTGGCAAACACGTCCAGATAGCGCAGGGTTTCGGCTGCGCGCTTGTTTGCCATCATGCGTACCCGCAGCTGGGGGTTGGTGGTGTGCACCGAGATGAAAATAGGGCTGATATGCAGCTTGATAATGCGCTCAACCTCACGGTCCGTCAGATTGGTCATCGTGATATAATTGCCATACAAAAAGGAAAGACGTTCATCGTCATCCTTAAAGTAAAGCGGTTCCCGCATACCAGGGGGCAGCTGGTCAATAAAACAGAACATGCAATGGTTAGCACAACTGTGCTTTTCATCACCAAGGTATGTTTTGAAATTGCAGCCGAAAGGCTCATATTCCCCTTTTTCAACAGAAATTTGCTGCTGTGCACCATTCTGGCAGATCGTCAGAGTGAAATGCGGCGCAGAGGTATAGAACTGATAGTCCAATGCATCGTTCAGGGGGTTACCATCAATGGCCAACAGCGTACAGCCAGGTTCCAAGCCCAAACGCTGTGCGGGGGAATGTTCATCAACACTGACAAGATGCAGCGGCATAGTGGCAGCTCCTTTCCGGCAGAATAAAAAATGGGGATAAACAAGAAAAAGGGAGAGGCACAGCCCCTCCCTTTAAGAAGCAATTAAGCCTCTTTGCTAACCTTGACAACTTCGACGCCCTTGTAGTAGCCACACTTGCCACAAACCTGATGGGGCACCTTGAGTTCGCCACACTGAGGACATTTCACCAGCGTAGGAGCCTCCAGCTTCCAAACGTTAGAACGGCGTTTATCGCGACGGGCTTTGGATTGTTTTCTCTTGGGTACTGCCATTTTTAAGCACCTCCTTGGTGAAATTCAACTAAGCAGTTGTTTTAATATGCTAAGCCGGGCATCTGCAGGGGCAGCTTCGTCTGCCGGTTGGCAGTTACATCCTGCCGCCTTCCTTTTGCCACAGATGGGGCATAGGCCTTGACAATCGGGGCTACATAAAAGTACCCGCGGAATTTTGAAAATCAATTCCTGGTACACGAGCTCCCGTATATCCAAGCAGCCTTTTTCATCCAGCGGTAACTCAAAGTCCGGGTCATCAAGCTCACGCTCTTTGACAAAATAATCCACACTAAAATTATAACTCTGGTGAATGGGTGTAAGGCAACGTGCACATTCGGCATCGGTTTCAGCGGCAATCGTCAGCTGCATGACCACACCATCAGCAGTGGGCACAGCCTGAAAAGAACCTGTGACCGGTTCACGGATCACACTTCCATCAAAATTTTCTGCGGAGAAATCTTCAGAAAATTGCGCTGTATAGGGCGTTTTGCCCGTTTTGAAATAGTTCCGAATATCAAAGCGCATAGTTACACCTCAAAAGGTTGCTTATCTAGTATACACAAGTCGACCCATCTTGTCAACAAAAAAACAGAAAAAAGTAAAAGAATTTGATTTTCCCACTCTTTTCAATCGGATGGGCAGCTGTATTGCAGCAAAAGCCACTGCTTTTGCACGGCATACCAAAGGGGCAGGCTCTTGCAGCGCCTGCCCCCCAGTTACTTAAAGGACAATGCTTTTACAGGTACTTCTTGATGCCTTCCGGCAGAGAAGCCTGATCAGCGGATACGGTCACAACAACCTCAACACTATTGCCTGCAATCTTATCAATCTCAGCCAGGACCTTGGCGGCTGCATCCATGTTGTGGTCAACGATTTTCAGGATGCCGTCAATGAACAGTTCGGTGATATCATAGTTACCAGCCAGAACACCAGCAACAAAACCGTACAGCATATCAGCGCCGTTGATGTCGTATTCATCGGCGTCCAGCAGGCGGGCTGCGTGGTTAATCTCGGTGGTAAGTTTCATGGACTTCTCAATAACAACGATGTTGCCGGAAGTGGTCTTGGTTGCGTTGTTGATCATATCGATCATGGTCTTGGTTTTGCCGGAGCCTTTGGCGCCAACGATCAGTTTAATCATAAGAAGTGACCTCCTTTATATTGAAGCGGAAACAGGCATTAGCCAAGCTTTGCCTCCAGCTCCGCTTTGCGATCCTCATAACCGGGTTTGCCAAGCAGGGCAAACATGTTCTTTTTGTAGCTTTCCACGCCGGGCTGGTCAAACGGATTGACGCTCAGCAGATAACCGGAAACAGCGCATGCTTTCCAGAAGAAGTAAATCAGGTAGCCAACATTATAAGCATCCAGAGAATCCACTTCAATCACGCCGATCGGCACGCCGCCATCATTATGGGCCAGAATGGTGCCTTCCATGGCCTTGCGGTTTACAACGCTCATGTTCTGGTCAGCTAGGAAATTCAGACCATCAAAGTTGCCTTCCAGCGGTTCAATGTAAAAATCTTCACGGGTATTCTTGATATCGACATAAGTCTCGAACATCGTGCGGCTACCATCCTGCAGGAACTGGCCCATGGAGTGCAGGTCAGTCGAGAAGATGCAGGAAGTCGGCATCAGACCTTTCTGGTCTTTGCCTTCGCTTTCGCCAAACAGCTGCTTGTACCATTCGTTCATCATGGTAAAGTCGGGCTCAAAAGCGGCCAGGGTTTCCACAACCTTGCCCTTGCGGTACAGGATGTTGCGGGTCATCGCATAACGATAAGCATCGTTATCCTTGCTGCAAACGCTGTAAGCTTCGCGGGCATCAGCAGCACCTTTCATCAGGGCATCAATGTCGATACCGGCACAGGCGATGGGCAGCAGACCAACGGCAGTCAGAACAGAGTAACGGCCGCCAACATCATCAGGAACAACAAAGGTCGGCCAGCCCTGTGCATCAGCCAGCTGCTTCAGGGTGCCTTTGGCACGGTCAGTGGTGGCATAAATGCGCTTGTTCGCCTCTTCCGGGCCAACGGAATCTTCCAGCAACTTGCGCAGAACGCGGAACGCCAGAGCGGTTTCGGTGGTGGTACCGGATTTAGAAATAACATTGATGGAGAAACGCTTACCCTTGGTCACCTTAATGATGTCGTTCAGGTAAGTGGGAGAAATTGTGTTACCGCAGAAATAAATCTTCAGGCCGTCCTCGGTATCGTTGTGATACAGGCCCTTGACTGCTTCGACAACAGCGCGTGCGCCCAGGTAAGAGCCGCCGATACCGGCGACCAGCAGCACATCGGAATCTTCACGGATCTTTTTGGCTGCTTCCTTGATACGGGCGAACTCTTCCTTGTCATAATTAACAGGCAGGTCCAGCCAGCCCAAAAAATCATTGCCAGCACCGGAACGGGATTCCAACTGCTGGTGGGCAAGCTCGACCTGCGGGAAGATCGTATCATATTCTTCGGGACGGATAAACTTTGCAAGATGTTTGCCATTGTATTTGACGCTCATCGCTTAAATCCTCCTCATCCATAATTTAGTAACTTCATGATACAGTTTTTGCGCTTGATTGTCAAGCCAAAACCTGGCGTTTTTCATCCGTTTTGCACAAAACCTTACGCTGTAAGCCATAAAGCATTGACAACACGCCGGAAACAACCGCTAAAACTGCGCGCGCCAACGGGTTTTGCCGCAATAATTGGGCAGCTTTGCAAAATGCCCTGGCTGGTTTTGGTGTTTCGGCTGGCTGCCGATAACCGAACCTTCCCGGATGGGAGCCTCCAGCGTTTGCGGAAGTTCAACTTCAGCTTGCAGGGCGCTGCCCTGCCCTTTTACGGCCAGACAGCGCTCCGGCGCGGTGTAACATAGTTCCAGCGTGGGCTCTTCACCCTTCTGCACGGGCAGTGTTTTGGGGGCGTCTGCCGGGATGGGAACCGGCGCACTTTCAAACATAGCGAAGCCATAATCCAGCAGGCTGGTGGCAGCGGCAAAGCGCTCCTTGCCGCTGGAAGAACCCAGCACAACAGCAATCAGCCGCAAATCATCCCGCGATGCACTGGCGGAGATGCACACACCGGCCTTGCCGGTTGTTCCCGTTTTCAGCCCGGTGATGCCATTATAGCTTTTCAGCAGTTTGTTGGTGTTCACCAGTTGGGTTGCACCGCCGCGCAGGGTATCCATCCATACAGTGCAGTAATTTTCAATTTCCGGGTGGTTCAGCAGCAGTTCCCGGCTCATGATGGCGACATCGCGCGCGGTGGAAAGGTGGCCGTCTTCATCCAGCCCGCAGGCGTTGCGGAACGTGGTGCTCTGCATACCCAGCTCTTTGGCGCGGGCGTTCATGCGCTCCACAAATACCGGCTCGCTGCCACCAATAAATTCGGCAACGGCTACTGCGGCATCGTTGGCGGAGGAAATACAGATGGCTTTCAGCATTTCATCTAATGTCAGCTGTTCGCCGGGTTCCAGCCAAATCTGGCTTCCACCCATATGATAGGCGTGTTCGGATACGGGGACGATATCACTCAGGCTGACCTTCCCTGCTTCCAGTGCTTCAAAGGTCAACAGCAGCGTCATAATCTTGGTGATGGAGGCGATAGGGCGGGACTCGTCGGCGTTCTTTTCATATAAGACTGTGCCAGAATCTTCATCAATCAGGATAGCCGCCTGGCAGGGAACATCAAAATCCCGATCGGTGGCCGGGTTAATATCCAGCGCTGCACAGGGCAGCGCATTCAAGATAAAAAATAATCCCAAAATCAGGGCTGCAACCCGCTTTTTCATGACCAAAGCCTCCCCTGCCATCGTCTTTGGCCGGGCGCTGCCCGGCAAGAATGTTTTTTGCTTTGGTGATATTGTATGCGGTATAAGGGATGTTTATTGCAGCCGCATGGTATTACCACTCATCTTTTTCTGTGTAGGCGGTGGAGCCTTGTCAGAATGGGCAGATTCTATTATAATACTAATAGAG
>ERZ780208.3212-NODE-3212-length-10255-cov-14.957745_pt1 | contig 10255 bp, 8 predicted proteins | sample MGYA00511167_ERZ780208 | MGnify/ENA primary metagenome ERZ780208 (study PRJEB29588, sample SAMEA2159202) | human gut metagenome | biome: human gut; feature: human-associated habitat; material: faeces | place: Denmark | collected 2008/2010 ... | reverse complement strand
GCACGGAAACCGTATCGTGGATGTGCATTTTGGGAGCCGCACCCTTTGCGGCTCTCGGCTTTATCAAATACAACGGAATGACGGCGGAAAAGTTCGTATGGGCCTGGTTCAAATCCGAGTTTCTGATGCCAAAGAAACTGACCTTCCGTTCTACCAACACCTACTACGAGATGATGAAGCCGGGAATGGAACACAAGCAGAAGGAGGTATCAAAAGCCAATGATTAAAACGCTTCGCAACCTGCTCAAGCAGGATAAAGAACGATTTGTTGTGCCGAGGGGCGTCCAGGATGTGATCCCCATCAAGGCGATTTACGATGACGGTATTTTTCAGGTGGGTAGAGATAAGTTCTCCAAGACCTATAAGTTCAGCGACATCAACTATGCTGTCGCCAGTCGTGAGGATAAGGAAGCTATGTTCCTTGAGTATTCGGAGCTGCTCAACAGCCTTGACAGCGGTGCAACCACCAAGATCACCATTAACAACCGTCGTTTGAACCGTGCAAACTTTGAGAAAACCATTCTTCTCCCCCTGAAGGGCGATGCTCTTGACGAGTACCGTGAGGAGTACAATCGGATGCTCCTTGATAAAGCAACCGGTGCAAACGCTATCATTCAGGAGAAGTACATCACCATTTCGGTGTGCAAGAAGAATGTGGAGGAAGCAAGAAACTACTTTGCCCGTGTGGGTGCCGACCTGATTGCCCACTTTGGGCGGCTCGGTAGTAAGTGTGTGGAGCTGGAACCGGACGAACGGCTCCGCATTTTCCACGACTTTTACCGTGCCGGTGAAGAAACGGAGTTCCGCTTCGACATCAAGGAAACCCGCAGAAAGGGTCACGACTTCAAGGATTTCATCTGCCCTGATTCGATGGAGTTCACGGGCGACTATTTCAAGATCGGAGAGCGTTACGGCAGAGTGCTGTTCCTGCGGGAGTACGCTTCCTATATCAAGGACAGTATGGTTGCGGAAATGACCGACCTCAACCGCAATCTGATGATGTCCATTGATGTTATCCCCGTACCCACGGATGAAGCCGTGCGTGAAGCCGAAAGCCGTCTGCTCGGCGTGGAAACCAATGCGACCAACTGGCAGCGTAGGCAGAATGCCAACAACAACTTTTCTGCCCAGCTCCCCTACGACATTGAACAGCAGCGCAAGGAAATGAAAGAGTTCCTTGACGACCTGACGACCCGTGACCAGCGAATGATGTTTGCCGTTCTGACGATGGTTCACACGGCGGACACCAAGGAGCAGCTTGACAATGACACAGAAGCTCTGCTTACCACAGCAAGAAAGCACCTTTGCCAGTTCGGTGTTCTCAAGTTCCAGCAGCTTGACGGACTGAATACGGCGATGCCCTTCGGTGTCCGCAAGATCGAGTCGTTCCGTACTCTGACCACAGAGAGTCTTGCGGTCTTTATCCCGTTCCGTGTGCAGGACATTTGCCACACCAACGGCGTTTACTACGGTCAGAATGTCATTTCCAAAAATATGATTATCGCAGACCGCAGACAGCTCCTCAACGGCAACGAGTTCATTCTCGGTGTTTCGGGCGGTGGTAAGTCCTTTACTGCAAAGGGCGAGGTCATCAATCAGGTGCTTGCCGGCAACGCAGACATTATTATCATTGACCCGGAGCGAGAGTATTCGCCCCTTGTGCGGGCGTTGGGCGGCGAGATCATCAACATTTCTGCCACTTCTCCCACCCATATCAACGCTATGGATATGAACCGGGAATATGGCGACGGCGCAAACCCCGTCATTCTGAAATCCGAGTTCATTATGTCCCTGTGCGAGCAGCTCATCGGAGGAAACAACCTCGGCGCAGTGCAGAAGTCTATCATTGACCGCTGTACGGCAAGCGTCTACCGCACCTATCAGCAGAACAACTATACCGGCGAAGTGCCGACCTTGCAGGATTTCAGAGCAGAGCTTTTGAAGCAATCTGAACCCGAAGCGCAGGAGATTGCTCTTGCCATCGAGCTGTTTACCAACGGTTCTCTGAACACCTTCGCCAAGAAAACCAATGTGGACACGGATAACCGCCTGATCTGCTATGACATCCTTGACCTCGGCAAGCAGCTTATGCCCATCGGTATGCTGGTCGTCCTCGACTCTATCCTGAACCGTATTACGCAGAACCGAGCTAAGGGCAAGAACACCTTCATCTTCATCGATGAAATCTACCTTCTGTTCCAGCACGAGTACAGTGCAAACTTCCTGTTCACCCTTTGGAAGCGTGTACGAAAGTACGGCGCTTATGCCACGGGCATCACGCAGAATGTGGACGATCTGCTTCAGTCCCACACGGCAAGAACGATGCTGGCAAACTCCGAGTTCATTGTTATGCTCAATCAGGCATCTACGGACAGATTGGAGCTTGCGAAGCTGCTGAACATTTCGGACACCCAGCTTTCCTATATCACCAATGTGGATGCCGGTCACGGACTGATCAAGGTCGGCTCCAGCCTTGTACCATTTGCCAATAAATTCCCCAAGAACACGAAGCTCTATAAGCTGATGACCACCAAACCGGGCGAGGGGGCTTAACCCTCGCCTTTGGCGTCAAGAAAGGAAATTCAATGAAAAAGAAAATTTGTATGATTCTTGTTACGGTGTTTGTAGCCGTCCTCGGCACGAGCACCTTTTTTATTATCGATCACCACAAGGAGTCGAATAAGCAAGCTGAGTTTTATGGCGAACTGGCTGACCTTGTGAATGCTGCGGCACAGACGGATGCCGCAACGGAACCGGCGGAGCAGATTCCATACTCCGAGGAAAAGATGCTTCTGCCGGAGCTTGCAGAGCTTTATCAGCAGAACGGCGATTTGGTGGGCTGGATCAGCATTGCAGATACTAACATCAATTATCCCGTGATGCAGTCGGTGAATGAGCCGAATTTCTATCTAAAGCACGGCTTTGATAAGGAATACTCCGACTATGGCTGTCCCTATGTGCAGGAGGATTGCGATGTGCAGGAGCCGTCCGACAATCTTGTCATCTACGGACACCATATGTCCAACGGCTCAATGTTTGCCCACCTTGAAAAGTTTAAGGACGAGGGCTTTTGGAACGAGCATCGGACGATTAGCTTCAACACGCTTACGGATAAGCAGGAGTATGAGATCGTTGCCGTGTTCCGCACGGTGGTTTACACTGACAGACCCGATGTGTTTAAGTATTATCGCTTTGTGGATGCAGAGAGCGCAAACGAGTTTGACGACTTTATTGCCAAGTGCAAGGAGTTGTCCTTCTACGATACCGGCGTGACCGCCGAATATGGCGATAAGCTCATTACGCTGTCTACCTGTGAGTACAGCCGCAACAACAGCCGTCTTGTGGTCGTGGCGAAGCGCATAACGGAGGACGGTGGTGCGGATGCTGCCAAGACTCACGCCGAAGCAACGGCAGAGGGCGAACGCCCTAATTAAGCGCCTTTGTGCCAATTATGACAACGGCAACTGCCTTGTACTGGACGACGGGGAACCGTGTATTTGTGTTCAGAGTATTTCATACTCACTTCTCTGTAAGTATTTCCGTAAAGCTGTCTTACCGGCGGAGCCTTTGCTGGAAGCGGATATTCTCGGCACACGCTTTGAAAAGTGCGTGTCCTGCGGTGCGCCGATTATCAAGAAGGGCAACCGAAAGAAATATTGCGAGAAGTGCGCTCAAAGAGCCTACAAAAAGCAACAGGCTGAGTACGCAAGAAGAAAACGGGCAGAGTCGAAAAATAGGCACTGAAAAAGCCAGCAATATCAAGGCTTTTCAGTTCCCGCACTTTGAGGGGTAAGGTGTTTATACCTTTACCCCTCATTTTTAATTTAGGGGCGTTTGGGTACGCCCCGGAAAGGAGGGTCCAATGACTGATATTAAAACGAGAGATGTCGTGAAAGGCACAATCAAGAAAATCGACAAAGCGGCAATTGCCGCAGACCGTATGCGCTCCGCCTATGTGCATACGAAGGAAAAGGCAGAACACACAACGCACCCAGATGAGCATAATGCCGAGGAGTACGCCTCCGACCGAGTGGAAGGCGGCGTTGACCGTATCACGCACGAGGCGGCGCACCAGTTTGATAAGCAGGGGCGCAAGGGGCTGGAAGAAACAAAACGGAATGTGTCCAAAGCAAAGGACGGTGTTCAAAAGTTCCGGGAAAAGCGGGCGGCTGAGTCAATGAAAAGGCAGACTGTCCGCACATCTGGGAATAAGACCATCAAGGCGGTCGAGCAAACGGAAAAGACGATCAAACAGTCTGCCGGTTCTGCCGGTAAGAAAACCATCAAGACTGCCGGGAAAGGCACAGCCAAAGCCGCACAGAGGTCGGTCAAGACCACGAAAACGGCAATCAAGACCACACAGCAGGCGGCAAAGGCGGCGCAGAAAACTGCACAGGCTACGGTGAAAGCGTCGCAAAAAGCTGCACAAGCCGCCAAAGCCGCAGCCAAGGCAACGGTTGCCGGTGTGAAAGCTGCCGTAAAAGCAACGATTGCCGCAGTCAAAGCGATCATAGCGGCGACAAAAGCACTGGTCGCTGCTATCGCCGCAGGCGGCTGGGTTGCCGTTGCGGTCATTGTCGTGATTTGCCTGATTGCTCTGATTTGCGGCTCGGTTTTCGGGATATTCTTTTCCGGCGAGGATTCCGGCACGGGAATGTCGATGCAGACTGTCGTGCAGGAAATCAACGCTGATTACGATGCCAAGATGGAATCGGAGAAAAACTCGGTAGCCTATGATAATATGGAGATCAGCGGCGGTCGAGCCGTGTGGAAGGATGTGCTTGCAGTCTATGCAGTCAAAACGAATACCGACAAGGACAACCCGCAGGAGGTTGCCACGATGGACGAGAGCAAGAAGCAGATCCTCTCGGACATCTTTTGGGAGATGAACTCCATATCCTCCCGCAGTGAAAGCCACTCGGAAACGGAAATTACCGAAACGGACGACGGAAACGGCAACATCGTTCAAACGGAAACGACGGTTACAAAGACAACGCTTTATATCACCGTTTCTCATTTGACGGTGGACGAAATGGCTGACCTATACAGCTTTGATGCAGAACAGCGGGAATATCTTGCCGAGCTACTCAAGGATGAGAACAATTCCATTTGGGCAGCGGTGCTTTACGGTATCCGATACAGTGATGATCAGATCGTCACCGTGGCGCTTTCGCAGGTCGGCAATGTAGGCGGCGAACCGTACTGGTCTTGGTACGGCTTCGGAAGCCGTGTGGAATGGTGTGCTTGCTTTGTAAGTTGGTGTGCCGATCAGTGCGGCTATATTGACACCGGGGTTGTACCCAAATATGCAGGCTGCGTGAACGGCGTCCAGTGGTTCAAAGACCGTGGACAGTGGATAGATGGCTCTGCCGAGCCTGTCCCCGGAATGATTATTTTCTTTGATTGGGATAACAAGGGGTCGTCGGGTCCGCAGGATGGAGAATCTGACCACACCGGTATTGTCCAAAAAGTCGAAAACGGTATCGTTTATACCGTTGAGGGAAACTCCGGTGATAGCTGTCGGGTAAACCAGTACAGCGTAGGTCACTACGAAATCCTCGGATACGGGGTACCGCAATATTAAAATAGGTGGCTATGGGCTTTATTGTCCCATAGCCACCTATTTTTCTTTTTTGTTTAGAATTTGATCCGGGATAATTGAGGTGTTCAGCAAATCACCCGGCTCAACCTTCAGCGCGTCAGCGATATTAAATAGAACCTCTACGGAAAAGGGTCTGACGATATTCGGTGCTTCGATTGCGCTAAGATGCGAACGGCTCATCATCGCCTCTGCCGCAAGCTGCTCCTGCGACATTCCTCGCATTTTACGAAGAACTGAAATTGTGATTCCCAGTTGAATAAATCTATCTCTATTTTTGAAGTCAATTTCTTTGCCCATTTGCTCCACCTCGAATCCATAATAATTATATGTTATTCTCCACTTGCTTTCTGTTCTCGATGTGAAGCTATTGACTTATATATAGAGCAAAAATATAATAATAAGTGCAGATGAACAATCATATACTCATTTGCTCTACTGTTTTTCTTGGTGGTGTTTGTATGACCTGTTGTTTTATCGGGCATAGGAAAATTAAGCATAAGAAGGAGCTTGAAAGTCGATTGCGGGACAGTATTTGCTATCTGCTTGAGCAGGGCGTAGCAATCTTTCTGTTTGGAGATCATTCCGAGTTTAATACCCTCTGCTACAAGGTGGTTTCAGAACTAAGAGAAGTTTACCCCCAAATTCGCAGAATACACTATCGGACGGATTATCCTGATGCAGACGCTTATACGATGCAGTTCCTATTAGATGGATACGAGGACAGTATTTGCCCTGACAGAGTTGCTGCTGCCGGGAAAGCTGCTTATGTGGAACGCAATCAAGCTATGATTCGGGCAAGTGACTTTTGCGTCTTTTACTATAATAACGAATACCTTCCGGCGAGTCGAAAAGAGTCGAAAAAAGCAATAACAAGCTATCAGCCCAAAAGCGGCACCGGACTTGCCTTTGACTATGCAAAAGCGCACGGAAAAACAATCATTAACCTATACGAAGAAGATGAACACTGCAATTAAGCATCTAATCTGTTGAGATTTGACTTTTTTTAACATTTATATCCGAAATCCCGTGCTTTACAATAAACACCTTTTGAATTATTTGCATCATTGGAGCAGCCGGTGACGGCTGCTTTTCCTTTACGCTGATGAAGGGTGATAAGGTTGTCGAGCTGCTGAAAGAAAGCACCTATTTCTTGCTGTTCTTTGGTACTCGGTGGAATAATTACATCTTTTTGCTCCATTCCTTCTTTTGTGATATGAACCATCGTAGAACCATTTTTGCTTGATAAAATATTGGCTTTGTCCTGCTCCAGCAACTGAACTGCGAATTGTTTTTCAAGTTGGTTTGAAAGGTCAATCTTCCATATGTGATAATGGTAAATAACCCTGTCACCAAGCCAAATATGAGGACCAAATGTTGCTGACCAAGTATATAAGAGGTCACCATAATCGGCGTAGTATTTTTCACCCAACTCAAGGTCTGAGTAATACCACGAATCATTCGTGTAAAAATTTCCTACACGAAGCACTTTGCATTTTCCAGATGACAATAATTCAGGTTGCGAATAGGCTCTACCGTTAATGAATGTTGCGACATCTCCCAACTTACGCTGTTCCCAAGAGGATGTATAAAAAGGATGGATCAGTTGGACAGTCAGAGAAATTTCCGGGGATGAATGCAAAAAAGGCTGTCGTTGATGAAGGGTGATAAGGTGGTCGAGGTGCTTGAAAAAAGCTCCGATATGTTCTTCCTCATCAAGTTGCCGAGGAAATGCCACTTCATATTTTGCGAGTTGCGGTACAGTTAATTGTGGCACGCCAGTTGACTCAATAACAATTTTCAAAGTATTGATGGCGTTCTCTAAAAAGAAAACATCGTGTTCTGATTTCACTGATAAAAGCCTTACAACTGGCGTAAAATTAACCAATCTTGCTTTTGCGTGTCCAACATCTCCACGACCAGTAACCGTAACAGCCGGAGCATTAACTCTATATTCTTTATCATAATACCCGACAATTCCATCGCCAGTGAGTGCATTAGCGATTACCGGGTACTGACCTTCAGCAAGAATTAAGTCTTTGTCGATGTCGCCTCCTGCAACCATATCAGAAGCAATATCTCCGAACTTACGCTGTTCCCAAGCTATTCGGTTGCAGGAGAGTTTGAGTAGGTATGAAAATCAGGAACTAAGTTTGAAATATCGGGAGTTATGGTTGATATTTCGGGATTATGTGCTATAATATAAGTTGTGTTTTAGCACTTACTCGCAGGTTGAGAGAAAGGAATGATACGATGGCTGTAAGCTATAAAAAACTTTGGCACATTCTGCTTGATCGAGATATGAAGAAAAGAGATTTGCAGGAAGCTGCTGGACTCACTAAATACGCAATCAATAAGCTCAGTCGTGATGAAAATGTAAGCACTGAAGTGTTGGGGAAAATCTGCTCAGCTTTGAATTGCACGACCGATGACATTATGGAGTTTGTTCCCGACGAGAAGTGAGTCCGTTTTATGGGACACTAATTGTTGTATCATAACAGTGGGGTAGTATATCTCCCTTAGAAAATGAAAAAGGATGGGTTCACAGGATGAATAAGCAACAGCTCGCTCAGAAAATATGGGCTTCCGCAAATCAAATGCGTTCCAAAATCGAAGCGAATGAATATAAGGATTACATACTTGGCTTTATTTTTTACAAGTATCTATCTGATAAAGAAGTCAAATTCTTGAAGGAAAATGACTATGACGACGAACTTCTGAAAACCGTATCAGAAGAAGATGATGAAACGGTTAAGTGGGTTCAAGAGAATATCGGCTACTTTATTGCCTATAAAGACCTCTTTTCTACTTGGCTCTCTATGGGGAAGGACTTTGATGTTTCAAATGTCCGTGATGCGCTCTCTGCGTTCAGCCGGCTGATTTCCAACACGCACAAGAAGGTGTTTGATAAAGTATTTGACACTTTGCAAACGGGTCTTTCCAAACTTGGCGATAGCTCCGGTTCACAAACAAAAGCAATCAGCGGGCTTCTGACGCTGATAAAGGATATTCCTATGGACGGCAAGCAGGACTACGATGTTCTCGGCTTTATCTACGAATATCTTATCAGTAACTTTGCAGCAAATGCCGGAAAGAAAGCAGGAGAGTTCTACACCCCGCACGAGGTATCTCTGTTGATGTCTGAAATCGTTGCAAGCCACTTGAAGGGCAAAAGCGAAATCAAGATTTACGACCCGACAAGCGGTTCAGGATCGTTGCTTATCAATATCGGTCAGAGCGTTGCCAAGTATATGACCGATGACAACAACATCAAATACTTCGCTCAGGAGTTGAAGGAGAACACCTACAACCTGACCCGGATGAATTTGGTTATGCGTGGCATCAAACCGGATAATATCGTCACTCGTAACGGCGATACTCTTGAGGAGGATTGGCCGTACTTTGACGAAAATGATCCGGTGAATACCTATAATCCTCTCTATGTGGATGCGGTCGTGTCCAACCCTCCGTATTCGCAGGCTTGGGACCCGTCCAATAAAGAGGGAGATCCTCGTTATGCTCGTTTTGGACTTGCTCCCAAAGGAAAAGCAGACTATGCTTTCCTCTTGCACGATCTGTTCCATATCAAGCCGGACGGCATTATGACAATCGTTCTTCCCCACGGCGTACTGTTCCGTGGCGGTGAGGAAGGTGAAATCAGAAAGAACCTGATTGAGAATAACCATATCGACGCCATTATCGGACTGCCTGCAAATATCTTCTTTGGGACAGGAATTCCCACCATCATTATGGTGCTGCGCCAAAAGCGTGAGAACACCGATGTTCTTATCATCGATGCATCCAAGGGCTTTATCAAAGAGGGTAAAAATAACAAGCTCCGTGCATCTGATATTAAACGCATAGCAGATACCTTTATCAAGCGTGAAAGCGTTACGAAGTTTTCACGAGTCGTCAGTCGTGAAGAAATCCGCAGCAATGATTATAACTTGAACATTCCTCGCTATGTTGATTCCTCCGAAGCTGCCGAGCATTGGGATGTCTATGCGTCTATGTTTGGCGGTATCCCGACAGCAGAAATTGACGAGATGAGCGAATTCTGGACGGCGTTCCCTGCGCTGAAAAAGGCGTTGTTTACCGAGAGTGGCATTCCTTATGTGAATGTGTCTACCCCTGATATTAAGAGTGCCATCAAGAGCCACCCTGATGTGGTCGGATTTGAGAATGCTTTTAACGCCGCCTTTTCCACTTTCCCGGCATTCCTGAAAGAAGAACTTATCGACCGGATGGGAAGCATCGAAATCTCTAAGGCTGAAACTGTTCTGAGTGCTGATATTTTCGAGCGATTGAAGGAAATTCCACTTATTGACAAATATGCGGCGTTCCAGCTTCTTGACGACGATTGGACAGGTATTTCCATCGACCTCGAAATGTTGCAAACCGAAGGCTTTGCTGCAACAAAGAAGGTCGATCCGAACCTTGTCATCAAGAAAAAGGACGGTAAAGACCAGGAAGTTCAAGAGGGCTGGGTAGGTCATATTATCCCGTTCGACTTGGTACAGGCGACTTTACTCTCCACAGAAACGGACGAGCTTCACGGTTTGGATAGCCGTTTGGCGGAAATCCCTTCTGAGTATGAGTCTATCCTTGATGAAATGACAGAGGAGGATAAAGAGAGCTGCAACGATGTTCTCACCG
>ERZ780208.3211-NODE-3211-length-10261-cov-3.838036_pt1 | contig 10261 bp, 6 predicted proteins | sample MGYA00511167_ERZ780208 | MGnify/ENA primary metagenome ERZ780208 (study PRJEB29588, sample SAMEA2159202) | human gut metagenome | biome: human gut; feature: human-associated habitat; material: faeces | place: Denmark | collected 2008/2010 ... | reverse complement strand
TATTTCCCGCCGCTGCCGCCGCCATTTCCTTGCGGAACTGCTTGAGTGTGAAATCCTTCGCGAAGGGCATCCCCTGCACGCTCAGCAGCTGCGACCATGCCGAGGCTGCATCCTGCTTCAAGTACGCCGCGTCGCCCTGCGGCTCCAGCAGCAGTATGTCCGTCCCCATCATCGACAAAATGCGCAGGAGAATCAGCTCATGCGCCGTAACTGCATTGCATTCATAGAGAATGCGGGGCGGATTGTCATCGCCCAGAAAGGGCATCAGGCGCTCGAATTTGTAGTACAGCCAGCACATCACCTTCATGTAGATGTTCCGGATGATGCTGTCCGTTTTTCCCTTCCGCTTCAATTCATCCATCTGGGCGCACATTGCTTCGGCAAACGAAACGCGATTTGCCTGACTCATGCGCGGCATCCACTTTTGCAGCGCTTGGGTAATGAACGCCGGATTCGGTTCAAACGCGCTGCCCAGCATTTCCGTCAGGTAACTCAGCTGCCGCTCATCCGGATTGCCGATTTGCCCCTCAATGATAACGCCCTTTGCGCGCGCCGCTTCGTGGTAGCGCCAGAGAAAATCCTTGATTTCCGGGCTCCATTGGCACAGGCGCACAAAGTATACCCCCGGCGCATTTCCCCTTTGCCGCATGGGAAGGAGCAAATCAGAAAGATTGCTTGCGTTGATTCTGTTAGCCATGGCTGCCTCGTTCATAACGGCTCATTTTATACTTGTTCATCACAAATCCCAGCACCGAGCCGATCATGCCGCCCACGATATGCGCCATCTGCGAGATGTTATCCGCCGTGAAAAGCCCTTGATACGCCTGCTGCCCGATGTAAATCGCGGCAACAAGAATGAACGAAAGCGGAATCGTATGCTCCTCCGTGATGGTAATGGATGAGAGCAGAATCATCGCGAACACGATGCCGCTCGCCCCCAGCAGGCGAATGTTCGGGAAGAAAATCAGGTTCGCAAGCCCCGTCGCCAGCGCCGTCACCAGCATGATGAACACCATGTTGGACGTGCCGTACTTTTCCTCCAGCATCGGCCCCAGAATCAGGATATACATCATGTTGCCCATCAGGTGATTCCAGTTTGCGTGGCCAAAGACGTGGCAGACGCAGCGCAGATACGCCAGCGGATCAAGAAACGAGGAACGATAGACGCTGAACACGGCCCGATTGCTTGCCCCTTTTGTCAGGACATTCAGCAGCTGCACCGCAAAGCAAATCAGGACAAAGGACAAGATAGCGGGGGCGTTGTAACTAATCCGAAGGCGTTTGCTGTTCTTCATGCTCCTATTTTCCTCCGCAGACGCGCTGTATTTTGAAAAAAAGAGGAGGAAACGGGGTACGTCTCTTCCTCTGTCAGGCTATTTCCGCACCGTTATACATTCACGCCGAAGTTGATGCAGAGTGCTTCGAGTCCGCCCTGGAAACCGCTGCCGATGGCATTGAACTTCCATTCACCGTTGTGGCGGTAGATTTCCGCAACAACAATCGCCGTTTCAATGGAGAAATCCTCCTCCAAATCGTAGCGAATCAGCTCCATACCCGTGGACTCATCCACAACGCGGACGTACGCATTGCTGACCTGTCCGAAGTTCTGGCGGCGCTCGGCGGCGTCGTAGATGGTCACGGTGAAGTCAATCTTCTCCACGTTCGCCGGAACCGTGGCAAGGTCAACGAAAATCGTCTCGTCGTCGCCCTCCCCAGCGCCGGTTCTGTTGTCGCCGCCGTACCGCACCGCGCCGGATGGATCAGCCGGGTTGCTGTAAAACACGAAGTTCGAATCGTTCGCAACCTTGCCATTTGCGCCCAGCAGAAATGCAGAGGCATCCAAGTCAAAGTCATGTCCGCCGTCGTAGCGGTTCACGTCCCAGCCCAAGCCGACCATGATTTTGCTCAAGCCGGGATTGCCCTTCGTCAAATCAACCTTCTGACCCTTCTTCAAATTCACTGCCATGATAATTCCTCCCTTTTTTATCGCCCGATGTCAGACCTTCTCTTTCAAGCAGCGCGCCGTTCACCGGAGAACGTCATTCTGCTTTCATTATACGCCTTTATTTCCATTTTTTCAAGCAATTTAACAGCTATTCCGAAAAAAGAACGACGCAAAAAACGGGCAGGCGTATGTGCCTGCCCGCTTTTGGGATTACTTGTAGTCGCGATAACGGTAGTACGTCACCTGACGGCTCTTCTGCTCCGTGCCGGTTGTCTGATTCCACCACCAGTCCGCATAGCGCGTGTGGCCATCCGCAGAACCATTCGTCGACAGCGGCTCATAGGTCGTTTTGTACTGCCATTCGCCAGTACCGGCTTGGTAGTTGGAACCCGTATACTGCGCATAGGAGTAGTACCACTGGTTGTGACCCGTGTTGTAGTACTTCCAGCGGGAATAGTGGTACACCGTCACCGAGTAGTATTCGGTTTCCACCTTCGTTTCCACCTGACGGGTGCTGCTCGCGCTGACCGGGTTCGTCGACCAGCTGCTCCAGCTGCCCCACGTCTTGGGCTTGGCTGTCACAGGCGGGGGCGTTATGTTCTTAGGTGTCGGGGTGACATTTTGTAGTGTCGTCACGCTGACTTCATTCGACGTGCCAGTTGCCGACTTTGCAACAATGCGGTATGTGTACTTCGTGCCTGCCTTCGCGCTGTTGTCCGTGTAGCTCTTGCTGCTGATGGTTGCCAACGTCGTCCACGAGCTGCTGCTGCCGCCCTTGCGCTGGACTTCATACGTCACGCCGGATCTGCCGCACGTCCACGAGAGGTCAACGGAGGTGATACCCGCGCGGTTCAGCTGGAGGCTGATGGAGACGGAGGGCTTGAGTGTTGCAGTCGGCTTCACGGTTGGCTTGAGCGTAGCGGTGGGCTTCGGGACATTCACAGAGAGTTCGTTCGAGTTCTGTCCCGACACAACAACGCGGTAGCGGTACGACTGCCCCCACGCGACTGCCCAGTCGGTAAAGTAATACGTGTCATACACATAATCTTCGGCAACCGTGAACCATGTGCTGCTTCTGTCGTCCTGACGCTGCAATTGGAACCTCGCGCCGTACTCGCTGCACTGCCATCCCAGCGACACATGGTCGGTTGTCACGTCATCCTTCCACAGACTAATCGTGATTTTCGGCGTAGGAGTCGCAGTGGGCTTCGGGGTTACCGTGGGCTTCGGGATGGGCGTTGCGGTGGGTTTCGGCGTTGCCGTCGGCTGAATCTGCGCATCAACTACATTCGACACGAGGTTAAGTTCCCCGGCAATCACACGGTAACGGTATTTTTCGCCCCACGTCAAGCCAGAGTCGCTATCGCTGGTCGAAACTCCCGAGCGTACGACACTGACCGTCTCCCACTCAGTGCTCCTGCTGTTTTGGCGCTGCAGCGTGCACATGATGTCCTGTTGGCTGCACACCCATGTCAGGTCAACTCGATTCTCCGCAATCCTATCAATTTGCAGCGTAATCGTCGGCTTGGGAGTAGGCGTAGGCGCAGGAGTGGGCGTAGGCGCAGGGGTGGGCGTAGGCGTGGGCAGATTGTTCAGCATCTGCTCCGCGCCGGGATAATCCAGATTCTTCAGCTTTTCCAGCTTTTCGCGCGCATCCGAATCTTTTCCCTCAATAATCAGATTAACCGCGTCCGAATACATTCTATCTTTAATTGCCGCTACGCGCTTCGTTGCATCCGCTTTAGCAAGGCACGCTTCGTAAGCTGCAATCGCTTCCTCATCGTGTCCCATGTATTCTTCTTCGCGTCCCTGCAAGTAACTTTCCAGTTCATCGACTGTGAACAGCGGCGTATTGACACCACTGCCGTCAAGAAATGCTGCCTCGAAATTGTCCTTCAGCAGTTTCAGTGCACGCATATTCTGTCTTGCGTCCACAAATTCTTGGCTTTCAATTTTCATCAGTACGTTGCAGTAGACCTCTATTGCTTTTTTCGCCGGGCCGCCGCTGGTTTTCTCCAATTTGGCAAGGCACCCTCGCAGTATGTTTGTATTCTGGGTTATTTCTGCTTCATCTTTTACACTGTCCATGTTGCCAATGTATTCTTCCAGCTGACCTTGAATCTCTTTCAGTTCAGAGCTCAATTCCTCATCCGCCAAAGCGGGTACGGCGGGCACGGCCGCCATCAGCAGCACGATGCCCAGTAGCAATGCCAAGATTCGTTTCATCGTCAAGTTCCACCTTTCTTTTCGTTTTTATTTGAGATCACGGTAACGGTAATACGTCACCTGATAGCTCTCCTGCTTGTAGCTGATTGACTCATTCCACCAGCCGCCGTTGTACTGCTGGCGGCCGTCAATCTTGTTGACCTTCGCCAGCGGCTGACTGGTCGTTTTGTACTGCCATTCGCCTGAACCGGATTTGTAATTCGAACCTGTGTACTGTGTATACGAGTGCGTCCACTGTCCCCACGACGTGTTGTAGTAGTACCAGCGGGAATAGTTGTACACCGGCACCGAGTTGTACTGCGTTTCCACCTTCGTTTCCACCTGACGGGTGCTGCTCGCGCTGACCGGGTTCGTCGACCAGCTGCTCCAGCTGCCCCATGTCTTGGGCTTGGGTGTCGGGGTGGAATTTTGCAGCGTCGTCACGCTGACTTCGTTCGACGTGCCGGTTGCAGACTGCGCCACAATGCGGTAGGTGTACTTCGTGCCCGCCTGTGCGCTGTTGTCCGTGTAGCTCTTGCTGCTGATGGTTGCCAGCGTCGTCCACGAGCTGCTGCTGCCGCCCTTGCGCTGCACTTCGTACGTCACGCCGGACGTACCGCACGTCCACGAGATGTCAACGGAGTTGATGCCCGCGTGGTTCAGCTGGAGGGTGATGGAGACGGAAGCCTTGGATGCGGTCGTGGGCTTTGCAGTGACTTTCTGGGTAGGCTTGGGGGTGGCAGTGGGCTTCGGCGTCGCATTGGCGCTGGCATTCGATTTTGTCGTCGGCTTCGGCGTAGGTGTCGCCCAGTCTTTCAAGTCTTCAATCGCCCACGGATACTGCCGTTCCGCCAATTTTTTCAGAATTTCTTTTGCCGAATCGTATTTCCCTTGCCGTTTCATTTCAATGGCATCGTCGTATTGTTCATCTTCGATTTTCTTTATCCGATAGTACGCGTCTGCACGGTTGTTGCACTGGTCATACGCTGCCAGCGCCGCATCGCGTTCGTTGTTTTGCTCCGCCTCTCGCCCTTGCAGATAGAGTGCCAGCTCTTCAATCGTCAGCAGCGAGGTAATGCTCTCACCGCCGCTTTTTTCAATAAATTCCTGATTGAACGTCTTCTTCATCGAGCCTTGGCTCAAAACAAACATCGTGTAATTGGCATCGTCAAAGTCGCCTTTTTCAATCGCCAAAAGGACTTGGCAGTACAGCTCCAGCGGCTTTTTCTTCGGGCCGCCTTTCGCATCTTTCAGCATTTCCAAGCAGACTTCCAAAACTTCGGTTTTTGCGCCTTCGTCCTCGCTCAACGGCAGAAGGTATTCTTCCTCCACCTTGCGCGCAATTTCGTTCAAGTCGTCGGTTTCCTCGTCCGCCAAGGCAGGCACGGCTGTCAGCAGCAGCGCAATGCCAAGGAGTAATGCTATGAGTCGTTTCATGTGGGGTTCCTTCCTTTCCTTAATATCCATAGATGCTGTTCACCGCATCTACAACCGCTTGGGATGTGATGGTTGCGCTTGTTACCGCGTCAATGTTTTCATTCAGCACGAATGGTGCTTTCTTGCCAATGAATTGGCTTGTGAATGCTGCGCTTGCGCATTCTTGCCCTAAGCCCGGTGTTTGGGAGGAAGCATCAATCGTAAAAGAGGTGATCACGCCGTTTTCATCCGTTACGCCCACGCCGATGTATTCACCGCCAAACGCCTGTACAGAAACCCATGTAGCCTTTTCCGCAGTTGCCGGTGCACTCAATGCCGCATTGATAGCTTCTACCACCGCCGTGCCAGTGCCCGCCGCAGCAGTCTCCTGAAGCACTGCGGACGACAAATCCACCCAAATCACAGGGCGAATCATCGTGTAGGTATAGCTCACGCTGCTTCCCACCAGCCCACCTTCCGGGGAGACGCGCGCGGCGCAGTTCTGCTCTCCGCCGGGCGAGCGCAGCCACCACCATGCGGCGTATTTGCCGTCGTAGGTGGGGTCATCGCTGGATACCCATGCACCGCGCGCAAGGGCATACGGGGTCGGGCTCGTCCGCGCCATCCGGTTGTTCTTGTCGCCATACACCAAGCCAAAGTAATACTGCGCATCCGCATAGCTGAGCAGGAACACCATGTCCTGCGTGTCGCTGCCGCCGTCGGTCGCCCAGCTGCTGTACCCCTGCGCGCGGCTGTTATCCACGTCAGTCAGCAGAATCGCCGTCTGCTCCTCCTGCGTGAATGCACAGTTCAGGAAGGTGTCATTCAGCCACGCACGCAGCGTGCAATCCTCCCACGTCACATTTGCCGACACCTGATTATACGGCTGCGCTTCCAGCCCGTAGCGGCTCAGCAGCAGCGCCTTGCTGCCGTCGCGCGCCAGCACTGCCCACTCGATGGGCGTGGAATCGTTGCCATTCTTCGTCTGCGGATAATGCCCGAACGTGACATAATTGCCGACGGTGAACAGCGCGTTCATCTTTGCGCTCACCTCCGCCGTGCGCGGCGTGGCGGTTGCTTCCACGCGCCCCATCTGATTCCGGCAGTACTGCAAATACTCGCTTGCTCCTTCGTACCCTTCCGCGTTCAGGGCAATCAGAATCGCTTCCGCCTCGGCATACTTGCCGCTCAGCATCAGGTCAACCGCCTTGTTGAATCGCCGCATTTTGACGGCAGAAATCCGGTAGAGTGTGTCAAATTCGCCCGCGCACTGCTGATAGGCCTCAAGCGCCGCCTCATCGTCGCCCGCGCTTTCCGCAGCCCGCCCATCCAGATAGTACGACAGCATCTCCACCGTGGCAATGGACGTTTCGCCCGCCGAACCGACGATGCTCTCATCAAACGATGCCGCCACGTTCGGCAGCACCAGCAGACTCATCGCGCTCTTCGCCGTGTCAAAATCGCCGTCATCCAGCGCAACCAGCACCGTGCAGTACAATCGCATAGCGGATGCGGTTTTGCCGCCCATGCTCTCCAGCTCGCGGATGCAGTTCTGCAGCGCATCGGTGCTGCACTTTCTGCCTTGGGCGAGCGACAATTCATCAATATATGCTTCTACCTCCGGGATGATGGAAACCCGCAGCATTTCCTCCGAACAGGCGATGGATAGGCTCAGCAAAATCGCCAGCAGCACCAGCATAACCTTTTTCACCGGAATCTTACCCCCCTATCAATTATTCTTCCTCGATGGAAACCGTCCCGTTCGCCACCAAATCGTCGCCGCAGTACATTTCCAGCGTGGCACTGCCGTAATACTGCGTGCCCTGCTTTTCCTCCCAGCGCTGTGCGAACAGGTCATCCAGCGGAAAATACATCTTAATCAGCAGATTCGGCAAAATGTAGCCTTCTTCTTTCTGAACCGCGTACACCTCTTCCTTCCCGATGCGGAGGATGACGCCCGTCATGATGTTTTCCGCCTGTGCCGATGCGGAACGCTGAAATTCCGCATACAGCAGGTATTCCACGTCCTGATACGCCGTCGAGCCGTTGCGCAGCTGGATTTTCCACGGCATATCCACCGGCTGATAAACGCCGTTCAGCAGCATTTCGTTGCGCGTCATGCCCTGCTCCAGCTTCTGGGCGATTTCCGCCTTGCTGGCAACGTACAGCGCCTGATACTGCCGCGTTGCGCTGCGGTTGCTCTCCACCGCCTTCGTCGTGAAGCGCAGGGTGGATGTGCCGGATGCCGTGCTGATTTCCGCCTCGTAGGTCGTCGCCGGAATCAGCCCCGTCAGCTCCACCGGCCAGCGGCTGATGCTCTGCTCCACCGCGTGATTGGGCGTGCCGAGCGCATAATAGCGGATTTGCGCCTGTTTTTCCTCTTTCGCCTGCAGGATGACATTCGTACAGTTTGCCGCCGCCACGGTGATATTCTCCTGATGGACAAGGCGCAGCAGCACCATCATTCCTGCCACCAGCATCACCGCCGCAATCGCCAGCACCCAGCGGACAAGATGCCCGCGCCGCTTGCTTTCCGGCACTTCTTCGGGCTTTTCCTCCTGCGCAGCGGGCGCTTCCGCCTCGTTCTGCGGAATCTGGAAGCCGTCCTGCGTGCGCTTGGTGTGCTCTGCCGTGCGCACAGCGGCGGTCTGGCTCGTCTGATAGACGCTCTGCGCCTGATGGTTGGAGCTGCTGAACGGGCGGCGCGGCTTGTGCGAGCTTGCCGACTGCGTGCCCCGGTCGCCATCCTCGTGCAGGGGCGTTTTCGGCGGCAGCTGGGCAATCGCCTGACACAATTCGCGCTTGAAATCCTCAACCCGCTGATAGCGCGCTTCCGGCTGAATCGCCGTGGCTTTCGCGATTACATCCGCAATCGGCGCAACGGCATCCGCGGGTGGCGGATAATGCCCCGCACCCTTGGCACAGGCTCGCTTCATCTCCTCATACGCCGCCGTGGTGGAAATGCCCGTCTTCTGGTAGGGCAGCTTGCCATCGTTGAACAGCAGATAGAACGTCATGCCCAGCGAGTAAATGTCACCCACAAACGACGGCACGGCTTCCTTCTGCAAATATTCCGGCGCACGGTAAAAGGATGTGCCGCCCGGCCGCCCCACGACGCTGCTGGACAAGTAGGACGCACAGCCGAAGTCGCTCAGCTTGTAGATGCCGTCGCCATAGAGAATGTTCTCCAGCTTTACGTCCTCATGCACCAGATTCTTCGCGTGCAGCTGCTTGAGGGCTTCGGAAATATCCGTCGCAATCTGCGCCACATCCTGCAGCTTCAGCTTGCGGATTCGCTCCTTGAGCGGCTGAAGCCACTCCATGCGAATCAGCGCATCCACGCAAAGCTCATCCTCGTTGTCCATGATGGCATAGTCCTGAATATGCACAATCTGCGGCACGCTGCTCATGTCGTACATGACCTTGATTTCCGTGCTGAGCCGCCGGTGCGCTTCCGACATCTGCTGCTTGCTGTCCGTTTTGATGCGAATCCACTTCAGCGCCGCCGTTTCGCCTGTGTCCTCTTTGGCGATTTTGTACACCTTGCCGTATCCGCCCTCCCCGGACGGCAGCATGTCATGATTCAGCAGCTGCCAGCCTTGCAGCACCTGCTTCTCTTTCCATTCCTGCGGAAATGATTCCATAGCCCTTCCCTCATTTCCCGTTCGTTAATTCAAAATATGTCTGTCCCGCCAGTTCGCCGTCCAGATAGTATTCCACGCAGACCCTCGTCTCCGGCCAAGTGCGGTCGTTTGCCTGATACAGCGCATCCAGCAGCTTGTCCAGTACGTTTTCGCCGCGCACGCTGTCCCAGCTCACAAAAAAGGGCCGCATTCCCGGCTGAACATTGCCTTGCTCCTGTCCCGCTTCGGATGCGTATGTACCATTTGCAGCTGTGCGAATCACCCACTGGCACGGCAAATCAATCTCCGCCGTTTCCGTCACGCTGAACGGCAGAATGACGAAATAGCTGTTTTCCTGCTGGCTGATGCTGCCGCGCGCCATCACGAACGCATCGCTGCTGTCCGTCATGAACTTCTCGCGCAGCTGCCAGTAGTCAAATGCCACAAGCATACTGCGGGATGCCGTTTCGATTTTCATGTCGCTGCACGTCATCCCCCAGCGGGAAAACGCCGCCGCCGCAGGAACCTGCACTTCCTGCGTCTGCGACTGCTTGCCGCTGTGCACTTCCTTCACGGACACCGCATACGCGACCTCCGGAATCAGGTTTTTGATGCTGATTTCCGTTTTGTCCCCCGCCTGCACCTGCTGGAAGACTTGCGGTGCGTCCTTCTGCTGAATCGTCACCTGATAGGCAGCGTTTTCCGTTGATTCTGCGCTGTCCGACCATGCAACGGTCAGCGCCGTGCCGTCAAGCTGGAGCGTCACGGTGATGTTCCGTGCATCATCCGCCAGCCACTTCCGGCACGCCGCCAGATAGCTTTCGCTGTCCTGCACCTTACCCAAATCCGCAAACGCCTTTTCCACCTGCATCATCAGCGCGCGGTCGTTCTTTGCAAGCGCATCCTGATAGCGCTGCACCGCTTCTGCATACTGCTGGGCTTCGGCAATGTCTTCCAGCGTCTGATTGCACAGCGCCACCTTGTCCGTTTTGCCCAGCGCGGCAAACAGTTCTTTCGCTTGCTGAACCTTCTCCGCGTTCTGCTCCTGCTTGCCCTCCTGCAGCAGCCGGTT
>ERZ780208.3209-NODE-3209-length-10263-cov-17.737265_pt1 | contig 10263 bp, 10 predicted proteins | sample MGYA00511167_ERZ780208 | MGnify/ENA primary metagenome ERZ780208 (study PRJEB29588, sample SAMEA2159202) | human gut metagenome | biome: human gut; feature: human-associated habitat; material: faeces | place: Denmark | collected 2008/2010 ... | reverse complement strand
TTAAATCGTGGTGATGAAGAGATCATTGCTCGAGGAAGCACTGAAATTCATGTTGGCGATACGATCATTGCCTTGATCGACGATAATTATCTTGGAATGGTCACGGAAAGCATTCAGCTAATCTGCGGTGAGATCATTCCTGAATAATTTTATATTCAATTTACTTTTATTGAGAAAGTTTTCAGTTTTTATATGTTGCGATTGACTAACCTAGCTTTTGACTAATAAAATATAAGAAAGAAATACATCATATAAGTTCGAAGGAGGGATTATCATGCAACCATTAACAAAAGTCATGCAGGGAGCGACTTGCACTGTCAAGTGGGCATTAGGCTTACCTGAAACTGTTGAAAAGCTCCGCGAACTGAAGATTGAACAGGGAAGTAAACTGCAAGTTGTTTGTAAAAGCAGCGATTATATGATCATCGGCGTTGGATCAAAACGGTATGCTGTTGGGAATGAAATTGCTGGAAGAATTCAGGTTTAGATAATTATAAAAATAAATAAGAACGAGAAAATCTCCATATAACTTGATTTTCTCGTTCTTATTTTGTTTGTATTTGCATATGCAAATTATCATTTATCTGGTGTTGCAGTTTGTACTGTCCATCCTGTTGGTATGCCAGCTTGTTCATTAGTCCATGTAGCAGCAGAATTCTTTACAAATGTACCAGTTTGTGATACATTAGATAACCAATCATTAATATATGAACCTGTTGATGGGTCTGTTGTGAACATTGCTTTAACATAGTTTAACTTTGTACAACCTTCGAACATATTATTATAACAATAATCTGTCAATGCAGTAGCTGGTAGTTCAGGTGCAGTTGTAAGAGATGTACAACCTTCGAACATTGTCCAATAACATTCATATGCCAAAGTAGTTGCTGGTAGTTCTGGTGCTTGCGTAAGTGATGTACAATTATAGAACATCCAAGCATAGCAACGTCCAGCCAATGCAGTAGCTGGTAATTTAGGTGCTTGCGTAAGTGATGTACAATTATAGAACATTCCTTCATAACAGGTTGTCTCTAATGTAGTAGCTGGTAAAGCCGTAGCCTGTGTAAGTGATGAACATGAATGGAACATGCAATAATAACAATTGTTTGCCAATGTAGTAGCAGGTAATTCTGGTGTTTGCGCAAGTGATGTACAATTATAGAACATGTTATTATAGCAGTCTTGTACCAATGTAGTTACTGGCAAAGTAGGTGCATGTTTAAGAGCTGCACAATTGCTAAACAGACAATAGAATGCATAAGTTGTCAATGTTGTACTAAAGTTAAGCAAAGACATGATGTTACCTGATGCATAAATATCGCCAGTCATAACAAAACATTTACATATGCTTTGTGATTCGCTCATTGGTATAGTATCATCTGACTTGATGTACATCTTATCTCCAAAAGCCAATGATACAGGTGACAGATCCCAGTTTTGCCATTGTCCATTATTTATCTTATATTGTATCACTTTACCTTTAGATATATCAGTTGGTGTACCATATTGTTTCATAGAAACAGTACTATCAGCTGTAGAAGTAAAACATAGATAGTCTTTTTCTGGTTCTGGCTTAGGTGCAGGCTGTTCTGGATCAGGATTAGGCTCAATAGGTGTTACTGGTATATCTTGTGAAATTATATGTCTATAATTAGTCTTATGCCAGTCATTGTCATAATAACACCATACATAGCCATACATCTCAACCATTGTATCATTACGCTCTTGTCTTAATTCAAATGGACAGAACTCTCTACCACCAAAGTATTGTACATCACCAGCCTTAAATGCTTCATAATCAACAAGATATGTACGTTTAAGTCTAGTGTTCACCATATAAGTCTTAAGTGGCTCTTCTTCTATAACATCAAGATATGCTTTATCTTCTGTCCATATGTTAGTGTCAACTAATTGGTTTGAACGTCTTGTAATAGTAGTCTTAGTCTCATACTCACCATTACCATCTATATCTAAATATGCGACTTCTGAATAAAATTTCAATCCATCAGATATAGTAGTCTGTGTTGTGTCTAATATCCAATTCGGCTCAAGTACTTTGCCACGCTTATAGTTGCCAGTAGCAATGTTCTTTACTTGACCATCAATTATAACTTGCTCAATCTCAATTAGTTTAGCATAAAATACACCATCTTGGTATATATATCCATCTGTTATCCAAATGAAATGTGACATAAACATTGGCTGTGGATAGTTGTCCAAATTCAAATTTGCATTCATTATGCCAAACAACTCTAAATAAGCTTTTAGACTAATTGTCTGTGCATTTTGCTTAAAATCATCATATTGGTCTTTGTCAACCAAGTTTGTGTCTTCTAATGTAGACAACAAGTCACGACAATTCACATCTAAAGTAGTCCACTCTTCAACATAGTCTTGTGTATATGTGTTTGGTGTCACATAGCCAGCAAATACACATTTACCATTTCTTAATATGTTGACTATCACTGACTTTTGATTTGCAGCCCATAGATAGTCGCCTAAATAGATGCGTGTCACCAACCTGATGGTGGCTGACTTCTTAATGATATGAGTGAAATAATCATCTCTATCACAGTCAATAGTGACAGCATCTTCAGCTGCGAATTTGACTAATGCTCCACCAAGCTCTATATTGGCACCATTCTTCTCATTTCTAATTTTTACAGTTATGGTGTTGTTATTTATATCTTTATATGATCCGATTAACCACATATTGTTTGTTAAATTTATTTAATACCTATGTTCTTACCAGTCAATGCTTTAGTCTTACCATAGTTCTTCTGTGACAAGTATATGTCTGAACCTCTTATTTTACCAGTGATACTAACATTAGTACCATTCTGTGTATAAATACCATTGTCTAACATATTGAACAGATGTGACTGTTGTCGACTGTTTAGTATCATCTCACCACTATTTACTCTAACTAATTGTTTGTCGCCCATAGTAGATGAACCACCAACAATACCACCAGACTCAAATCGTTTAATTGTTCCAATAACTGTACCTAATGTAGTGATACCTGTTGTGACAAAAGCAATCCATCCTAATGGTCCAAGCTTAGCTGCTTGTGCTGATGCTGTAGCAAAGCCGAGTATAATCTGTCCAATTGCAGCAAGTACAGCGCCAGCTTTAGCAATCTCACCATTACCACCAATCTCCATCAATGCATTACCTAAGCGACTAAAGCTGCCAGCAACAACATCAATAGCAGTATGTCCACCAAACAGCTCATCCATAGTCTGAAGCTGTTGTAGCTTAGCAAATGCAGCATCTGCTTCATCTTGTGTAGTTTTTAACTGTTCATTTATACCACCTTCAGCCAATATCTTGTTGTTCCAAAACTCATCACCAGTCTCAGAGTATTTTAGCATATATGCAGCTTTCTTTTGTAGCAGCTCATCATATTTGTTGCTTAATTCGTCAAACTGATCAGACAAGTCAGACTCATCTGTACGCTCTTTATATCTGTCTTTGAATGCTTTTAATGGAATATTATAGTTTGACTGCATTACAACATCTTCTTGGCGTGTCTTCTCTATTTCAGCTACAGCTCGCTCGTTGTTTTGATTTTTTAACAGTTTAGAATATTCATTTAACTCATTATTAAGCATATCAGTTAGCTCTTTATTGTCTGTATTTACTTTTACAAGCATTTTCAATGTGTCAACATAAGTGTCTAATGCTGATTTTTGCTTATCTGTAGCTTCAGATTGTGTTATAAGTCCAAGTTTTAGATCTTGTCTTGCATCTTTAATAGCTGTAGAATATGTTTTAACTGCTTTATCAAAGTCATAATATCCTTTGTAACCATTAAGCTCTTTAAGTTTGTCCTCTATGTTATTTCTAATCTTTTTTATTGGCTCAGACAACTGAGCAAATGCTTCTGTGTATGATAAGTTCTTTTCTTGTTTTAGTTTATCAACATGTGTCTGAATCAACTCTTTCAAGCCTTCTACACCATTAACCGCTTTGTCATATGCATCTTTAAACTCGCCATTTGTGTCAAACTCAAATTTAGCTCGTTCAATCAATGCATCTACTTCAGCTTCTTTTGCTGATACAATGTCTTCTGGTGTATCATGTTTTGTTGTAGTTGTTGTACGACTCTTATTTGTTCTGCTGTATGAACGTCCACTATTCGATGCATTGCTTGACGAGTTAGATTTGTATGATGGGTTCAAATTAGTAAATATGTCATCTGCTGTATTCTGAGCTTGCTGCATTCTACTGACCATATAGTTGACTCTCTTGTTATAATTACGAGTATTCTCTTCTATTGCTTTAGTGTTTGCTTTACTTGCTTTTACATACTCTTTATTGTTTGCTTTAGCCATACCAGCATCTGTCAACGTATTGAGCCTCTTAAAGTCCCAACCCATACCAGTCTTCTTATAGTCAACACCTTCTATAAGTCCAAGCTCTTTTATTTTGTCTTCAGATACAACATCACCTGACTTCCATGTACGCCACCTATAGCCTTCTCTCAAAGACATATCACGCTCAATGTATTTAGTTGTCTCTTGTTCTATCTTCTTACCCCATGCATATGCTTCACCTATAGAGATGATAGCTTTTCTTACTTTATCTGAGTTACGAACTAACTTGTCAAATGCTCTATACAAGTCATTAGTTGCACCAGTGAATTTCTCTATCTCAGAACGATTGTCTTTAAGAAATTTGTTTTTCTCTTGCTCTGTACGTAGATTTATCCATTCATTCTTCAGCTTAATAAACGATGTCAAACTTTGAGCTGAGCCTTCAGCAACAGCTTGATGGAACTCTTCTTGCTTCTGTTTTGCTTTATCTAATGCATCTGTGCCTTCTTTTACTGCTTCTGTACTGTTGTCTGCGCATAAAGCATAAGTTGTATATGCTGCTGCTCCAACCAACAACAAGCCAGTAAAGTCACCAAGTAATGCTTTACCTACTGCCTTAGTAACATTCCAAGCTGTCTGAGCTGCTGTGTCTTTTCTAGTAAGAGATGTGTTCAATGCTTGTCTTACATTGTTTATCTTAGTTGCGACTTCTTTTTTCATCAATGTAAGTACTGACTGCTCTTGTAGCAAGTTTTGTATAGTCTGTAGACCATTGGCTATATTTAGCAGCGACATCATTGTCTGTTGTACTCTGTTCACTTGGTCTTCAGCCACACCAAATTGAGTCATTAAGCCAGCTCCAACTTGGACAACAGCATTTACACCTTGGAACACACCAACCATCTGGTCTAATGACTTAGTATCAGATGCCATATTGGATATCTCTGCTCTAAAGTCACCCATAAAGTCATACATCTCTGCTGTCTGTTGCTTAGCAGCGTTCAACTGAGCAGCAAGTTGTTGACCAATGTCTGACTGCTGCATCTCTTTGGACATAGCATTATAAGCAAGAGCAAGTTGTTGTGTTGCCTTGTTCAGCTGAGAATATGCTTGTCTTGCATTCAGACTACCTGTTTTGACTTTATCTATGACGTCAGCTGTCTTGGATGCTGCTTTTGTAGCATTATTCATTGCAGCAGAGAAGCCTTCATCTTGTGCTGTAATACCTATTTTTAATTGTGATGCCATTTATAAATAGTTATGTTTTTGATTGCTGCTCATATATTGCAGCCTTTGCTTTCAGCCGTTCAATGTCTTCGTTGCTTATTTCTTTGTTATGCTCATCTTCATCTGTTGGCAATGGAAATACATCTTTTGGTGACTTATGGCCTTTCATATATGGTGCCAAGCTCGACCATACGATGTATCTAGTCTGCTCCCATTCATGCTTATAAGCAAATTTGACATACTCACACAATAAGTCTAACTCGTAGTCTAATAGATTGTCCATGAAAGTCTCATACGTAACCATTCTGTTCTGTATGACCAAGACTTTTAACATTTCATGGACAATTAAAAATCCTTGGATTTCTTTGACTTAGATTTTGTCTTAGGCTCATCTTTAATTGGTGTCACTTTAGCTGATACTTCAACATTCTTAATGAACCAAGATGCAAAGTCAGACAATATAGTATGTTGCTGCGAGTCTAACCAGTCCATATACTCATCATATGTGATATCCAAATTCTTGTGCTCATACTGTAGTGTAGCCAATATAGCTGAGTAGAACAATACCACAAGACTAGTGTAAGATGATATAGTCTGCATATCGATTGAATGGCCCATTATATTCTCATAGAACATGTATATTCTAAGTGAGTAATGTAGCTCTAATTCTTGTTCTTTGATTTTGATTTTCATAAGTCTAAAATGTTATCTATTTTAATTAATAATAATCAAGTATGTTGTAAAAAGTCAAAAGCAGAGCATGGAATATACATCCACACCCTGCTTGACTTATGAAAAATGATTGAACGACGTCAATGCTGTTCTAATCACGCTCTAGCTTGTTTCACTAATGGAGATGTACCAGTGAATGTAGCTGAGAATGTAGCATTTTCACCAGTGTTAGCATTAACTGTCAAACTAGTGATAACAGCTTTACCTTTAAGTACACCTTGAGTTGCTGGTGCCCAGTTCTCTTTAGATGCATGGTCTAAGCCATTAGTGTCATAGTCTGCAGAAGCGCCAAATACAATCTCAACTGGAGTCTTGCCAATAAACAAGGTCCATAGATTGTCAAACTCAGTAGTAGAGTATAAGTTGTCTGTGCTTACTTCCCAAGTCAAGTTACCTACTTCAGATGCACCCCAATAACCATGGTCTTTGGACGATACATCAATTGTGTTACCAGTCAAGGTAAGTGTATGGGCAGTAGCCAAAGCAATTGATTTGCCCTGATAAAAGAGCATCAATTCATCACCTTTTACAATTGTATTCATATTCTAGAATGTATGTATTTTTTTGTTTAAATTATTGTACTTTCAACACAAAAGTCAACTGTTGTATGAAAGCGTTATTGTAGATAGTCTCATTTGCTGACTGCATCGTTATCTGTGATATGTATATGTTATCATCTTTGTAACGTTTGCCTTCAAGTGAGTTACGTATCTCAGATGCGATTGAGACTGACATATCATATCTGTCTGTTACAGCAGTGGCAGTGACTGTTACAGTGTCTTCAAAGCATCCATCTTTACTATATGCTGACAACACACTATCTCGATTGATGACTATAAACGGAAATGTAGTGCCTTGCTTTGCATCTATAGGATATATTCTTGCATATGGAACTAAGTCCATAAGAGCATTGTTTGCTTTTAACAGCTTTAAAACATATTTAGTTATTGATAAGGATTGTTTCATTGTTCGTTATTGATGTCATCTATTGTCTTTTCAACAGCAAGTATAACTTGTTGAGTAGCAGCTTCTTGCTGTGATAGTGCATTCTTTAAAAACCAGTTTGGTGCAATCGAGCCTCTGTTCTTTCTAGTTACACCCATCTCAAAAAATCTTAATCTCCAAGTGCCGTCATTCTTGCTCTGGTTGCCTAATACGCTTACAAAGCCAGTAGGCATCTTCTTCCACATATATGTTCTAACACCTTGGATTAGCGGAATGCCAAACTTACCAGTAGTTGAGTTATATCTGAACTTAGAAGATTGTATGTTGGCCAAGACTTGGTCTCTTAACAAATTTATACCTTCTGATACACCATGCCTTGCAGCAGACATAATTCTATCATCTGCCAAGTCAAAATACTCTTTTAGTGCATCTTTGAGGTCGCGACCGATTTCTATTTCATATTGCTTAGTCATTGATTAGTTCGCATTCTATGATTTTTTGATTGTATTCTCTATCATCACTTATTGCCAAGATGCGATATTGCTTGCCTTTCCATTCAAGTCTATCAAACTCAGTTATTTGCTGATATCGTCTAATATAGAAAGTCTTTGTGTAAGCATAAAACACTTCATGGTTGATGTCCACTCTGTTTCCAGTCTTGTAAGAGACAGATGCTCTTATCCAAGCGATTGGCTTGTATGTGTCTGTCTGCTCATTGAACTCATTACGCTCAACTTCACAACGCAATATTCTAACCTTCTCATTCAGTATTCCTGCTTTCATGCTTGGCAATTGTTATAATTTTTATATGCTGACAATAGATACTCATATGAATGTGGTATATCATAGTATGATGCGACAGATACGGACTCTCGATTCATATACATATTGCCAACAAAGAGCATCATTGCATGAACAACAGGTGGAGGTAGAACTCCACCGTTGTTTATAGCAATGTCTTCTAACTTAACTCCACAATGACGCTCCACTATAGCTTCTGCGACTTCACCGAGTGACTCGATATATGTGTCATCATCGATAAATTCGGCTTCAATGTTCAGATGCTTTTTAAGTGTTGTTAAATCTAAATAAGTCATGTGTATGTTAAATATAATTTTTACTTGTAAAAATATATCATACTATTGTATGATTAAATTTACTGTTGACAATCAACCGTTTTGAGTAGTACCAAATGCAAATGCTTCTGGTCTAAGTGTAATAGCGTCGAAGAATGCGTTGATTACAATACGAACTTGACCGTCTTTAGCAAGTGTATATGGGTCAACTACAAGGTCAATTGAGCCCCATTGTCCAATTGCTAAGTTGTTCCAATCGCCGTATGCAATGTTTTGTGCTTCAACATTTGAGGTGTTGAGTACTGGTGTACCATCAACTTCACCATTCTCCATTACGAGTTGAGTTGACTTGCTTGACTTAGGCATATTGCGGAGAGCAGCCTTAGCTTTATTGCTCATCACATATTTGCATTCACCAATTACATTTGCATCTTCAATTGAAGCTTCAAGGTCGCATATGTCTTTGAATGTAGTAATCTTCTTAGGTGTTTGGCCGTAGAAGATACCGGCTGGAGTAGTAGTGCTGCCTTGTGCTGAACCAAGAATGGTAGACTCAAGCTTAGAGTTTATAGCAGCGACAATATCAGCGCGAATAGCTTGTTCTGCACCAATTGAGTCTTGTACAAGGAATTGTTTGCTGATGTCAACGTATGCAGTCAAACGTTTAGGTTGAAGCTTTTTGCTTGAGAATGTATAACCAGCTTCTTTTGCTGAAGCGACTTCACCTTCCCAAGTTACATTGCCTGCACCCATAATAGGCACTTGTACATCACCAATAAGGCCAGACATATATTTAGCACCAGCAGCGACAAGCACGTTTTTAGCTCTAAGTGGAGTAAGCAAGTCAGCAAACTGAACTTCAATTACGTCATCATGCTCGTCTGTTACAGTTACAGCAGCTCTAGACTCAACTGGAAGCTGTATTTGACCGCTGAATGATTGGCCTGCTGAACGCATCTCATCTGCACCAGCATTGATTACTGCTTGAGATACAGCATCAAGTGAGCGGTTGTTAGCAATATCATTAATTGCTTTTAAGAGTGAAAATTGTTTTTTCATTTTGTTTCTATTAGATATATTTTCTTTGTAGTCGTCGTCTTTGTCACATTGAGGTCCTTCACATGGTTCATCTGGTTCATCTGGTTCATTTCCACATGACTTAGATTCATCTGGTTTGTCACCACATGATTTAGTCTCATCAGGTTTGTCACCACATGATTTAGATTCATCAGGTTTAGACTCACATGACTCAGACTCGACTGATTCAACAGGCTTATCCTGTTCTTTTTGTTTTTCTTGTTCTTTGGATTCATTTGGATCAGCTGTCTTACCAGCTTCCATTTCATCCTTTTCGTCTTCTTTCATATTTTGTTCTTCTAATTTTCTAACATGCTCTAAGCATCTTGCTGATACTGAAGTAGTTGGATATGCAGGTGTATAGACTGGGCTGATTTCATACAATGCGTCAAACATTATAATCTCACGCATGTATGTGCCATCTTCTTGCTTAGTCCATACTTCGCCACTGCCGTCTTCTGGCAATGAGAATGCAAAACTAGTGCCGTACATCTCACCACGCTTAATGTGCTCTAACAAGTCGTTGCCATCTTGCGTATTAGGTGCTTCAAACTCATAGTATAAGCCATCATTGCGTAGGTCTAATTTCAATGAGTTTGGTGTACGAGCAAGCACTTTGCTCCAATCATGGTTGAAATAGGCAAATATGTCAGCATTCTCTAACATAGAAGCAGGCAATGCAGATGGATTTATACGCTCAGTGAAGCCCATAAAAGCAGAGTCTTCATTGAAGCGAATAGCATATCCACTAACTGTACGCCCATTTGTAGTAAATGCGCGTGCTATGCTTCTTATTTCTCTATTTTGTTCCATTTCTTTATATGTATCTGTTAATTGTAAATTTGGATTTTGTTCAACTTCTTTTTTTAAATCATCTTGCAATGATT
>ERZ780208.3206-NODE-3206-length-10265-cov-8.968462_pt1 | contig 10265 bp, 7 predicted proteins | sample MGYA00511167_ERZ780208 | MGnify/ENA primary metagenome ERZ780208 (study PRJEB29588, sample SAMEA2159202) | human gut metagenome | biome: human gut; feature: human-associated habitat; material: faeces | place: Denmark | collected 2008/2010 ... | reverse complement strand
TGGGCGGCGATGTTCGAGGGACGGATGATTGGCAACGCGCTGTCCCGGGCACGGACGGAAGGCGGATTGTACCTGCCTGCTTTGTCATTGACGGACAGTGGCGGGCAGGAGGAGGAGGTATGGGAGATTGTTATGACTCACGACCGGTTGCTGGAAGCCATCCGGAATCGGGAGGAAGCAGAAGAGGGAAAGGAATCACAAGCCGCCTTGAAATCTTATCCCGACCGGCGGAGTAGCCTGTGGGGGCTGAAGCGTGGAAACAAGATAACAGTGTCTCCCCGTTATCTGCAAGTCTTTGACATTCAGGGAAACCGTGTGGCAGTCCGTTTGAAAGATGGACAGGCAGGAGTGGTGAGTGCCTCCGGGGAGCCGGAAGTGATACTCGGGTATTGTCGGAGATTGAAGTTCCTGAAAGAGGAACTGCTGGCTGTTACGGATAATGCCGGCACGATTTCCTACATGGACATGAAAACAGGCCGCACTTACTGGGAGAAGCCGGTGGTGTTTTCCTACGGCGGTGTGAAATTGCTGAGGGTAGGGGAGACTTTCCATAGCCGTACAAAAAAAGCATACGCCTCCATGAACGGATTGCATAAAGACAGCATCTGCTTTTATGAATATTACTTGAAGATACCGGATTATCGCGTACCGAAGTCCTGCAAGCTGGTGGATTCCGTATGGTCCACGGTGTTTGATGTGTTCGCCTGCTTGTTGGCAGGGGATGACGAGGAAGTTTATTGGTGCTGCGGCCGTCTGGCCGACCGGAGCATCGTGGTGATGGACGGGGCTGGAAGGTATTACCATGTGGAAAAAGGAAAGAGGAAGCGGTACATTGCCACTAACCTTCCCAGACCCGGTGAGCAGGACTTCGACACGGCTGTAAAGAAGCTGAAAGAGGAAGCCGGACAGCGGGCGGAGGAAACGGACCGGCAGAAGAGAAGGAACGAGGAAGCGAAAAGGCGGAAGAGGCTGGAGGAGATAAGAGATGCCCTTCCGTACCGTATGGGCATGAAATGGGGCTTGAAACTGGGGGAACGTATCATCGTTCCTCCCAAATACAGAAAGATTCTTCCTCCTGTGGGCGTTTATTGTGCTTTTGAAGAGAGCGCCTGCCGGTGGGGGGTGATGGCACTGGACGGGAAAGTGATGGTGGAAGCCTGCTACCAGAAGGTAGATATAGAAAACAATGGCACGGTACACCTGACCATCATTCCCGGCAAAGTGAAAACCGTCAAACTGTAAGTGTTTCCGGAATGAAACACAAATGACGAGAATGACATAAATTAAAAATCAAGATAAATTTATGCCATTCCCGTCATTTGTGTTCTAAAAAAAAAGTGAGTATCTGCCTGAGTTTGCACATACATTCAGAAAGGTTTCTATTATTACAGAATTTTTTCCATAATAAGCGCCAATTCTTTCTTTTTTCACATTTTTTTTCTGTACTTTTGCGCTCAAATTTAAAAACCATTTTTTATAACCCAATATGGCAAATGTGATTAAATTACACAAAGGCTTGAACATCAACCTGAAAGGAAAACCCGTTCAGGAGTTCTTTGACGTGAAGCAGCCGGACATCTATGCGATAGTGCCCGATGATTTTCATGGCGTGACTCCGAAAGTCGTGGTCAAGGAACAGGAATATGTGATGGCCGGGGGAACATTGTTTGTTGACAAGAACCACCCCGAAGTGAAGTTCGTATCTCCGGTAAGCGGTGTCGTTACCAGCGTGGAGAGAGGCGAGCGTCGTAAAGTCTTAAGCATCTCCATTGCAGCAGCAAAGGAGCAGGACTATGAAGAGTTTGGAAAGAAAGATGTTTCGACTCTGACAGGAGAACAGGTAAAAGCTGCTCTGCTGGAAGCCGGACTCTTTTCATTCATCATTCAGCGCCCATACATCGTGGTGGCTGATCCGAATGCCCAACCAAAAGGCATCTTCGTTTCTGCATTTGACACTAACCCATTGGCTGCTGATTTCGAATTTGTTCTGAAAGGCCAGGAAAAAGATTTCCAGACAGGTCTGGACGCACTGGCAAAGATGGCAAAGACGTATCTGAATATCAGCGTAGAGCAGAAGAGTCCTGCACTGACCAACGCCAAAAATGTAACTGTAACTGCCTTCGACGGTCCTAACCCCGCCGGAAACGTAGGCGTTCAGATTAACCACATCAGTCCTATTAACAAAGGCGAAACTGTTTGGACGCTCCGTGCGGAAGAAGTGATCTTCATCGGACGCCTGTTCAATACGGGTCGCGTAGACCTTACCCGTACTATCGCCCTGACCGGTTCGGAAGTAAAGAAACCGGCTTATTGCAAGCTGAAAGTAGGAGCCCTGCTGACAGATCTTTTTGCAGGACGTGTGAACGGAGGTAAAAACTTACGCTACATTAACGGTAACGTGCTGACCGGAACTTTGGTGAAACCTAACGGATTCCTGGGCGCACACGCTACAAGCCTCACTGTGATTCCCGAAGGAGATGACCAGCACGAATTCCTAGGCTTTATCATGCCGCGTACCGATCAGTACAGTGCCAACCGCAGTTATTTCAGTTGGTTGTGCGGTAACAAGGAATATACACTGGATGCCCGTATCAAAGGTGGCGAACGTCACATGATCATGTCCGGTGAATATGACAAGGTATTCCCGATGAGCATTTTCCCCGAATATTTAATTAAAGCTATCATTGCCGGCGATATTGACCGCATGGAAGCACTTGGTATTTACGAAGTGGCTCCCGAAGACTTCGCTGTATGCGAATTTGTTGACTCTTCCAAATTGGAATTGCAACGCATCGTACGTCAAGGTCTGGACATGCTTCGCAAGGAAATGTGCTAAATAATTAAAAACTAAGAATTAAAAGTTAATGAAAGCGTTAAGAAATTATCTCGACAAGATAAAGCCAAACTTTGAAGAGGGCGGCAAACTCCACGCGTTTCGTTCGGTGTTCGACGGTTTCGAAACATTCTTGTTCGTACCCAACAGCACTTCGAAAACAGGAGTTCACATTCATGATGCGATTGACAGCAAGCGTATCATGTCAATGGTGGTTATTGCGTTGATACCGGCCCTGTTGTTCGGTATGTACAACGTAGGTTACCAGCACTTTCTGGCAGTAGGCCAGGAGGCAGGTTTCTTTGAAAAGTTTATTTATGGTTTCCTGGCAGTTCTGCCTAAGATTATTGTATCATACGTAGTAGGTCTGGGAATCGAATTTGTGGTGGCACAATGGAAGAATGAAGAAATTCAAGAAGGCTTCCTGGTATCCGGTCTGTTGATCCCGATGATCGTTCCTGTGGAATGTCCGTTGTGGATTCTGGCTGTTGCTACTGCGTTCTCCGTTATCTTCGCTAAGGAAGTATTCGGTGGTACAGGTATGAATATCTTCAACCCTGCTTTGATTACCCGTGCTTTCTTGTTCTTCGCCTATCCTACCAAGATGTCCGGTGATGCCGTTTGGGTAAGCACTGACAGCATTTTCGGCATTGGCGGCGGACAGGTAGTGGACGGTTTTACCGGTGCTACGATGTTGGGACAGGCTGCTACAGCCGCTCCGGGTGCAAGCGAACTGATTAATGTGAACGGTACTCCCGCTACCATGTGGGATATGGTTGTAGGTTTGATTCCGGGTTCTATCGGTGAAACCAGCGTTATCGCTATCGCACTGGGCGCTATCATCCTGCTGTGGACAGGTGTGGCAAGTTGGAAGACGATGTTCTCAGTCTTTGCCGGTGGTATCGTGATGGGATTGATCTTCAATGTGTTCGGTTCTACAGATAACATGATGGCTCAGTTGCCTTGGTACGAACACATCGTATTGGGCGGTTTCTGCTTCGGTGCTGTGTTCATGGCTACCGACCCTGTAACTTCCGCACGTACGGAAAAAGGTAAGTTCATCTACGGTTTCCTGATCGGTGTGATGGCCATTGTAATCCGTGTGTTGAATCCGGGTTATCCTGAAGGTATGATGCTTGCCATCCTGCTGATGAACATCTTCGCTCCGCTGATTGACTACTGTATCGTACAGAAGAACATCACAGCCCGCGAAAACAGATTAAAATCAACTAACAACTAAAATATCGGACATTATGAATACTAATAGTAATAGTTATACTATCATCTATGCTTCGATAATGGTTGTTATCGTAGCATTCCTGTTGGCATTCGTGTCTTCTTCTCTGAAAGAAAAACAGTACCAGAATGTAGAACAGGACACAAAGAAACAAATTCTGGCAGCTTTGAACGTTTATGACGTAAAAGATGTGAATGCAGAATATGATAAATATGTGAAAGAAGACGATTTGATGCAGGCAGACGGTTCTTTGGTAAAGAACGATGCTGCTTTCCAGACTTCTTATAAAGGTGAAATCGCTAACGGACGTCTTCATGTATTCGTTTGCGACGTGGATGGTCAGACCAAATATGTGCTGCCTATTTATGGTGCCGGTCTTTGGGGACCTATCTGGGGATACATCGCATTGAATGATGACAAAGACACTGTATATGGCGTTTACTTCTCACATCAAGGAGAAACTCCGGGTCTGGGTGCAGAAATCACCACTACTAAGTTCCAGGATCAGTTCTTGGGCAAACATGTAATGGAAAACGGTACTGTAGCTTTGGGTGTTGAAAAACACGGCAAGGTGGCAAAACCCGATTATCAGGTAGACGGTATCTCAGGTGGTACTATCACTTCTAAGGGTGTAGATGCGATGATTAAGGATTGCCTGAGCATGTACAATTCATTTTTAACTAATAAATAAGAGGAGGGTAAATAGAATATGAGCGCATTATTTTCTAAAAAGAATAGAGAAGTTCTTTTAACCCCGCTGGGTTTGAATAACCCTGTCACCGTACAGGTGCTCGGTATCTGTTCTGCACTGGCTGTAACGGCTCAGTTGGAACCGGCTATCGTAATGGGGCTTTCTGTAACCATTATTACAGCCTTCTCAAACTTCGTTATCTCCTTGTTGCGTAACACCATTCCCAACCGTATCCGTATCATCGTTCAGTTGGTGGTTGTTGCTGCATTGGTGACTATCGTTAGTGAAATTTTGAAAGCATTCGCATACGATGTAAGCGTACAGCTTTCTGTATATGTAGGTTTGATTATTACAAACTGTATCCTGATGGGACGTCTGGAAGCGTTTGCTATGATGAACGGTCCTTGGGAATCATTCCTGGATGGTATCGGTAACGGATTGGGTTATGCCAAAATCCTGATTATCGTGGCATTCTTCCGTGAACTGCTGGGTGCAGGTACACTGTTCGGCTTCCAAGTTATCCCGCAGGCTGTTTATGACTTGGGCTACTTGAACAACGGCTTGATGTTGATGCCTCCTATGGCGTTGATTATCTGCGCTTGTATCATCTGGTACCAACGTGCAAAACACAAAGAATTGCAGGAAAGTAATAATTAATCCCCGCTATAAAACGAAAAGAATATGGAATATTTAAGTTTGTTTGTAAAGTCCATCTTTGTGGACAATATGATTTTCGCATACTTCCTGGGGATGTGTTCTTACCTGGCAGTATCGAAGAACGTAAAGACAGCCGTAGGTCTGGGTGCAGCCGTTACTTTCGTGTTGATTGTAACTTTGCCGGTGAACTATATGCTGGAAAATTACGTACTGGCACCTAATGCGCTGGTAGAAGGAGTAGACCTCAGTTTCTTGAGCTTTATCCTGTTTATTGCCGTTATCGCCGGTATCGTTCAGTTGGTGGAAATGGCGGTTGAACGTTTCAGCCCGTCACTCTATGCTTCATTGGGTATCTTCCTTCCGCTGATTGCTGTAAACTGTGCTATCATGGGTGCTTCACTGTTTATGCAGCAACGTCATTTCATCAACATTGGCGAGGCAACAACTTACGCTTTGGGCTCAGGTATCGGTTGGGCACTGGCTATTATCGGTCTGGCTGCTATCCGTGAAAAAATGGCTTACTCTGATGTTCCCGCTCCTTTGAAAGGTCTGGGTATCACTTTCATCACTGTAGGTTTGATGGCAATGGCATTTATGTGTTTCTCTGGTTTGAAAATCTAAAAGGAAAGGAATAAGACAATGGATATGAATTTAATATTAGCTAGTATTGGAGTATTCCTTGGAATTATCCTTCTGCTCGTTGTTATTTTGCTGGTAGCTAAGCAGTATCTTACTCCGAGCGGCAAAGTAAAGATAACTATCAATGGAGAGAAAGAACTGGAAGTAGAACAAGGTTCAACTTTGCTGAACACCCTGTCTGTTAATGGTATATACCTGTCATCGGCTTGTGGTGGTAAAGGTTCTTGCGGTCAATGTAAATGCCAGGTTGTAGAAGGCGGTGGTGAGATTCTTCCTTCTGAAAAAGGACATTTCAGCCGTAAACAACAACAGGATCATTGGCGTCTGGGTTGCCAGGTGAAAGTAAAAGGAGACCTGGGCATCAAGATTGATGAATCTGTAATGGGTGTTAAGGAATGGGAATGCGAAGTAATCAGCAACAAGAACGTTGCCACTTTCATCAAAGAGTTTATTGTGGCTTTGCCGAAAGGTGAACACATGGACTTTGTTCCGGGTTCATACGCCCAGATTAAGATTCCTAAATTTGAAATGGACTACAACAAGGATATTGACAAAGACCTTATCGGTCCGGAGTATCTGCCCGCATGGGAAAAATTCGGCCTGTTCGGCTTGAAATGCAAGAATACGGAAGAAACAATCCGTGCTTACTCTATGGCCAACTATCCTGCCGAGGGCGACCGTATCATGCTGACAGTACGTATCGCTACTCCTCCGTTCAAACCGAAAGATCAGGGTCCCGGCTTTATGGATGTGAATCCGGGTATCGCTTCATCTTACATTTTCACGCTGAAACCGGGTGACAAGGTAACGATGAGTGGTCCTTACGGAGACTTCCACCCGATCTTCGATTCTAAGAAGGAAATGATTTGGGTAGGTGGTGGTGCCGGTATGGCTCCATTGCGTGCGCAGATTATGCACATGACCAAGACACTGCACACTACCGACCGTGAACTTCACTATTTCTATGGTGCGCGTGCATTGAATGAAGTATTCTATCTGCAAGATTTCCAGCAATTGGAAAAAGACTTCCCGAACTTCCACTTCCATCTGGCTTTGGACCGTCCGGATCCCGCAGCCGATGCAGCAGGCGTGAAGTATACCGCAGGTTTCGTTCACAATGTGATGTATGAAACTTATCTGAAGGATCACGAAGCTCCCGAAGATATTGAATACTACATGTGTGGTCCCGGCCCGATGTCTAATGCAGTTGTTAAGATGCTGGATAGCCTGGGTGTTGAGCCTGCTTCTATCATGTATGACAACTTCGGCGGATAAAAGCAATACTCCATAAAGGAGTAAAAAGATAACCTGAAAAGAGATAGCAAGTTGCTTAATATATAGCGACTTGCTATTTTTTTTATTATGTAATTAGAAATAATCGTAAGAATTTGACGCACAACCGAATAAAAAATAGTAACTTTATAAACGAATTAAAGAAAAGTATGGCCAAGAACATAAATATACAAGTAACTGATAACTTGACAGATAACTTTCGTGGTTATGCTGCATTGCTTCGCAAAATCAAACAACGGGTACTGATTGCCCAGCAACGAGTAATTTATGCCGCCAACGAAGAAATGCTTCGGATGTATTGGGACGTGGGCGAAATGTTACAACAGAGCCAAGATGCTGACGGTTGGGGAAAGAAAACCTTGCAACGGTTGGCTGTGGACTTGAAGAATGACTACTCCGAGATAAAAGGATTTTCTGTGCGTAATATGCAGTGCATGATACAGTTCTTCAATGAATATAATCAGGAACTTACGATGGTAAAAGGGGCAGCTACTCCAATTACGCAATCAGTGATTGCGCAATTAGGCGAATATAATTTTACCCTCCCTATCAAGCATTTGGGCTGGACGCACAACCTGATACTCTTACAGCAGGTCAAGGATATTCGCGCACGGTATTGGTATATGGTACAAAGTATTACATCGCATTGGAATACACGCTATCTGCAAGAAGCCATCAAACTTGATGACTACGGCAAGCATGGAGCGTTGGCAAACAACTTCACTGAACCCCTGCCTGTTCCGGAAGCAAATGATGTGAAATCAATGCTCAAAGACCCATATATATTTGATATGCTGACTTTTAAGAGCAAAGATCGTATCAAGGCAGAATATGCCTTACGTGATATTCAGAAGCCTATCGGAATTTCCGATTATGAATTAGGACAAGCCTTGCCTAAAGACTTCCGAGGCAGTTTGCCTACGATTGAAGAAATCGAGAAAGAACTGGAATCTAACAGGGAATGAACAAAATACACAAAAACATTAAATCATATTACAATCTTATGTTAAAGAAATTGTTACTTGCTTCATGCTTGTTTGTTTCAATAAACATCCAGGCTCAGAATGCCGATGTACGAATCGGACAGCTTATCAATGAAAGTAATTGGTTTGAATTGGAACATGAGTTGAAAGCAACTCCGGCTAATTCCATATCGCCATTTTTACGGCAGTTGGCTACAGCCATGACACATCATTATTTCAACAGACCGGATTCGGCATGTACCGTACTTGCTGATCTGCTGAACAATCATCAGCAAGAGTTGGGGGATCGAACCATGAGTATGGTTGTTCTGTTAAGTACTAATCTGACAAGAATCGGCCATTACAATGATGCAGCCGGACTGCTACAGAATATCTATGACCAACTGGCAGCTATGGGAACTGACAGTACCCTAACCGAACCATATAAAGCCCAAGCACAGCAGTATCGTGCTCTGGCTGCTTGCGATCCTCTTTATCAACCGCTTTACAAATCGGATGAATACCGTATCCCGATGGTAATTGGTGATAAAGATGGGCAACGCTCCATTGAGATGAATGGAAGTATCAATGGAAAAGAAGGGCGTTTCCTGTTCGATACAGGAGCCGGCGGGAACCTGATAACTCCCAAATTGGCAAGGGCATATGGATTGCGTTCTTTGGATACAGACATCACTGTAGGAGGTATTGGGGGGATGAAGCAGGGAGGCTATGCCATTGCAGACACGTTGCGTATCGGCGGGTTGACTTGGCTGAATGTGCCTTTTGCTGTAATTGATACCCAAACAGGGCATGAAGAAGCCGATAAGTATAATGAAAAATTTCAGCTTCCCCCTGTTATCGGACTTCCTGTCATGCTATGTATGCAGGAAATTCAATTGGACTTTGCACACCGAGAAATTATTATCCCGGCTATACCTACTCCTAATCCACTGGGCAAAAGTAATCTCATACGTACTGATACAGAAGGATTGCAGTTAAAAACACCCGATGAAACCGGGAATCATGTCTATTTCCATTTTGATACAGGCTGTTACTACACTTATATGCAGCCTACCTGGTACAACCGTCACAAAAAAGAAGTGGATTCAGCCGGTGTACCAGATTCACTTCGTATGGCAGGAATTGGAGGAGTATCAATTACCCGCACTTATAAGTTGCCGTATATGAAAATCCGTATAGGAAATGGCACAGCAATGATTGATTCAGTCAATGTGAATACAGGTATTGATTTGCATTCTGGACAAGTGAAGACAACTTCCTTTTCCGATGGCGCAGAAGACGGTGTGCTCGGCTTAAACGCACTGGAAAAGTTCTCCAAAGTGATTATCAACTTAAAGGATATGTATATGGAAGCTATTCCATTTACAGAGAAACAGTAAACGCATTATATTCAATAGAATTTAAGGGAGAACCTGACGGTAATGTACCGAACGATTCTCCCTTTTCTTTTACTCTTCAAAAAAGCAGCAGATATTCCACCTTGCTTCTCTACTTGATGCCCGGAACACGGCTCTTTATTTAAACTTGAAACAAACTGATAACCACTGATTATGCTGTTTCTACATCAACATAATCAGTGGTATTTATACCTACTTAGTGTCAATAGTGACATTAGATTACTTCTAAATGCCTATCAATCAAAATATTGAAAATTCAAAGCATTTTTAAATGAAAAAGCCGTGTGCCCGGAACTACTTTACCTTTATATTTTGAATAATGTAAGCAAAATATGCTACCTTTGCTATCGGCTTAAACAACGAACTAAAACAAGAAGTGGAATATCAATCATAAATTGCACCGAAATAAAGAAGAGTTTGCAAATATTGGCAAACTACATGAGTTAAGAAATAACAAAAGCGTTAAATCTCCACCCTTTAGAATGTACCGTTAAAGTTTACGACCATATTTCTGACTTATTGCTTGCAAATTATT
>ERZ780208.3201-NODE-3201-length-10275-cov-5.531800_pt1 | contig 10275 bp, 19 predicted proteins | sample MGYA00511167_ERZ780208 | MGnify/ENA primary metagenome ERZ780208 (study PRJEB29588, sample SAMEA2159202) | human gut metagenome | biome: human gut; feature: human-associated habitat; material: faeces | place: Denmark | collected 2008/2010 ... | reverse complement strand
CCGACGCCCTGCGCGCCGAGGGCTACACGATCGCCAGCCACAGCTACGGCCACCTGACCTACGGCGACATTTCGCCCGAGCGTCTGGCCGGCGACGCACAGAAGTGGAACGACCAGATCGCGGCCGTCATCGGCGAGACCGACGTGCTGCTCTATCCCTTCGGCAGCGACATTTCCGGCGTGGAGGCCTACAAAGGCGCGAAGTTTGACACGCTCTACGGCCTGGGCTTCCGCTATTTCTGCAACGTGGACTCGGCCGAGCACTGGGTGCAGATCCACGACGGGTATGTCCGTCAGGGCCGGCGCAACATCGACGGCTACCGGATGTACTACCAGTCGAATCTGCTCGACGACCTGTTCGATACCAAGGCCGTCTGGGACGATGCCCGCCCGACGCCCGTGCCGAAGATCTGACCGGCAGCGCCGCAAACTCCAGCCCAAACACGACAAAATCCCCTGACCAAACGGTCAGGGGATTTTGTTTGGGATGGGGAAAATAAAGGGGGGAATTTATCGACCAATCAGTCCTTGCGCTCGTCGCCCCAGAAGAACAGGGCCACGGTGCCCGGGCCGGTATGGCTGCCGATGGTGGTGCCGACGCTGTAGATCTCGACCTTCCCGTTGAGCTTCGGGAACTTCTTTTCGATCTCGTCGGCCACGGCGCGCGCATCGTCATAGCACGCCGAATTGGAGATGTAGCACTTGCCGGAGTAGTCGAGGCCGCCCTGCGCGTGCTCTTCCATGCGGGCGACGATCTCTTTCATGACGCGCTTCTTGCCGCGGATCTTGGAGCGCGGGATGAGCCTGCCGAGGTTATCCATGTTCAGCAGCGGGCAGATATCCAGCAGGCCGCCGAACACGCCGGCCACCTTCGAGATGCGGCCGCCCTTGACATAGAACGTCAGGTCCGTGGAGAAGAACCAGTGGTGCAGCTCCAGCTTGTGCGCCTCGGCCCAGTCGCGCACGCCGTCGATGGGCATGCCCTCGTCGCGCAGGTCCGCCAGGCGGTCCATCAGCAGGCCGTAGCCCGAGGACGCGCCGAGCGAGTCAACGATGTAGATCTTCCGGTCGGGATAGCGCTCGCGGACGATGCGCGCGGCGTTTTCCGCCGAGTTCGACACGCCGGACAGGCCCGAGGACAGGCAGACGTGCAGAATGTCCTTGCCCTGCTCGAGAAACGGGGTGAAATAGTCCACGAACTCCGAGATGTTCACCTGCGAGGTGCGCGTCTCGGCGCCGTTTGCCATGGCGGCGTAAAACTTGTCAAACGGCATCGTCTCGCCCAGATCGTCCGGGTAATCCACGCCGTCGAGCGCATAGTGGAAGCAGATATACGAAATGTCACGCTGCTGGAAATGCTCCTTGGTCAGGTCGGCGGTGGAGCAGCAGCTCAGTACGAAATCGGCCATTTTGTCGGTCTCCTTTGCATCCTTCGATTTGCCCGTCGGGCGGGCAGGTGTGATTCCTTCTCAACATGAATATGGTGGTATCATACCTGCCGTGCCGGCATTGCGCAACCTACAAAATGGAACCGGGGCGTAGAACACGGCCCTGCCCTGCTCTACGCCCCGAAAGACGCATTCTACAAATCATAGAATGTCTGCAATATCAATGCTTTGCGCGGATGTTGAAACTGAAATACACGACGGCCTCCGCCGGGATGAGGATGAGGAAAAGCTGCCAGAAATTCATCCCGAAGCGCAGCAGCACGAGGTAGCCCACGGCGAACACGCTCGCCACAAGGCCGAGGACGACATAAAGGTTTCCCCGTCCGTTAAAAAACACGCTGTTGAGCACAAGATACGTAATGAGCGCTGCTGGCACGAAGCAGGGAAACACGACCCACTCCACCTTGCCCAGCCACAGCCACAGCACCACAAACACCAGCACCGCCAGCGTGACGATGCCCGTGAGAGCGACCTGAATGATGGAGGCGTGGCTGCGGTCGCGCACGTCGGCGGGATCGGGTGCCGGCTGCCAGGCATCGTGCTCGTCGAGCAGATAATCGACCGTGACGCCGAAGATCTCGCTCATGCGCTTGAGCACGGCCGCGTCGGGAATGGCCTCGCCGCGCTCCCACTTGGAGATCGACTTGTCCGAATAATTCAGTTGTTCGCCGAGCTCGGCCTGCGTCATGCCCGCGGCCGTGCGCAGGCGGATCAGGTTGCTGGCGAAGATGAGTTTCAGTTCATCCATGACGGCGACCTCACGATGGTTTTATCTTGTCTATTTTACGCACTTGCGCGCGCGTTGTCAACCGTCACGTGCGCCAGACGATCTCCTCGCGAGATTTATTATTGACTTGTGCAAAGGTCAACGACCTTCGCCGAGTCAATTTTTTTATGCGGGGGACCTGGTTATGAAGAAAATGACTATTCGGAAAATGCTTGAAAACATCGTGGCGAAGACTCACGGCCTGGACGTGAAGAAGTTCTTCCTGGTGTCCACGGACGGCGAGGTCGCGACGGCAGACTTCGCGATCGACCTGATTTGGAAACTTGCGGAAGAATCGTCCCTGAATCTTCTGTGGGAAGTCGAAGTCGTTTCCGCGAAGCGTGTCGGCGACTACGTCACCGTGATCTTCAATCCCGACGTCGAGCAGACCAACGGCGACCCCGACAAGAACCTTTGGTGACGCCGCCGAAGGAAGGAAAGAAGGTGAAAACGTGCCGAAGCAGTTCAAAACGGTCGAGTTTGAAGACCGTAAGCAGATTGCGGCCATGTATGCGTCCGGAGCGATCGCGGCCGACATAGCCCGAAAAATCGGCGTTTCCGCGTCCACCATATACGCGGAGTTGAAGCGCGGCCAGGACGGCGTCACCCTGGACAAGAACTTCCGGCCGGCATACGACCCGGCCCTGGCCCAGAAGCGGGTCCAGGAAGCCCTTCGCCGACGTGGAAGGAAGAAAGGAGTTGAACAGGTTTGAAAGTAGAGCGAGAAACCACGAACGGCGTAATCTACGACGGCGGAACCATTGTGAAGAATGGGCTTCGCGTCGTTTGCCCGTTCTGTGGAGAAGTCGGCCTTCATAGCGGCCACGGCGGAAGCGTGAATGTCTGGACTGTCGGGGCGATTGAACGGCGACAGTGTACGAAGTGCCGGAAGCAATTCCACACGATCGCCATGACTGTACCGCCCAACATGACCCCGGAAGACTTCTATTCCGCCGTCAGGGCGCGCATGGAAGGAAGGTGACAGCCTTGAAGTGGTCGATCACCACCCAGGAGCGAAACGCCCTGGTCGAAACACATCTGGGCTGTATCTGGTGGACCATCAACAAAAACCGGCGACTAATCAGCGCGGCCGGCCTGGACGACGAAGACGTCTTCCAACAACTGGCGATCCGCATGATCCGCGCGGTCGATAACTACGACCCGGACAAAGGGAAGGACCTTGAACAGCACATCTTCGCGCAACTTCAATATGAAGTTCTGAACTGCAAAGACGCCGCGAAGGTGTACGGAATCAAGGGCGCGCCGTATGGAGCGCGGGGCCAGACCGTGTCCCTGGACGCCCTGGTCGAATCCGGCTGTCAGATTTGCGGGGGGTGGCTTAAATGCCTAATCTGAAAACCGTGTGCGGCGTGATTGCCTTCTTCATGTTCTTCGTGTTGCTTGGCACAGTCGGAGCCGTTGAGCAGAACACGGTCCCATTCGCAGAAGGAACGGCGCGAATGTTCGCCGCCCTGGGCCTGTGGGCCTTCTTCACCTGGCTGTCCGGCGCGTTTGACTATTCGCACGAAAGGAGTGAACGCCGTGAAGTACAGCGCGAAAACCCTGACGCCCGTCCAGGTCGGACAGGTCGTGAAGGCCCTGGTCCTTCTGGGCGCGCGAAAAATTATCGTTGAAGAAGTGGAAAAGGACCGCTTCGTCGTCACCACAACAACCGAAGCGGCCCATTCCAAAAAAGCCTAACTGCATTATAGCAGGGAAAGGAACGGTTTTCAATATGCCGAAACTGAATTTTTATGACACTGACGCCGTGAAGGCGTTTACCCTGGACGTTCTGGTCGATAACGCCGAACTTCGCCGGGACCTGGACTTCGAGCGCCGCCAGAGCGTGGCCGGCTGGGAGTCCGCGAGAGAGCAGAGAACCCGCGCCGAGAAGGCGGAAGCCGCGATCGCGGCCGCCGTGTCGACCTTGACCAACCTGTCGGAAGCCCGCCAGGCCGGCGTCGAAGTCGGCTGGCGTGACGTTGACCGGGCCGTCGCTGACGTCCTGGACCTTCTGAAAGGGGGCGAAGCGAAGTGAACGTCAGTCTGTACGAGATCAGCGCCGACTTCCTGAAAGCCCTGGACGGCCTGGAAGTGGACGAAGAAACCGGCGAGATCACGAACTTCGACGCCGTCGAAGCCCTGAACGCCCAGTTCGAGGACAAGGCCGAAAGCGTGGCCTGTTACATTAAAAACCTGACCGCCTTCGTCGCCGACCTGAAAACCGAGGAAGCCGCCCTGTCCGCCCGCCGGAAGACGGCGGAACGCCGGGTCGACAGCGTGAAGAAGTACCTGACTTCGTGCATGGAGTCCGTCGGCAAGGACAAGGTCGAAACCGTGAAGGCGCGGATCAGCTTCCGGAAGTCCGTCCAGGTCCAGATCGAAGACGAAGCGGCCCTTCCGGCCGACTACGTCACGACCACCGTGACCAAGAGTCCGGACAAGACCGCGATCAAGAAGGCGATCCAGGGCGGCCAGGACGTGACCGGGGCTTCCCTGATCGAGAAGCGGAACATTCAGATCAAGTAAAGGGGGCGGATCACATGGCAGAGAAAAAGACGGCCGGACAGGTGGCGGAGCCTACCACCCCGGCCCCCGAAACCGCCCAGGACCCGCCGGCGGCCCCCGTGGCCCCGGCGACCGTCCAGAAGGAAATCCCCCTTCTGACGGAAAAGGACATCGAATGTCGGGTCCAGAGCGTCAGCAGAGCGAAGACCGGCAAGGTCGGCGCGGTCCTGTTGCTTTACAAGGACGCGCGGGTCGATATGCGGATTCTGGACCAGGTCTTCGGCCCTGGGAACTGGCAGAGAACCCACGAAGTCATCAACGGAAACCTGTTCTGTAATATCGACATCTGGGACGCAGAGAAGCGCGCCTGGGTCCGGAAACAGGACGTCGGCGTCGAGAGCAACACCGAGAAAGAGAAAGGCCAGGCGTCCGACGCCTTCAAGCGCGCCGGCTTCAACGTCGGGATCGGCCGCGAACTTTATACCGGCCCCTTCATTTACGTCGAACTGGCGGACAACGAGTTCTATTCCGAAGGCCAGCAGAACGGCCGGAAGGAAGTCCTTAAATGCTATTCGAACACCCGCTTCAAGGTCACGCGCGTCGCCTACAACGACCGCCGGGAGATCATCGACCTTGTGATCGTCGACCGGAACGGGAACGTCCGCTTCGACATGAATAAGCGGGTCGAGGGACCGCCCCAGACGTCCCAGGGCGGCCAGAGAGCGCCGGCCCAGGGAAACACCCAGGGACAGGCCAGACAGGCCCCCAGGGGCCGCCAGGGCGCACCAGCGGCAACGCCAGCGCCCCAAGCAGAGAACGGGGCCGTCTGCCCGATCTGTGGGAAACCGATCACGAAGGCCGAACAGGACTATTCCCTTCGCAAGTATGGCCGGGAAGCCTGTCGGACCTGTCAAAAAGCATTGTAAAAGGGGGTGGCAAGTGTGCCGAGCCGCATAATCAAAGAATCAATCACCACCAGCGAATCGCTGTCGGAAGTCAGCGCGGAAGCCGAACGCCTTTTCTGGCGACTGGTGGTCAAGGCGGACGACTTCGGCCTGTACTATGGAAATCCGCGAATCCTGGCGTCTATGTGCTTCCCGCTGGACCCGCCGAAGGAACAGAGAATCCGCGCATGGCTGGACGAACTGGTCGTCGCCGGCATGGTGGGGACCTACACGTCCGACGAGGACGGGAAGAAGTACCTGAAACTTCTGTCCTGGGACCGTCACCAACAGCAGAGAGCAAAGAAAAGCAAGTTCCCCCTTCCTGTTGCATTTGATAACACTTGCAATCATAGCAACGGAAAACAAGTGAAATCAAAATCCCCCGTAAACGAGAACGAAAACGGGAACGAGAACGAGAAACGAGGAACGGGAACGCGCCCAACCGGGGCGGCGTCGACCCCGCACGGTTTTGATCGCTTCTGGGCCGCATATCCCCGCAGAGTCGGCAAGCAGGACGCCCTGAAAGCCTGGGGACAGCTTAACCCGGACGACGCCCTTGTGGACCAGATCGTCGCCGGCGTTGAGCGGTGGAAGACCTGTGACCAGTGGACGAAGGACGGCGGGTCGTTTATCTGCTACCCGGCCACGTTCATTCGCGGCCGCCGGTGGGAAGAAGACGATCGGCCTGATCCGCCGCCGGCTACGCCGAAGGGGGCCGCGCCGAAGAACTACGCCGGCGACGAAGACTTCCTGGAAGGGCGGTGATCACATGGACGCGATCGGGGATATTCTGGCCGGCGTCGTCCAGAAAAGCCTTCAAAACCGGGAGCCGGAAGACTACGTCGACGACGAAGGTTTTCTGTGCTGTGGCAAGTGTCACGACCGAAAGCAAATGGACGTGAACATTCCGGCCCTGGCCGCCGGCGGAACGAAGACGATCCGCGTCGGCTGTCTGTGCAAATGCGGACGCGAGAGGGCCGCCCAGGAAAAGCGGGAACAGGAACGCCGGGACTTTGAAAGCCGCATGGAACGGCTTCGGCGCGACGGGATCACCGACCCGGCCTATTTACAGTACACCTTCGACCAGGACGACAAGCGGAACCCGAAGGTCAGCGACGTCTGTCGCCGCTACGTCGAGAACTGGGCGGAAATGAAGGCCCGGAACATCGGGATTCTGTTCTATGGCGACGTCGGGACCGGGAAGTCCTTCCTGGCCTGTGCGATCGCGAACGCCCTTCTGGAACGGCTGGTCAGTGTCAGCGTGACCAACTTCCCGCGAATCCTGAACAGCCTTCAAGGGTCCTTCGACGACGAACGCCAGAAGCGGATCGACCGGCTTCAACACTATTCCCTTCTTGTGATCGACGACCTGGGCGTCGAACGCGACACGTCCTATTCCGTCGAACAGGTCTACAACGTGGTCGACACCAGGGCAAGGTCCGGGAAGCCGGTGATCATCACGACGAACCTGTCCTTGAAGGACCTGGAAAACCCGCCGTCACTGGCCTACAAACGGATTTATGACCGCGTCCTGGAAATGTGTCCGATCCGGCTGAAACTGGTCGGAGCGTCCCGCCGCGTCAGCAACGCCAGCGAACGGCGGGACGCCGCCCGGCGAATCCTGGGATTCTGAAAGGACGAAGACCCATGAAGTACAAACTGACGATCCCCGGCCTGTTGCCGGGGCTGAACGAATACATCGACGCGGAGCGGTCCCACAAGGGCAAATACAAGGCCGCTTCCATGAAGCGCCAGGCCCAGAACGTGATCGGCTACATGATCCGGACACAGCTTCGCGGCGTCCGCTTCACCCGGCCCGTGGTGATCCGCTACCTGTGGATCGAACCGTCCCGCCGGCGCGATAAGGACAATATCGCCTTCGCGAAGAAGTTCATTCAGGACGCCCTGGTCGAAACCGGCGTCCTTCGGAATGACGGCTGGTCCGAAATCGAAGGATTCACGGACAACTTCGCCCTGGAACCGAAGAACCCCCGCGTCGAAGTCACGATCGAAGAAATGGAAGGAGTAAAGCGAAATGGTAAAAGAAAAAATTAAGAACCTGGCCCCTGGGGCCTTCTTCAACGCCGGCCCCGCCGTCGTGACCGTCCTGGAACACTTCGCAGACGGCCGAACCCTTCTGGCCGCGAAGGAGCCGATCGGGAACCGCCCCTTCACCGTCCGGCCGTTCACCTACGACCGCACGGACCCGGAGCCGAACCCGAGCAACTTCGCGTTTTCTTCCCTTCGCTACGACCTGAACACCGACTTCCTGGACGCCCTGAACGACGCCGGAGTGATTCCGGCCGACAAGGTCCTGGAAGCCGAATGGAGCCTGGCGGACCACGACGGAACGAACCGTTATGGCGTCGCCGTCTGCAAGATCGCTATGTTGCCCGAACCCCTGATCCGGAAGTATTACGACGCGGGCCTTTTGGAGATCGACGACTGGGAGTGGACGATCACCCCCGGGCGCCGGCAACGCGTACTACGTCCGCAGCGTCATTTCCGACGGCGACCTGACCCACAACTACGCCTGGGATGGCGGCAACGGCGTTCGCCCGGCTTTCTTCGTGGATTCTGAAATCTGCCTGTTCCTGGAACCGGACGAAGTCGAACTGTCTGACGCCGCCCTGTTGCGTGAATACACGTCGAAACAGCTTGTCGAAGAAGTTCTTCGTCGGATCGCCGCCGGCGAGGAAGGCGAAGACGAATGATCGGGTCCTGTGAATTGAAGGCCAGAGTCGAAGAAGGTCTGGGGGCCGTCCTGGACCCGGACTTCTTCGGCAAGGCCGAACAATACGCCCGGCGGAAGCTGGACCTGTGCAACGAACGCGCCGGCCGCCAGTACGGCGAAGACGGCTACGGCGACGAATACCTGGTCCTTCTGACCGCCGACACGGTCCGGGAAATGGCCTTTTCTGAATACACCATGATCCGGTCGGCCGAAATCATGGCCGCCAGAGGAAAGGCGGAGGAAGCATGAGAAGAAGAAAGCCCAGACTTCCGAAATGGAAATACGCCTTTTCCTGTCGGGATTGTCGGCACGTCCAGTTCATCAAGGACGAAGCGAAGGGACGCGAAGGCGACTATTGCGTGAAGGCGATCGAGCGCGCCGACACCGGCCTTCCTGGCCCGATCCACGCAGACGAAGCCGACCGGGTCGTCCGCTGTGACTGTTACGAACCGATCCCGAAGGAAGGTGATCCGGCGTGATTCCATTCCCGAAGAAGAAGTATTCCGTGATCTACGCTGACCCGCCCTGGTCCTACGCCGCCGGCGGGAAGAAACGGAATGTAACCCGACACTACCACACTATGAAGCCCGAAGACATATATGACCTTCCGGTCCAGGACATAGCCGCCGACGACTGTCTTCTGTTCATGTGGGCGACCTTCCCGAACCTGGAAATCGCCCTGGAAACGATCAGGCGGTGGGGCTTCAAGTATAAGACCGCCGCCTTCGTCTGGGTAAAGAGGAACCGGAAGTCCCCCGGCTGGTTCTGGGGCCTGGGGAACTGGACCAGGGCGAACCCGGAAGTCTGCCTTCTGGCGACGAAGGGGAACCCGAAGCGCGCTTCCCGTGCCGTCCATAGCGTAATCGACACCCCGATCGGCCGGCACAGCGAGAAGCCGGCGGAAACCCGCGACAGGATCGTCCGGCTTGCGGGGGGGGGTACTATGATCGAACTGTTCGCCAGACAGGCGGCCCCCGGCTGGGACGCCTGGGGCGACGAAGTGGAAGGCGGTGACGCCGATGAATGAGAACACGAAGACGATCCAGGACCTGGCCGCGTATGTGTGCGACCGTCTGGTCGGGAAGGTCCTGATCCACCGCTACGACGCCTATTCCACCAACAGCGTTTATTTGAAGTTCGACTACGGCGTGGCGAACAGCCTTCGGATCGCCGACCACGCCGGGAAGGAATACCTGTCCTATCGGTTCAACATCATTCTGACCCTGGCGGAGCCGAAGAACGACCTGTCCGGCCGCTTCCCCCGGAACTACTACCCGCCGGACATGGTCGACCAGGTGATCGAAGATATTCTGGCCGGCGTCGAAGCGAAGCGCGCCAGGTATCGGGACTATGAAAAGACCGTGGCGGACGCGAAGGCCAAAGTCGCCCACGAACGGGGCTTCTGGCAACAGGCCCGCCCGGTGAAGAAAAAGAGAGGTAAAGACAATGACCATATCTGAACTTGTCACCCGCGCCCACGACAACGCCGTGAAGCACGGCTTCTGGAACCCCGCGCCGGCGTTCGGGACGTCGATCGCCCTGATCCATTCGGAACTGTCCGAAGCCCTGGAAGAAGTAAGGGCCGGGAAGCCTGAATTGTACTTCAAGGAAGTCAACGGCTTCACCGTGACGGACGCAACGGAGCGGCGCGGGGAAAAGCCCGAAGGCGTGGCCGTGGAACTGGCCGACGCCGTGATCCGGATCGCGGACCTGTGCGGACACCTGGGAATCGACCTGGAAGCCGCGATTGACCTGAAAATGGCCTACAACGAAACCCGCCCGTTCAAACACGGGAAGCGGTTTTGAAGGGCGGTGACGACATGAAGAAGATCGCCTTCGCCGCCCTTCTGATCCTGGCGGCCTTCGCTGTGTGCGC
>ERZ780208.3199-NODE-3199-length-10281-cov-6.107569_pt1 | contig 10281 bp, 7 predicted proteins | sample MGYA00511167_ERZ780208 | MGnify/ENA primary metagenome ERZ780208 (study PRJEB29588, sample SAMEA2159202) | human gut metagenome | biome: human gut; feature: human-associated habitat; material: faeces | place: Denmark | collected 2008/2010 ... | reverse complement strand
AGAAAGGAGTCCTGTAATGGGCTATATCAAATTTAAAAATAAAGAGACCACACAGCTGGTCGTTGTATCAGAGGAGAGTCCTCATGTGATCCGGATCACCGGAGACAATCTCACAGTAAATACTGACGGCTTCTGCCTCTACCTGGATGAGGGATGTAAATACCCGCTGGACAACGGCGAGTATGAGGCATACACAACTTTATTTCGCGCGGGTGACGGCTGGTATGAGCTGTCAAATGATGGCTCAGTATATATTGAGCCAGTTGCACCGGTGCAACCTGAACCGACCGAAGAGGAGCTTGCAGAGCAGGCACGACAGCAGCAGATCAGTCAGTTGACTGCGCAAATCGATGGTCTTAAAGCACAGATCGCCGCCAGTGATTATAAAATTATCAAAACGTATGAGTACGCTCTCCTTGGAGAACAGACGGAATATGATATCGAGACTGTCCACGCAGAGAGACAGGCTCTCCGCGACCAGATCAATACCCTGGAAACCCAGCTTTCAGATCTGACCGCAACTGCAGAGTAGGAGGATGCCTATGAGAGTGAGAGACGGTCCCAAACAATAAAACATAGTAACCAAGAGCCATGAGCCGATTACTTCCTTTGAGGGAGTAACCGGCTTTTATAATGAGAAAGTGAGGTAAATATTATGAATGTAAGTGCAATCAAAATGACAATTTTGACAGTTTTAGGTGCTATCGGCAGTTTTATCGCCAACCTTTTTGGTGGATGGGGAGAAGACATGATCACGTTACTGATTTTCATGGGAACGGATTTTTTACTGGGGTTATTGATTGCAGCTTTTTGGAAAAAGAGTAATAAGTCAGAATCCGGTGCTCTTAGCTCATACAGTGCCTGGAAAGGGTTGGTGCGAAAAGGAGTAACGCTACTGGTTGTATTGGTCGCACACCGGCTGGATCTATTGATCGGAACAGATTATATAAGAACAGCAGTAATTATCGCATTCTGTGCAAATGAGTTAATCAGTATTGTAGAAAACCTTGGAATTATGGGAGTCCCCTTACCGACAGTGATTACTAAGGCAATTGAGATCCTGCAGAACAAAGCAGATGAGGAGGCAAAAGAATGAAAACAGGAAGTGGAATGGTAGAATATGCCCGTGCTCGTCTGGGCACCCCGTATTTTTATGGGGCCAAGATTCCCGAGGGTGCTCTGACCGAAAACAAAATGAGCACTATGCACAGAATGTATCCCAAGGTCGTGACCACCTCCTACATGGCAAAGGCAAGGCGCAAGGGGCAAGTAGGCAAGGTTAATGTGGACTGCTCCGGTCTGATAGCCGGATACCGGCAGCTTAATATTGGATCAGCGCAACTGTATCAGACAGCTTACACCCGGATGCCCATTGCTAATATCAATGACTTTGCTCCGGGCGTTGTCCTCTGGAAATCCGGACACGTAGGTGTTTACATCGGCAAAGTCAATGGCGTGCCTATGTGCATCGAGGCTAAAGGGATCAATTATGGTACCGTAATGACCAAAGTGTCTGCCACTAAGTGGGTGTGCGGTCTGACATTTAAGGATTTGACATATTCGTACGACACTAGGGTTCCTGGCACTTGGAAGGGCACAAATCCTTACACAGAGCCTACCATGACGGTAACCAGTCTCGCACAAGCTCGTAAAATGGGCATTAAGACATACATTTCCCGCGGTGAAGGCGTTAAATGGATCCAGTGGGAGCTGATGGAAGCGGGTATGTTAGCAGAGGAAGATATCGATGGCATCTGTGGTCCTATGACCGTAGCGGCTATCATTGCTTACCAGAAGTCTTGCAAGATTCCTGCAGACGGGCTGGCTGGAAAGACCACTCGGAAATATTTGGCAGCATAAATATGATCATGGAGGTGTGCTTTTGCATACCTCCATTTGTTTTATGGAGGAACACAAATGGCAAAAGTAACAGTTGATACTATTCGTAATATTAAGGGAGCATCTCTTGAAAGAGCTCCGAAAAAACATACTTCTTCATCTTCTGTAACTCATGGTGGAGGTGGTGTGAGAAGAGATAATACGCTGGGAAGTAATACAAGCTCTTCTGGTAGCCCTTACCGTGGACCGTCAAATATTCCCCAAAATGGTGGAGGCACAATAAATAGTTCTACTGGTGGTAGTAGTGGATCTTCGAGCGGTTCGTCTGGAAGCTATTCATATTCCACCAGAGGGAATGCTGATGTTAATGGACTGTATCAGTCCATATATGGTCAACAGCTGTCACAGCAGCAGGCGGCACAACAGCAATTATCTGATCAGTTGAGAGCACAGCAGGAAGCCTATGAAGCAAGGCTGAGAGAACAACAGGAAGCACAGAGACAAGCTGCGCAGAATGCTTACAACAACAATATGTCAGCATTGGAATCTGCATATGCAAAACGATTATCAGGGCTTGACAGTAATTATGCGTCTACAAAAGATCAGTTAGCGTCATCTTATGGTAATTCCAGAACCAGTTTACAGCAGAACGAGGAGAATGCCCTGAGAGAAGCATATATCAATCGGATGATGAATGAGAAGAATTTGAGACAGCAATTGAATGCACAGGGACTTACTGGTGGTGCAAGTGAGAGTGCAATCGCATCCATGCTCAATAACTATGGTACATCCAGGAATAACATTCAGAATACTGCGGCTGATAATCTGAGAGAGCTGGAGCAGACCTACAATAGCAATCTTGCAAATGCTTTGCAAAAATATAATGATGCTGTGAACTCTGCAAATGATTCAAATATGGCATATCGGATGCAGTTGGAGAATGATCTTGCTAATAATACGGTATCTTCATATCAGGATCTGTTCAATGCGTTTGCCAACATGGACAACAATTATACGAATGCTATGAGTAATCTGATCAATAATCAGTCAAGTGCAAATGCTGATCTTCAGAACACGGCATTTAAGGCTATGCTTGAAAATGCAATGGCTCCGACCACATTATCGGTATCAGGATCCAGCAAGACAAGTGGATCCGGAAATAGCAGTAACACGTTGGTGAAGAGGGTAAAGAATATGCGTGACAATGGTTATGTTGCAGCGGATATTGCATCTTCACTGGCGCAGGAGGGATATACAATTCCGCAGATTGAGCAGATGTTTGCAGAGGCAGGTATCGAATATTAGGAGAGTGAATAGGATATGGCAAGAGTAAATATTGACGGTAAAAATAATAAAGAATGGGATTCCAGACTGGTAGATGCTTATATGAAAAATCAGTCTAAGCAGAATAACAACAGAAGCACGGCACAGTCACGCTTGCCACAGAAACCTGATTATTCACTGGCATCGCAGGGGATCAAACAATCCTCTGCGACGTCTCGCTATGAATCCATCCCTAATTATAATATTGTAGAGAGAACATTCAGTCCGCGCAAGCAGTATGAGTATGAGGTAAAACAGTCGAGATTGCCGAAATATCAACAGGAGAAAAGCAATCAGATTGGAAGCACATTATCCCGCGCAGGAGTGACATCTGATGACTTGTCCACGTTATCTTCCGGCACAATGGGAAATTCTGTCTTTCAGGGATTGGATGTTCTCAATGGCTTAAAATCATGGAAACAGAAAAAGGAGATTGCACAGAAAGTTAAAGATACCGGATTATCTATGTCGGATGTGTTGGACTATGCGCAGAGGCAGAACCGGGCAAAAGAGCAGGAACAGTCTGCTGATTTTGCCAATCAGCATAAAATCCTTGGGACTGCTGTCACGTTTCCGCTTAATGCTGCCGGTGGGATTTCAGGTGCTGTTGCAAATACTGCAGACTATCTAACTGGAAAACCTATTGATCCGAACAGCTATGCCAACAGTTATAGCAATATGTCGAATGCTATGAGAGGTGCGGTAAGTAATGATTTCGGGAAAGCAGGGCAGCTGTTATACAATGTCGGAACTTCCATCGGTGATAGTGCAACTGCTATGGCACTCGCAGGCGGTAATGCCGGTGTCGCTGGTGCATTGCAAGGTTTAAATTCCTACAATAACAGTATTATTGATACTGCAAACAGGGGATTGTCTCCGAATCAGATCATGGGTACCAGTGCGATTGCAGGATTGGCGGAGGGAGCCTTTGAAGCGCTACCTTTGCAGGCATTAAAGGGTATATTTACAGGCAGTGTATCTAAAGAATCAGGAAAAGGAATTATTAAATCTGTGCTAAGACAGATGGCTAATGAGGGTGCCAGTGAGATGACAACCGAAGGAATTGACCAGGTTGCTGATATTCTGATTAACGGTGGTCTGTCCAATTATGCACAATCCGTGGACCAGTATCAGAAGCAGGGTATGTCAGAAAGTGAAGCAGAGAAACAGGCTGTAATTGATGTCTTTAAGCAGGTAGGATACTCCGGTCTTGCCGGTGCTGTTTCCGGTGGTATCATGGGTGGCGGTACTGCGCTTGCTGGTAGGGTTATAGGAAATAGATCGGCAGCTAACAAATTAGATGCGGATGTCCCGGTAACTGATATGGAGAGCACTTCTTCTCTACATAATGATGTAGATACTTCAGGGACTGCTGTAAAAGCAGGACAGGCAACTACCATATACAGTCCGTATAATGGAGAAACACCTACGCAGAAGTCACAGAATGCAAATAGGGTAGAAGTGTCTCAGGAATCCTATAATAATGCTGTGTCCAATATACAGACAGCAGGATATGACAGTAGTTTTACCGGAAGGAATATTAAAAAAATTCTTACAAAGGTTTATGAAAATATCTTTTCTGGAGAATCTACATCAAAGGATATTGTCGTGAATGGTGCGCAGTTTGGCAATGATCCATATACTGTCACTGTAAATAAAAGTGCTGTAAGTAAAATAATGTCAGATTCCAAATTATCTGCTGAAAAAGTGTCTGTACTGGATAACATAGAAAATATTGTAGGAAATTCAAATTATGTAGGAAGCGGAAATTATGTTCAACATGGATCAAAAAATAAGTCAGATGTTGTAAGATATGATTATTTTGAAACACCGGCTACCATAAACGGAAAAAATTATATTGTTGCATTTGATGTTGAAGTCCATCTGGATACAAACAACTATCGGACACATAAAGTTATAAATGAAATGAGTTTGACCGAAGCTCCTGGCATGGGTCCTTTACCCACCGCAGCTAATCACGTAATCACACAGGCAGGTGCACCTACCAATAGTGTGAGTGACTTGTCAAACTCATTTGATAATAGTATATCCAATTCTGCTGAAAATGTCAACGGAACCCAGTATAATTCAAAGAAAATCGAGGGCTTCAATGATCTCGACAAGGCACTAGATCGTTTGGTTGGTATGTACAAAGGAAATGAAAATACCGCTTTTATGTATGCTGATCTGAAATCGGCCATCAATGAATATTTGCAGACCGGCAATCAGAGTGCCATCGACAAGGCTGTGACACTGGCCGCAGAGATCGATGACAGTATGAAGGGACATTCCTATACCCGGAAGGGAAGCGGTAAGGGAACTGCAAAGTCTCAGAATAACCGTGTAACAACCTCCTTTACAGAGGGAGAGTTTGTCGATACTCTGATGTCGTATGGAAAGTATTTGCGGGATGCTGCAAAGAAGAGCACGGCAAATGTGAATCAGCAGAGCAATACGGCTCCTGCTCAGAATGTGCAACAGAACGTTGGACAGGACAACATGCAGATGCAGCAGAACACAGATCAGACCGGAAATCGGCGTATGCGGAGCTACAATGACACACTTGTCAATAAGACGGATGCACCGCAGGAGTTGAAAAATGAATTTGTTGCTAATCCGGATATGTATACACAGTTGAGCAATGCGGATACCAAAGCAAAAGCTGATGCTATTCTTGCCAGCGGTAACATTGATTCTGCCATTGTTCAGTTCCGACAGATGATCGATGGAACCAAAAAGGATCCCGCGGCGGTTCCTCTGGGCTATAATATCGCAAAAGAACTGACCAATGCAGGAAGAGTGGATGAAGCGGTGCAGATTGTAAGAGACATGAGTAAGGCCCTGACAGAATCCGGACAGTTCTCCCAAGCAGCAGCAATCACGATGCTGAATAATGATCCGCAGGCGGCCATGCGGTATCTGGTCCGTGAGATTGACAGCATGAATGAAGCCGGGCAGAAGAAATTCAAGGATAAGTGGCAGAATTTCGAGATGACCGACAGCGAGGTGAAACAGTTTGCGGATATTGATCCTGGGGATACGGATGCTATTAAGGCGGCATATGAGAATGTGTATGATCGTCTACGTAAAGAATATCCTGTCACAAAGACAGAGAAGCTCTTGGAATATCGTAGATTGTCTATGCTTTTAAATTCACGTACCAATGTAAGAAACTTCCTTTCCAATGCTTTTGTAGTTCCCGTCAGATGGACTGCTGATCGTGTGACAGCACTCGGAGAGGGGGCGTATAAGCTCGTGCACCCGGATTATCAGAGCACGCAATCACTTAATCCCATTCGCTCCAAAGAATCACGTAAACTGGCATCTGAAGCATTTGAAATGGTGAAAAGTGAACTCTTGGGAGATAATAAATACAATGATGCGCAGGGGGCAGTCAGGGATAAGCAGGTGTTCAAGGGAAATGATGCTTCCTGGCAGATGATGGACAATGTATTTAATGGTGCATTGTCGCTGGCCAATAAGGTGTTGAATACGAATTTTGACACAGAATCCCGTAAGGTATCAGGACTGGATGTCAAGATTAACCAGAAGATGGGAAAGGATATCAATCCTTCTCTGTTGGAAACGGCGAGGAATCTTACATATTATCTGTTGGAGCAGGGAGACAATGTATTTGTAAAGCATAACTTTGAATCTCGCATGGCATCTTACTTAGATGCGCAGGGTATCACAGACCTTGAGAGCATTCCTGCAGATGCATACACTCTTGCAACACAGGAAGCTTTGAAAGCAACATTCAAGGATGAGACGAGGCTTGCATCTGGTTTAAGTGGTGTACGGAAGAAAATGGGTGTTTTCGGAGATATCGTTTTTCCATTTACCACCACTCCTGCCAATGTCGCTATGAGGGGATTTGATTATAGTCCATTAGGATTGTTTCACGGTGGAGCCAAGTTATTTCAGGCAAATAGAGCCAAGGTCCAAAACAAAGTTGATATATCTAATGCGCTTACCTTACTCGGGCAGGGTGCTACGGGAACTGCAGCAATATTTGCAGGCTATGCATTGGCAAAATCAGGTATCATCCAGGGAGCGTTGTCTGATGATAAAGATGAGGCACAGTGGGAAAAGTCTCATGGGAAATTGCCTTTTTCCTTCAAAATCGGAGACAACTATTATACTTTTGACTGGGGCCAGCCTGCTGCTATACCGCTTATTCTTGGTGCAACAATACAAAAAAGTATAGAAGATTCTGACAGTATGCTGGATACTATTCTGCAGGGAGCAATTGCCACAACTAATGCATGGGCGGAACTGTCACCGCTTCAGACCTTTATGGATATATTCGGAGGGAATGGATCATTAGCTGAGAACCTTGTGGATACTGTTTTAGAAGCACCACTCAGTTTAATACCGGCACAGGTAGGAGCCGCCGCACGCACCGCAGATACTACACAGAGAGTTACTTATGATAATAGTAGTAGGCTGAACAATGTTATCAATCAGGCAAAGTCAAAGATTCCTGGTATGTCGCAGACACTTCCGGTTGCCTATGATACCTGGGGAAATCCCATCAAACGGCAGGATTCCACGGGGGAGGCAGCATTAGCTAACCTGTTGAATCCCGGACAGATTGGTAATATCAGGGAAACACCGATTGATGATGAAATCAACGATCTATATGCTTCCACCGGTGACGCCGCTGTATTTCCCAAGAAGGCGGCATGGAGCTATAAAATCAATGGGGAAACAGTAAAGTTGAACAGTGAGCAGTATTCTGAGTATCAGCGTATCGTGGGGCAGAATGCATACGGTATGGCATCGGCACTGATTAACTCCGCTTCTTATAATAATATGAATGACGATCAGAAAGCCGGTGCAATAGCAGATTTGTATAATTTTGCAGATGCACTGGCAAAGACGGAACTCCTTGGATATGATATTGAATCATCCAAAACATATAAGAAGATGTATGAGATCTATCAGGACAAGGGGGCCGCCGGCGTTGCAACATTTCTCGGAATTAAACAGAGTATGGATAGCAACAAGGCAGAGGACAAGGTTGCGGCCGTAGCGGATATCCTGGGATCTGATGAGGATAAGGGATATTATTTATCGTTATTGATCGGAAATCTGTCAAAAGAAGCACAGACCGCATATGATTATAACGGCTATCCCGGAGTATACTGGTACTATGCGCAGAAGACAGGCATCGGAGATTATAGTGGATATAAAGAATCCAACTATAAAAAGATTCAGAGCATGTTGGACGGAACGTATACGGATCCGGTGGCAAGCAGCCATGAAGAATCACAGGCAAAGATACAGGCTATGCTTGACGGGACCTACGACAGTGTTTATGGATCTGGGGCAAGTAATGAGAACCAGCGTAAGATAGCTGCAATGATAAACGGTACTTATACCGGCAATCAGGACAGTGATTACCAGGCGCGATTACAGAGAATAAGAGATATGCTGAAATAATGAGAAGCGGAGGGCGAAATGCTCTCCGCTTTTCTTTGTAAATCGAAAGTATGCAACACGAAATGCAACACAAAAATAAAAAACCCTCGATTTTTCAAGGGTTTAAGCATAGCGAGAGGGGGATTCGAACCCTCGACACTGCGGGTATGAACCGCATGCTCTAGCCAACTGAGCTATCTCGCCATATGACCAACCGAAGTTGGAATGGAACCTATAGGGCTCGAACCTATGACCCTCTGCTTGTAAGGCAGATGCTCTCCCAGCTGAGCTAAGATTCCATTGTAGCTGCTCTCGCAACCGACTTGTTTAGTATACAATGTGAGTCACACTTTGTCAACACGTTTTTTGATATTTTTGTAAAAATTTTGTATGCAATTAGAACAATAATAGCAAAGAGCAGGAAACTACAGGGCTTTCTTTACACTGATAGCCTTCATGGGACACATTTCCTGACAGCAGAAACAGGAAATACAGCCCTTTCTGCGAAATTTTGCCTTGCGGTTTTCTATTTTGATCACATGAGCCGGACAACTTTCCGCACATTTTCCACATCCCACACATTTTTCCGGTGTCAGTTGGGGATACGATTTCAACAGTCGGGAAGCTACCAACATGAAAGGCTTGCGTAAAAATTTCGGCACACCGTTGGTAAAATCTAATTTTATGGTATCCGGCTTCTGAAAAGGAGATAAGCCTTCCGGAACCGGATCTCCCACAAGCGCCAACTCCTTAGGGCGAGCCAGACCTTTTTCCAGTGCCTGACGCAGCATGACGATCTCTGTAGGTTCTAATCCCATAAGTTTTGCGGCGAAGCAGTCCTGGGTATAGAAATCTTTTGCCGCCAGCAGCATATGCAAAGGATGCGAAGTGCCGCCGGTGGGACCGTTACCCTCCATGGCATCAATGGCGTCAATGACGGTTAGCTGTGGAGCCACAGTCTGAGCCAGCTCCAAGAGCATGTTGGAGAAATCTTCGATCTCTGGCCAGCGGTAGTGCATCTGGGGCTTTTCCAGACCGGGGATGGTGCCGAAGAGATTCTTGATGCCACCGGAATAGCCGGTCATGGCATGGGTCTTCAGCTTACAGATATTAATGATATAGTCAGCTTCCACGATGGGAGTGATCAGGTGGAAACTGTGATTTTTAAATCCTGCCGGACAATTCACGGTCTGTGCGGAAAAGTCCATGTTCAGTTCTGCACCTTCCCCAAGAGTATCCATGCCGCATACGTGATACACATGCCTCATGGCTTCGGCATTGTAGAGACCACCGGAGCTTTCCGCAATGATGATGTGCTGTATGCCCTGCTTGCGGAGCCACCGGATCACTGCTTTTACCACCAGCGGATGCGTGGTGGCGGGAAAATCCGGGGATTTCGCCATGACGAGGTTGGGCTTGATGACGATCTTCATCTCCGGGCGTAAATCTGCGGCGATGTGCAGCGCATCCATGCTTTTGCAGATGGCGGGATAGATCAGTTCTTCGTTATATTCCGGTACGATGTGTAATGTCTGTATCATAAAATCTCCATTCTGCCGCCGAACGGCATAAATAGTAATGCGAAATTTAGGTTATTCTGCTTTGGAAGCATTACTTTTTATTATATGGTAAACGAAATCACTTGTTTTTTCAATGCTTCCGTGCTATACTACGAAATGTTGTTGAGATTTGATG
>ERZ780208.3191-NODE-3191-length-10299-cov-3.671125_pt1 | contig 10299 bp, 7 predicted proteins | sample MGYA00511167_ERZ780208 | MGnify/ENA primary metagenome ERZ780208 (study PRJEB29588, sample SAMEA2159202) | human gut metagenome | biome: human gut; feature: human-associated habitat; material: faeces | place: Denmark | collected 2008/2010 ... | reverse complement strand
CTGGCGATGGACATTCTGCTCTTTCTCGCCAACAATCCTGAGCACAACACGGCGAAGGACATCTGCCGCATGCGCGGGCACAAATCGGGTATTGTCTCCGTGCACGTGGAAAGACTGGTGAATGACGGCCTTCTCGAGCGGCGGGAGATGCCGGGCGATCGGCGGCAGACAAGGCTTGTCTGCACCGAACAGGCGCAAGCGCTCATTGAGCGCGGACGGCAGGTGCAGTGGCAGTTCGGAAGACGTCTGCTCGAGGGCATCCCGGAGGAGGATCTGGCGACGATGCGCCGCTGCCTTGAAAGAATGGATGGCAATCTGAACGGCATCTGCAAGGAAAAGCGCTGAGGGCCCAAAGAAGAAATCAGGAGAAACAACAATGATCAAACTACTCAAAAACATGCGCCGTAAAGAGGTGCTCATGGTGCTGCTGTGCACCGTGCTTGTGGCGGTGCAGGTCTACTTTGACCTGCGGCTGCCGGATTACATGACCGATCTGACGACGCTCATCAAAACGTCGGGGGCGACGGCGGATATCCTGTCCGTCGGCGTGAAAATGCTTGGCTGCACGCTCGCAAGCGCCGTGCTGGCCGTGGGCTGCGGGTATCTTGCGGCTAAGGCGGCGTCGGGCTTCAGCTTCACGGTGCGCGAAAAGCTCTTCCGCCACGTGATGGACATCGGCAGCGAGGAGATGCAGGACTTTTCCGTCGCCAGCCTCATCACGAGAACGACGAACGACATCACGCAAATTCAGATGATCGTGGCGATGGGCCTGCAGATGATGATCAAATCGCCGATCATGGCCGTGTGGGCCATCATCAAAATTCTCGGCAAGAGCTGGGAGCTCTCCGCCGTGACAGCGGCATTCGTCGTGGTTATCTGCGCGACGGTGATAACGGTAATGAGCATCTGCATCCCGCGTTTCCGCATCGTGCAGAAGCTGACCGACCAGATCAACCGCGTGGCGCGCGAAAACCTGACGGGCATCAACGTAGTGCACGCGTTCAACGCCGAGCAGTACCAGAACGACAAGTTCAACAAGCCGAGCCTTGACATGATGAACGTGCAGGTGAAGAACCAGAAGCTCTTCGCCCTCGTCCAGCCGACGATGACGCTCGGTATGAACGGCCTGGCGCTCACGATCTACTGGCTGGGCGCGGCGCTGGTCAACAACATCGCGCTGACCGATTCCGCAGCGCGCCTCACGATGTTCAGCGACGTGCTGGTGTTCAGCACGTATGCGACTTACGTGGTCATGTCCTTTATGATGCTTGTGATGATCTTCATGCTGCTGCCGCAGGCGCAGGTCTCGGCCGAGCGTATCAACGAGGTGCTCGAGCGCAAGGCGAATATCCGCGAGGGCAGCGTGAGCGAGTGCAGCGAGCACGGCACGGTGGAGTTTAAAAACGTTTCGTTCCGCTATCCGCACACTTCGGAGGATGAGCTTTCGGACATCAGCTTCCGTGTGAACAGGGGCGAGACGCTTGCCGTCATCGGCGCGACGGGCAGTGGCAAGACGACGCTCGTGAGCCTGATCCCGCGCTTTTACGACGCGACAGAGGGTGAGGTGCTCGTCGACGGCGTGAACGTCAGGGACTACACGTTCGATGCCCTCTACAACAAGCTCGGCTACGTGACGCAGAAGGCGGTGCTCTTCGCCGGCAGCATCCGCGACAATGTCTACTTTGGCGAGAGCGAAGCGCCGGCGGACGGCGAGGGCCTTGCGCAGGCCGTCGAGCTTTCGCAGGCGAAGGAGTTTGTCGACAAGCTCCCCGACGGCACGCAGCACCATGTGGCGCAGATGGGCCGCAACATGTCCGGCGGCCAGAAGCAGCGCCTTTCTATCGCCCGCGCGCTGGCGAGAAAACCGGAGATCCTCGTCTTCGACGATTCGTTCTCCGCTCTGGACTACCGCACGGATGCGAAGCTGCGCGAGGGGCTATCCAAGCAGCTGCACGACACGACGAAGATCATCGTCGCGCAGCGCATCAGCACTATCCGCCACGCGGACAAGATCATCGTGCTCGACCGCGGCGAGGCTGTGGGCATCGGCACGCACGAAGAGCTGATGCGGAATTGTGACGTTTACCGCGAGATCGCGACCTCCCAGCTCAGTGCTGCGGAGCTGGCGTAAAGGGGGCGAGAGAAAATGAAAAAGAAAAACAGCAATCCCGTCGGCGCGCTCAAGCGCACGGGCGTCTATATGAAATCGAGCCTTGGCGTCATCGCTCTTGCGCTCGTGCTGGCGGCGCTGAGCGCCGTGATGACGATCATCGGCCCCGACAAGATCGGCAAAATGGCGACCATCATGTCCGACGGCCTGTTCACCGGCATTGACCTCGCCGCCATTGCGAAGATCGGCGTGTTCCTTGCCATTATTTACTGCCTGAGCGCGCTGTTTGGCTTCATCCAACACTATATCATGGCGGTCGTGACGCTGAAAATGTCCTACCGCATGAGAGGTGAGCTCTCGGAAAAGATCAACCGCGTGCCGCAGAAGTATTTCAACACCACCTCGCAGGGCGACATTTTGAGCCGCATCACAAACGATGTGTCAACGCTCCAGCAGGGACTTACCAACAGCCTGCCGACCATCATCAGCGCCGCGACACAGTTTGTCGGCTGCCTTATTATGATGTTCGTGACCGAATGGCGCATGGCGCTCGTCGCACTGTGCATCACGCTCCTTGGCATGGTGCTGATCGTCGCCATCATGTCGAAGTCGCAGCGCTACTTCACCGCGCGGCAGAAGAGCCTCGGCGAGCTCAACGGCTATGTCGAGGAGATGTATTCCGGCCATGAGGTCGTGCGCATCAGCCGCGCAGTCGATAAGGTCCTCGACCACTTCGACGGCCTGAACGCGGCGGTCTATGACGCAAACTGGCGCTCGCAGTTCCTCTCCGGTGTGATGCAGCCGCTCATGAACGTGATCGGCAACCTCTCGTATGTTGCCGTGTGCGTGTTCGGCTCGGTGCTGGCCATCAATGGCACGATCGAATTCGGCGTCATCGTCTCGTTCATCCTGTATGTGCGCCTCTTCACCACGCCGCTGACGCAGATCGCGCAGGGCATGACGAATTTGCAGACGGCCTCCGCCTCCGCGCATCGTATTTTCGACTTCCTCGAAAGTGAGGAGCTGAGCGACGAGAGCGACAAAACCGAAGCGCTTGAGACCGTGCGCGGCGCGGTGATGTTCGACCACGTGCGCTTCAGCTATCCCGATTCGCCCGACAAGATCATCATCAAGGACTTCTCTGCCGAGGTCCATCCGGGGCAAAAGGTCGCCATCGTCGGCCCCACAGGTGCGGGCAAGACTACGATGGTCAATCTCCTCATGCGCTTTTTCGAGGTGAACAGCGGCCGCATCACGATCGACGGCGTGCCGACGACCGACCTGCGCCGCCCGGATGTCCACCGGCTCTTCGGCATGGTCTTGCAGGATACCTGGCTCTTTGAGGGCACGATCCGCGAGAATCTTGTCTACAACATGGAGGGCATCACGGATGAGCAGCTTGAGGCAGTGTGCAAGGCCTGTGGACTTGACAAATTTGTTCACTCGCTGCCGCAGGGCTTCGACACCGTGCTCAGCGAGAGCACGAGCATTTCGGCAGGACAGAAGCAGCTGCTGACCATCGCCCGCGCGATGCTGCAGAACGCGCCGATGCTCATTCTGGACGAGGCCACGTCCTCGGTCGATACGCGCACCGAGCTGCTCATTCAGTGCGCCATGGACGAGCTGACGAAGGGCCGGACGAGCTTTGTCATCGCCCACCGCCTGTCGACCATCAAGAACGCCGACCTCATCCTCGTGATGCGCGACGGCGACGTCATCGAGAGCGGCACGCACGAGCAGCTGATGGAGCAAAACGGCTTCTACGCCGAGCTCTACAACAGCCAGTTCGCACAGGCGTCGTAAAAATAAGAGAAAAGCGCTGTGACCGTTTTTGGTCACAGCGCTTTTAAATTTTTGAGAAAGAAGTTAAAGGAAAGTTTATTGCCGCGGGAGAAAACGATGGTATAATAAGGAGCATCAAGGGGCTGCGGCCCACCGTGAAGGGAAGCGGAAGATGCGATGAATTGGTTTCAGGAATTGCTGTCGAATCCCTTTTTGCTCATCGGTCTCTCGTCGTGGTTCTGGGCGCAGCTCATCAAGACGATCATCCATGCCATTGTGACGAAGAGCATCGACTTTACGCGCCTCATCGGCGACGGCGGGATGCCGAGCGGCCATTCGGCCACGGTCTCGTCGCTCGCGACGGCAGCGGCGCTTGTCTACGGGCTTGGCTCGTTCGAGTTTGCCATTGCGCTCGTTTTTGCCATCGTCGTGTGCAAGGACGCGATGGGCGTCCGGCTCGAGACCGGCAAGCAGGCGGTCATCATCAACGACATCGTCGAGGCGTTCAACGTGCTCACGTCGGAGGAAAAGCTGCCGGACGCGAAGCTCAAGGAATTCGTCGGCCATACCCCTTTACAGGTGTTTGTCGGCGCGCTGCTCGGCATCCTGATCGCCGTATTGTACGGTCTGTTCCTCGGTTAAATCTTTATCTGCTTGCGCCTTCCTGCAGACAACTTTCGTGTCTGTAGGAAGGCGCATCTGTGTTATAACGTTTTTTCCCGTAAAAATCTGCCCTCCTGACACAGAATTTTCACAGTTATTCTGTATAGTGATAACTAAGAAATTTGATGGAGGACATAAAATGAGCCAACAAAAAGTAGACCGTTATAAACAGGAAAAAGCGCATCGCAAAGAACGTCTGGAGAAGGAAAAGAAACGAAAAAAGCTCCTTCGCATCTGCAGTTATTTCGTACTTGCAGTAATCGTACTTGCGATTGCTTTTGCAATTTACCGCCACTATACTCCCAAGACAGAGACGCCGGCAGAAACAGAAACCACTGTCGAAAGCGTAATCGAAACAACTACAGCTGAAGAAAGTACCGCAGCTGAAACAGAGGACACAGATACAGAAAGCACCGCCGAGGAAACCGCTGACACAGAAAGCGCTGCAGAAGAAACAGATGCGGCTGGCACGGAAAGCACTGCAGCTGATGGGGAAGCAGCCCAGGCGGAAAGCGCTGCTGAGTAAAACGATTATCATGAAAAAACTCCCATTTCCGGTGACAAATGGAGAATGATTCCTTCTTCATTTGCCACCGGAACGGGAGTCTTTTTATTCCTGATAATAGCATGCTCACAGAGCATGCATTACTTTCTTGCTATCAAATACAGGTCACAATACAGCAGCTCTCTGATCTTTTCCATCTTCACATCACCGCCCATTCCATCTGCAACGGCCTGCAGCGCCTCCTCAGTCTGCTCCATTCTGGAAACATATACAAGCACCTGATCCGCCTGCCGGATTGTATCATCCTCCACAGTCGAAACATCTGCAAGGCTCGCAAAATAAATTTCATCATACTGCATCAGCTCCAGTGAATCGTCCCAGATCATCCAGGTCAGGTTGGGATTATAAAAATAAACGACCGGTTTCTCTTTATGCTCCTGCGCAAACGCGATGCTTTCTGTATCCTCTTCATAAAGAAACAGCACCTTTCCATCCGCCAGCCCTCGAATCTGTCCTGTTGCCAGCACCAGAAATACCGTCAGAAGCACATAGCCGGCTGCTTTATCGTGCACGGACCGTTTTTCCGGAGCAGATGTATCTCTGGTATCGCTGATTTTCCCCGCAGCGCTTTTTACAGCAGTCCCTTTTCTCATAGTCAATACGAAAAGCTTCTGTCCGAGCAGTACAAATATAACCATCATCAGCAGCAAAATCAGCCCGTAGACCGGAATCTGATATCGGTTCGCTTCCTCCGCCGTCAGGAGTGCTGTTTTGGTCACGACAAGAAAATAACCGAGTACTGCTGCCGCCGGAATCCAGAAAACACGCCGTGCTTCCCAGAATGATTCGCGGGAAGCGTCAGCCTGCCGGTTCGAATTTTCCTGCGCAGCTGCGTACTCTGCTGTCTGCTGCCCAGATTTCTGCGCAGTTGCGTGCTCTGCTGCCTGCTGCCCGGATTTCTGCACAGTCGCAGCGACAGCTTTCCGTCCGGCTTTCATCCGTCCAATTCCCCAGACCGTCAGCGCCATCAGGACAAGCAGCAGAACAAATCCGTACAGCATCGACCCAAAGGCATATTCATTGAGCAGTCCTGCGAAGAACCGGCATCTTCCAAGCGTATTGCCAAGGTCGAAGAACGCACCCATCGCTTCCGTCCCCCGGTATCCCCGAAAAATATGGCTCAGACACGCCGGATAGCTGACTACGGCAAGTAGCATCGCTCCGATCACAGCAGTCGCATAAATGAGACAGTCTTTCCATTTCTGCCCCCAGCTTTTCTGCTCTGCACGTTCCAACAGCAGATACAGCTCCATTGCCGCTGCCAGGAAAAACAGATAAACAGCAAAATAGTAATGCGTCAGAAAACCGAGATAAACAACCGCCATCAGCGGCAGATAAAAGGAAAACCCGCGTTTTCTCTCCTGCAGGCTTTTTACATGTAGCCAGGTCACGAGCAAAATCCACAGAGCCAGAAGCATATACATTCGAACCAGCATAACGCCGGAATAAACCGCCGGGTTAAAACCATACAGGAGGCACACTCCGAAAATCATCACTCGCGTGATACGCTCCGGAACGTCCGCCGCCGTTACACAGGTCTGCACTTTCCCACCAGGCGCAGCCGCGCTCCTCAGCGCACCCGTCACAATCCGCCGCGTCAGTTTCGCCAGCACACTCCAGCTCAGAACGAAAAGCACTATATTCAGTCCAATTCCTGACCATTTGCTGAACCTTCCGGGAAACAGCGAGCATACCGTATGCAGCAGCAGATAGTAAAACGGCGGATGCACATCATAGGTCTGCATGCGCGTAACCGTCCCATACTGAAACCGCTGCCCCGGCAGAACTCGGAATTCGTCCGCAATCTCGCTGCCCGGCTTCCACTCCCGGTCGGTCGGCACCAGACCGATCGACACGTTGGAGGAATAATAGGAATAATATTCATCATAATGGAACCCTGCTTTTTTACTTCCAAAATAGAAAATCGCAATCAGCTGCACCAAAAGCAGCATACCAAGGATCAGATACCAGTTTCGTTTCTTCACATTCCCTCCTGCCCGCAGACGCAGATTTACGTTCTGCAGTTCTATCATGCGTTGTTTTTTGATAAACATTTCTTTTTATAATAGTACCATGTTCTATTTTAATTTATTTTTCTGCATAACTCAAGGAAGCATTCACACAGTTTCGTAAAACAATAGAATGCACGCTCTGCGAGCATTCTATTGTCATGAATTCAGTTCGTCCATTCCATTCTGCAGACACGTTCGAAGGAAGCAGAATAATTCGTGGATATAGCCTGTATCCCGACTATCTTCCACCTTTCAAAGAACTCTTAAAGGATCTGAGTGAGGCTTTATCGTATACAGGAATAATTAAGATTTAATATCGTTTTATGTAGTGACAAACCAATTTTGCTACGCTATAATTGTTACAGTTGTGTGACGCAGAGACGCTTCACACTTTTTTGCGCGGGCAGTTGGATATCCTGTGTATGGATTTCCGTTTCCCGCATTCGACGATTTATAAGAAAGAGAGGAACAAAAATGAAGAAACTGGCTGTATTTCTGCTGACCGGTCTGACATGCGCATCCATGCTGTTCGGCTGCGGAAGCAAAAATGACACCGTAGAAACCGTTCCGGTAGCTGAGGTGCAGGAAAGCACTGCCGCTCCTGCTGAAACAGAATCTGAGACGGAAACAGAAACCGTTGAGGAGGATGTTCCTCCGGAAGAAGGCATGGTAAAAAGTGACCTGACCGGCGAATGGATCAGCGGCGATCTCGCAGATCAGCGTCCGATCGCAGTTATGATCCCCGATGAAAATGCAGCGCTCCCGCACTACGGGCTTTCCAATGCTGATATCCTGTATGAATGCAGCGTAGAAGGCAACATGACCCGTCTGATGGCTGTTTTCAAGGATTGGAAAAACATTGAACGCATCGGCAATATCAGAAGCTGCCGCGATTATTATGTTTACTGGGCAAAAGAATGGGATGCAATTTACTGCCATATCGGCGGTCCGTTCTACATTCTGAACGCGATCAATGATCCTACTACCAATAATATCACCGGTGCTGTTCTGGCAAGCGACCCTTCCCAGAAAAAAGGTCTGTATGACGCAGCCTTCTACCGCACCAGCGACCGTAAAGCTCCGCATAATGCTTATACAAGCGGCGACCGTATCGACAAAGCCGCTCAGGCCCTCGGCTATTCCGAAACCTATACTGAGAACTATCAGAGCGATCACTTCAAATTCGCTTCCACAAACAATCCGAACACGCTGGAACAGTACGGAAGCAGTGCAATCCCTGCAACCAAGATCGATCTGGCAGGCGCTTACCCGATTACCAAGACCTATTTCGAATATAACGAAGAAGATGGTCTGTACTATCGCTTCCAGGGTATGCAGAAAGGCGACCAGAAGCATATGGACGGCGCCAATAACAAACAGCTGGCATTCAAGAACGTTTTAGTTCAGTTTGCTTATTATGAAACCCGTGATGCGAAGGGTTATCTGTCTTTCCAGTGCCACGACGACACCAAAGACGGCTACTACTTCACAAACGGCAAGGGCATCCATGTAACCTGGAAAAAAACCAGCGACTTCGCACCGACCAAGTTCTATGACGACAACGGCAACGAAATCGAAATCAACCCCGGCAAGACCAACATCTGTGTAGTTGAGCAGGGTAAATCCATTGATGCGGAATAATTTGTTCTGACGTATAAATCGCCCTATCCGGCAGGTATTTTTTAACTGCGGATGGGGCGATTTTTTCATTCTATTGTTTTATTTGCTTTCTACTTCACAAACAGGCAAATCTACTGGTACAACAACACTACAGTCTCATTTTTCAAGCCTCTTTCTGGTGATTTAAGAGTTCTTCTACCTCTGATGTAGTCATCAGAAGATCATCGGCAATCTTCTCTACGCTCTCGCCCCGCTGGTATTTGCCCGCTGCAAGGTTTGCAAGCCCTTTTACAATACCTTTGTCGATTCCTTGTTCGATTCCTTGTTCGATTCCTTGTTCGATTCCTTGTTCGATTCCTTTCGCCAGGGCTTCCTGATAAAGTTCTTTTGACCGATAGGTTAATACCTTTCCTCCCATAACTTCAGCTACCTCCTTTTCCACATTTTTATATTTTGACGCCAGTTTTTCCACAACAGTACGAGACAGCTCGCATAGCGCTCCACCTGTGACTGACCTCATGCGTCCGTTTTTACATTCCTGATCCAGCATTTCTGCCACCCTCTCGTATTCTCTTCTCAGTTTTTCAAGACGTTCTTCATCGCTGTCGATCTGCGACAGTTCTTTTTCATACCGGAAGATATAAAACGGAATCAGCATCCATAGACGCCGTTCAAAAATATCCTCCAGTGTGTAATTTTTTACTTTCAGAATCGGAATGCCATATTTTAATTCTTTCCTGGCTGCACGGATGCAGATTTTCAGTTCATCCGGCGTGTTTGGATTGCTTCTTAAATAAATTACCGCGGAATCAGGGAAATCTACATACAACATGCCTTCCCTGTATTCTGCGTTTAATAACGCGATCTGCGTGTCATACTCCCACATCCGAATTTCCATCGTTCCGTCCGGCGTGCTCTGGCATTCCAGATGGTAATATTTCGATATTCCTTTTAATGAAATCAACGTCATGTTGGAATCCGTAACCCGCTTTTCCTTCTTCCCGTTCGGATTCCTGATAAATATCTCATTTGCACTCGACAGTACCGCTTCCTGACCTGTGTAATCCGTTCCAAACAGTTCATTGATTAATGGAATCACCAGCTCCGGGCAGTCCTGCAGCAAGGTTCGAAAAGCATCATCATAAGGTGTATTGATTGTTTCCATCGTTTGCCTTTCTGGTTCGTTCAGCTTTATTCAGTTTTTATGTTTTATTCAGTTTTTTGTGAAAGCAAAGGAAACGCATCTGCCGCTTCTGTTCATTTTCACGGTATTCACCAAGGTTTGCGCGCTTAATCTTCGGTTCATTGACTCACGGAAATCATTCGCCGATTCTGGCTTGAAAAGATAGAAGAAAGCCGGATACACCGCTATACGATGCTCCGCTTATAATAGATTACCTGATTTCCCGATTTCTAAAATATTCCTATCAGCAGGAACTGTAACTTTATTATACAAAATACTTTTTCCAAATTCAATCTGTCGCCATTCGAATTTATAAAAACTTTACAACGTATGTTACAGTTCACTCATGGTTTCTTGTGGGCAG
>ERZ780208.3188-NODE-3188-length-10305-cov-16.093756_pt1 | contig 10305 bp, 8 predicted proteins | sample MGYA00511167_ERZ780208 | MGnify/ENA primary metagenome ERZ780208 (study PRJEB29588, sample SAMEA2159202) | human gut metagenome | biome: human gut; feature: human-associated habitat; material: faeces | place: Denmark | collected 2008/2010 ... | reverse complement strand
GCGGTTTGGGCCGCAACGCTCTGAGACTTTAGTAGGGTTGCGGATTTGAGGTTTCTGGCAATTTCGGTAACTATGACGAACGGTTACCTCAACATCGAAATAAATGGCAAAGCTTCTGGATGCTGAGTGTGCACAATCTACGACTATTTAGGTTTACATACGATGATTGGTTCTGGGGGCCTCTGTGGAGGCTTTACCAATTCGTATGGAGGAAATCAAAAGGATTCAAATAACAATTATACTGTAAAATGTACAAAAACTTTTTTAAGCGCGTGATTGATTTTACTGTCACGCTGGTTGGTTTTATCTGCATTTCACCAATATTCTTGGTGCTTTGCATTCTGGTAAGAGTGAAACTCGGCTCTCCAATCTTCTTCAAGCAAGTGAGAATCACGAAGGGTGATAGACCTTTCAGGATTCTTAAGTTCCGCACTATGACCGATGGCAGGGATGCAGATGGCAATCTGTTGCCTGACGAGGAACGCTTCACTAAGTTTGGCGACTTTTTGCGCAATTCAAGTCTTGACGAATTGCCAGAACTTCTGAACGTGATAAAAGGTGATATGAGTCTGGTTGGCCCTCGTCCGTTATATCCGTTTTACTTGCCTTACTACACAAAGGAAGAGAATCTTCGCCATAGTGTAAGAGGAGGTATTACCGGTTTGGCTCAGATCAATGGTCGTGCACTTTGTCGCTGGAATGATCGATTTGCTTACGATGTGAAGTACGTGAAGGAACTTTCGTTTGTAAATGACGTGAAGATTCTTTGGCGTACATTCTTCAAAGTAGCAAATCAGGCAGATATAGGTATTCCTTCAGTAACTGATGAAGGAGGATTACATATTGTTCGAGATGTTCAACAACCTGATAAAATTGCTTTAGTAAATGAAATCAAGGAACAGATGGGGGGGGGTATAAACGTACCTGTCTTCAAAACGAAATAGGAAGTACTTATTGGCTAGATCCTACTATGTTGGAGGATTTTCCAAAAAAAAGTTTAAATAATCCAGGGCTCAACGAAAGATTCTCGTATGTATCTACATGCAGAAGTGCTATAGGCATTACTTTGGATATGTTTCCAGACACAGCGAAGATTGCTTTGCTTCCTGCATTCACCTGTGAGTCGGTACTTGTATCTTTCTTGGACAGAGGTTATGAGGTTTATCCTTACCCTATTCGAAAAGATCTGACTATTGATTGGGAGTATTTTCAAGAAGCAGTAGCAATACGAAAGCCAAGTGTTGTTTTAGTTCATTCATATTTCGGTTTTGACACCATTGGAGAATTAAGACCACACGTCCAGGAATTGAGAAACGATGGTATCATCATAATAGAAGACCAGACACAGACGATGTTCAGCAAGAATCCTTTGGCAGGTGCCAACTATTATGTAGGTAGCATCAGGAAATGGATGCCAGTTCCCGATGGCGCTTTTGTGTCAGCTCCCATCCATTGTACAGAAGAAGACGAAGAACTTGCTTGTGCCAAGGTTAAGGCTTTAACCGCAAAAGGCAACTGGATGCTGAACGAAGTTGGTACTAAGCAAGAGTTTCAAAGCTATTTCAGGACAGCCGAGGGAATACTGGATAGCAGAAAGAAGCCTTACTTGATGTCGTCAGTGGCTCGCGAAATTTATGCATCAACTGATATTGAGAATGTAAGAAAAATAAGACGTTCAAATTGTCAGATGTTGCTTTCTGGCATCCTTGTCAGCAGGATGTTGTCAGCCAACTTGATCCTGCCTGTGAAGGAGATTGGCGCAGAAGAGTGTCCGTTCCATTTGCCTGTATTGGTAAAGGAGGGGAGAAAGGAACTTCAACAGTATCTGGCTGCAAAAGACATCTATGCAACTGTGATATGGGGATGTCCTGAAGAATACAAAGAAACTATATACGAAGATTCAAAATATGTTTATGATCATATTCTCTGTTTCCATGTGGATCAGAGATATGATGAAACAGACATGAATAGAATATTGAATGTTCTAAAAGAGTATTATAAGAAATAACTAATAAATATGGATAATAAAAGACTTATGATTCTTGGTACAAATGAGTATCAGAATCCGGTTATCGTTCGTGCTAAAGAGTTGGGTTATGAGACCCATGTATATGGACTCCAGCGTGGAGAGATAGGCGAGAGAACTGCCGACTACTTTCATGCTGTAGATGTTTGCGATTTGGAGCAGATGTGGAAAGAGGTAGAGAAACTCGATCCTTGCGGTATCGTCAGCATCTGTTCGGAATTGGTGCTGCACACCATGAACTATCTGCTGAGAAGACGCGGAATCCCTTGCAACAGCGAATGGACAGAGAAAATTTCAACAGACAAGTATCTGATGCGTCAGGCTATGAAGGATGGTGGTGTGGATAGCCCTAATTTCATGCTGGTGACAGACAAGATGACCATCGATGAGATTTATGCAGCTACAACGGAGTTTACCTATCCTTTGATCTGCAAGCCTGTTGATCTGAGTTCAAGCCGTGGCGTGTTCAAGATTGAGAACAAGGAAGGACTGAAGGAAGCATTGGATTATGCCCTTGAATGGTCGAAAAAGAAAAAGGTAATACTGGAGGAGTTCATCGAAGGTCCTGAGTATAGTGGTGAGAGTATCGCTTATGAAGGAAAGTATAAGTTGCTGGCAGTAACCGAAAAGCACACAACAGGTGCTCCTCATTTTGTAGAGACAGGTCATCGTCAACCAGCACCTCTGGAGCCAGGAATGTTCGAGAAGATTGAGCAGACGCTGTACAAGGCATTTGCTGCGATGAAAATTGAGTATGGTGCAATTCATCCAGAGTTCCGCATCACCAAGGATGGAAAGATTTATTTCATGGAGATCGCTACACGTATGGGTGGCGACTGCATCGGAACCGACTTGACCCCTCTGTCATCAGGTTATGACTTCATGGGTATGGTGATCAACATCTGTCAAGGAAAGGCTCCTGATTTTACAAAGATCCGTGAGCCAAAGCTGGCAGAGAATCACTACATCATGAGTCAGGCAGACCTTGACGAATATGAGCGTGTGAAGAAGGAAGAGCCAGAGACCATCTGGCGTGCAAGTGAAATGAAGCCTATCAGTGACAAACCTGTATTGAAGAGTGCCGATAGAGCAGGATATTATATCACGATAAAATAAGACTATAAGTATGAATGTATTATTTCTATCGCTAGTATTTAGTGACAGAAAACATGTGAACTTTTACGAAGAGCTTCTTGAGGTATTCGTAAAGAAAGGACACAAAGTTTTCGTTGTTTGTGCAAATGACAGCAGGAGCATAGAGCCTGATGGATTGCAAGACTGGAATGGCATGAAGGTGTTGCGCATCAAGACTGGTGCTATTACTGGAACTACTAATGTTATTAAGAAAGGTATTGCTACTCTATCTGTTGACTATTATTTCAAGAATGCCCTTAAAGCAAACTTCAAGAATGAGAAGTTTGACCTGATACTATACCCAACACCTCCTATTACGCTTGCCAATACAATAGCATGGGCAAAGAAGTATTACGGAGCGAAGACATACTTGATGCTGAAAGACATCTTCCCACAGAATGCAGTCGATCTGGGTATGATGACAAAGTCAGGTGTAAAAGGCTTAATCTATAAAATGTTTAGAAAGAAGGAGAAGTTCTTCTACAGTATTTCGGATATTATTGGTTGTATGTCGCCAGCTAACGTGAAGTACGTGCTGGATCATAATCCGGAAATTTCAGCTGATAAAGTTGAGGTATGTCCAAACTGCTTGACAGTGCCTACTTCAGAACCTTCTTTCAAGCGCGACAGTTCTGTGTTAAAGGAAAAGTTTGGAATACCACAAGATGCAGTCATATTCCTTTATGGCGGAAATTTGGGTAAGCCCCAGGGCATCGGTTATCTGATAGATTGCCTTAGATATGTAAAAGATAATAAGAAGGCTTACTTCCTCATTATTGGTGAAGGCTCAGAGTATGACAAATTGAAGAAATATATGGATGAGGAAAAGCCTGAGAATGCGCGTTTGCTCAACTATATGCCAAAGGATGAATATCAGCAGATATCAAATCAGTGCGATGTGGGTTTGATGTGTTTAGACCATAGATTTACCATTCCAAACTTCCCCTCTAGAATATTGAACTACTTAGCTTCGGGTAACCCTGTTTTGGCTTCAACGGATGCAAACTCGGATATAGGCACGATTGCAAGAGACAATGGATTTGGCTTCTGTTGCGAGAGTAATGACGTAGAAGGATTTGCAAAGGCTGTGAATGACTTTGTAAATGCGGACCGTGAATCAATGGGAAGAAAAGGCTGGGAATTCTTCAAGGAGAATTGGGCAGTTGAAAAGGGTTATGAAATCATAATGAAACACTTCAACAAGTAAAAGAAATAAATAGTAATAATCACTCAAAATTTTCACTAAAATGAAAACTATTTTGGTTACTGGTATCGGTGGTTTGACTCCCCGATCAATCACGGGCATCATCCGTGAGAATCATCCCGATTACAAAATTATCGGTTGCGACATCGAGAAGAAGGCTATGGGCTTCTTCATGAAGGGTCTGGTGGACGAATATTACATTTGTCCTCGATGCTCCTCGCCTGAGTACTTCCCTTGGATTGAAAAGCTTGTGAAGGAAAAGAATATCGACTATGCATTCGTACAGCCTGAGAGCGAGATCGTTGAGTGGGGCGAGTACTATGAGAAACATGGAAAGTTCCCTTGCCCAACCTTCATGGGTTGCAAGAAGTTGAGCCTCTCGCTGAAGGACAAGGCTATCATGGCTGAGGCTCTGGAAGGCACAGAGTTCATTCCTAAGACCATCAAGGTGACTCAGGACAATCCTAAGTTCGATGAGGTAGAGAAGGAAATCGGTTTCCCTTGCTGGATTCGTGCTACCAACGGCACTGGCGGTCTCGGTTCGCTGAAGCTCAACGACCTGAGCAGCTATAAGAGCTGGCTGTTTATCAACAGCTTCATCCCTGAGTTCACAGTGAGCGAGTTCCTGACCGGTCGCCACTTGGCAAACGAGATGCTCTACTACAATGGTGAGTACGTGAAGGGTGCTGCCCTGGAGTGTGCAGAATACGTGATGGCTAGTACAGCTCCTTCGCGCGTGACTGGTAACACCCACTTTGGTCGTTTCCTCAACGAGGACAGCATCAATGAGTTCTGCGACCGTTGCATCAAGTATCTGGAGAAGAAGCTGAACGTTACCGCTCATGGCATCCTGTCGTTCGACCTGAAGGAGGACAGTGAGGGCAACCTGAAGGTGACAGAGGTGAACATCCGCCATATGGCTTACGCTGGCGTTATGGCACACGTTGGTTTCGACCTCATCGAAGATACCATCCGCATCATGGAGGACGGCAATTGCGACAATGTGGAGCGTGCCCAGTACTATCACTACGAGAAACCTTACATCTTCCTGCGTGATGTGGACGTAGAGCCAATCATTCTAGAGAGTGAGGAGATCTTTGATGATCCTGCTCATAAGTTTGAGCTGTAATAAGCGGACGCATCAGACAAAAATGGAAAGCAGCCATACAGGTAATCCGCAAGGATGTGGTTCGATACCACTGGCTGCTCTATGAATTTGAAAAGTATATTCTGACTATGGACATAGAAAAGTATAGGCGACAGGATTCAAGTATAGTATCTGATAAAGATCGTATCATATAGAAAGAGGTTCTGTTGGCGTGTGAGTATGGAATATATAGAGGGGCGTATGTTCTTGCTTGGATTGCAATAATAGAGTCCCTGAAAGGTAAAATTTACGATTTGGCTGATCTTGGGGATTCAAGAGCGACAAATGTAAAATCGAACATAGAAGATGGTGAGAATAAACATCTTTCGACTGACAGAACCATCTTTGAAGGTGCTGCAAATTGTGAGATTGTACCAGCTATCTACATTTCGGAACTCAACTATCTGTGGGAATAACGATGTCTTTATGCACATCCTTATCAACATTCACCAAACGAGGGTGATGTAATGCACATTATTGATAAGGCATTGGAGATTACGCTTACAAAGGAGTTAATGTATTCAAGAGATAGAATAGATAGTTTTATAAAAGAGGAAATGGATGCATTTCACCTCGTACCTTCCTTGGAGGATGCACAAACGGATCATATAAGGCATCATTTGAGTTTGGTAAAGGAGAAACACTATGCACCACTGTTCAAAAATCTTTTTTATTGGACGAGGATTTGTATGGATACCAAACAGCATTCTAAATTGAGATATGTGCTGAGATTTATTAGGATATTTGTTGCAGAAAAGAATCCAAACCTAAATGATGCCTCATTCAGTATTCAGAAGGGTGTAGCTAATTACCCTAATACTATGTGGTTTGTTGCAGCTATGCCAGAGGTTTGGGGCGTAATTGATGCGATTCATCAAGATGGTCTGTTCCGATATCTTGATTCATGTGCTGATCAAGATATATATCCGGGTTTGCAGTCGGTTAGATATTTATTGAATCATGGTGCCGATTTATCTGAACAACAGTTAAAGGTTTATTATACTAAGCTTGCACAGTTGAAACTCGCTAACGTATGGCAGTATTATGTGGATTATTCATTACTCCTTGAAAGAATACAAAACGAATGGATAACCAATGACTGGAATGACCATGCTAAATTTGTAAATTGGCTAAATGAGGCAGAGAATAGTATATCTGATTTTGATCAGAATTTTATAGAGACGATGGGAGAGTTCCTTGCTAGATGCTGTGTCTCAAATGCATTTGTTGCACATAAATTGGTGGAAAGTAAAGATTTAGGATGGTTTGAAAATAAAGATTTTATTGTAGGCCTTGGTGCAGGGTTCTTTATCGATAATAATGAGTTTAATTGTCCATTCAACTACCATAAGAAAGCGATTGATTATATTGCAAACCTTAGTCATGAACTAATGGATTTAATAGCGGATAAGCTTGCTCCGCTTCCATTTTACAATACCAATCCCCACCGGCCTATTCAGGCATCCCTGAAATCGAAAGTGATAGAGTATAATGATAATTGGACAGATAAACTCAGAGATTTGCTCAATGAGAGAATAGACGGTTGTTTTATGGATTATGAAATTTAATTTGGCATATAGCAAAGTGTACAGTCTGATTTTAAAGGTAGGTAGAGGGATATGGGCGTTGTGCTCGTATCTCTTCTGGCCGCAAGTTAATCATAGAAAAAATAACAATTAAAAAACAAATAACGTTTTATGGAAAACGAAAGAAAAACGATTTACCTCTGTCTGGCGCACATGTCAGATGAGGGCTTTGAACAGAAGTATGTAAAAGAGGCTTTCGATACGAACTGGGTTGTCCCTATGGGGCCGAACGTGAATGCATTTGAAAAAGACTTGGAGTCTTTTGTCAACAAGGTGGCCTCTCCCCAGCCCTCCCCTGAAGGGAAGGAGGTTGGTAAGTCTCACCCTTCAGGGGGAGATTTAGAGGGGGCTTCCCTCGATCGTAAGGTGGTCTGCCTGTCGGCTGGAACTGCTGCTGTGCACTTGGCATTGCTGGCGTGTGGCGTTGGCCAGGGCGATGAGGTGATTGTGCAGTCGTTCACGTTCTGCGCTTCGAGTCACCCGATCACTTATCTGGGTGCCAAACCCGTGTTTGTGGGTTCTGAGGGTGAAACATGGAATATGGATCCTGCGTTGCTCGAGAAGGCCATTCTGGACCGCAAGGCGAAGACGGGCAAGTTGCCGAAGGCTATCGTGCCGGTGGCTCTCTATGGTATGCCTTACCGTATCGACGAGATTATGGCTATTGCCGACAAGTATGGAATCCCCGTGGTAGAGGATGCTGCCGAGGGTATGGGCTCACGCTTCAATGGTCAGGTGCTTGGTACGTTTGGCAAATATGGTGTGTTGTCGTTTAATGGTAACAAGATGATTACCACTTCGGGTGGTGGCGCGCTTATCTGCCGTAACGCAGAGGATGCCAACGAGGTGATGTGGTATGCTACCCAAGCCCGTGACGCTTACCCCTATTATCAGCACACGGCTATCGGTTACAACTATCGTATGTCTAACGTGTGTGCCGGTATTGGCCGTGGTCAGATGACGGTGGTCAATGACCATATAGCTCACCACAAGCATGTACAGTCGCTCTATGAGGAACTGCTCAAGGATGTAAAGGGTGTACATATCCACAAGCAGCCTGCCGACAAACGCTATGACGCAAACTTCTGGCTTTGTGCTGCAACATTGGATACAGATGTGAAGATACAAGGACAGGAGAATGCCTACAAAGAGGTCATCAAGACTGCCGTAGGTGGTGCTGCCGGTGTTATCCATGCTGTCGATTCGGCTGTGACCGACTGCCAACCCAATGAGAATGTAGAAGCGCTGCGTGTATTTATGCTCGCCAAGAAGGTGGAGTGTCGTCCTGTATGGAAGCCTATGCACAAGCAGCCTGTCTATGCCGATGCGCCTGTATATACAAAAGGTGTGGAGGAGGAACTCTTCAAGGTGGGATTCTGCCTGCCCGCTGGCCCTTATGTCACTGACGATGATGTGCGTTACATCGTGGAGTGCATCAAGGAGGCTATCGTTGGCTAAGGTGTGTATTATAATAAGGTGGGCGGCGATGCTTTCGTCGCCCTTTTGTAGAATAATGAAAAAGTTGGTTTGGTCCATCTTCGCTTTCTGCAGGTTTCTTCTGATTCCGCGGCGAGCGAACAGATTGCCCAACGATTGAAGAACATGGAGATAGACAAAGACTTGTTGAGCCATCTTGTCGACATGGCCAAGGCCAGTCCGCGTCTGCGCCATAGCCATGACTTGCGTACCTCTCTTGCGGATAATAGTCAGCGGATGCTTTGTGCCTTGCTGCCTGGTACCGACGTGCCTATTCATCGCCACCCGCAGAGTACGGAGACGGTGATGATGTTGTGTGGCAAGTTGGTGGAGGTCATCTATGATGATGGGGGGCGAGAGGTAGAGCGCATCAGCCTTGACCCTCAGGCCGGTAAATATGGATGTGTGGTGCCGAAGGGGGCTTGGCATACGGTGGAGGTGCTGGAGCCGTCGGTCATCTTTGAAGCCAAAGACGGTGGATATGGCGTCGATGGTAGTGAGGTGTGGAGTGGGGTGAAGGACAAAACGGCTTTCTCCAACAGCCTTGGTGACCTGAAGAAGAACGTAGAATATCTTGTCGGCATGGAGCGCCAGCAAGGTGCTGTGGATGTGTCGCCTGAGTATATCGCCCGCGTGCTGAATGTGCCCGTGGAGGATGTCATACGGGTGATGGAGGAGATGGCGTAGGCCGTTTCGGTTCTTTGTCTGCGGTGGAGATGCAGTTATAGCAGTCCGCATAGGGGATATGCGGTTAGGCGAAATGCTGCAGCGATACTATGCAGAAGGCGGATGTACAAGATGATGAGTCTTGGGCATCCGCCTTTGTCGTTCGTCAGGGTTTGAGCTGGTTTGATGGTGACATTATACGAATTTTATATGGTAATATAGCCTCTATTTCGGAAAATTGATGGTAACGCCTTCGGCTAATCGCAACTCCTGTAGAGTTGCTAAGAGGGTGGGGGTGATACCCAGGGTAGAGGCGCTGCGCACCTCAACCCTGGGCTGGGAAATCGCAACTCCTACAGAGTTGCCAAGGACAAACGAGCTGGGAAATCCACCGATGCCGGCACGCACTCGACGGTAACATACAGCAAATCCATCGTGGATGGCACGCCCACAACGGCAACTCTAAAAGAACATAAAACAAGCATTTTTCCGTAAAATGTGGATTAAAATTCCGTAAAATATGGATTTTAATTCCGTGGTTTGTGAATTATATGAGAGGAAACAACAAACACGGCAAGGCTGGTGTCATGAGGATAAGAACGATAATACCCCATGGCATGCCATGAGGTATTATTATAAGGTTCTCCGTATGAAGCTTTAACCCAAAGTACATCGTTGACGGTACGCACCCAATGGCAATATGTGGGAAATCCATCGTGGATGGTACGCACCCAACTGCAACTCTGTAAGAGTTGCGATTCCACAGCCCAGGATTGCGGGCATGGCCCGCTACCCTGGGTAAGACACCCGCTAACATAGCAACGCTGTAAGTGTTGCGTTTAGCCGTAGGCGTTACCCACAGCAGGATATAATATAGGATGATATAAACACAAAAAGCCATGACGGCTGTTGTCGGCTTCGCCTTTTTGGTGACGGTAGCGACGCCAGTCGGAAAACGAGTTTTCCTCCTTGTCATCACCACCATCCCCAACGCCATGCGCTGCATGGCGACAACAGCAGCCACGGTAAAAAAAGCGGCCGTTGGCCGTTCAAAAAATCCGCCGTT
>ERZ780208.3185-NODE-3185-length-10306-cov-9.794166_pt1 | contig 10306 bp, 9 predicted proteins | sample MGYA00511167_ERZ780208 | MGnify/ENA primary metagenome ERZ780208 (study PRJEB29588, sample SAMEA2159202) | human gut metagenome | biome: human gut; feature: human-associated habitat; material: faeces | place: Denmark | collected 2008/2010 ... | reverse complement strand
GTAAACTCGGTATCGGCACATAAGAAAACCGCCGTAACCGCTTCATAAATATGCGGCTCGGCGGTGGCAAAAAGCAGACGCGCCCCCGCAAGGGTAAGGATATTCTTCTCGCTTTCCGGCAGCGCGTCCGGGTCAGCCTTTGCAAGCTCCATAGTGGGAATGATTGCGTGGTGGTCTGATACTTTTTTACTGTCTGTTACCTTTGCAACCTCCGGCGTGAAGTCCGCGCCCGCCATAAAGGGGAGTTTTTCGCAAAGCAGCGCGATAATGCCCGCTGCGGTGCCGCCCATGTCGTCAGTAAGAAAGCTGCTGTCCGTCCTCGGATAAGTAAGGAGCCGCTTTTCATAAAGGGATTGTGCAAGGTCAAGGGTCTGCTTCGCGGTGTAGCCGAAAATGCGGTTCGCTTCCCGCTGCAAAGAGGTAAGGTCAAAGAGCTTCGGCGGGGCTGCGGTTTTCTTCTCTCTGGTAAGGGAAACGCATACCGCCGTTTCTGTTTCGCAAGCCCCTTTCAGCGCGGCGGCTTCTGCCTTGTCTGAAATCCTTTCGCTTGCCGCTTCCGCGCCGGATAAATCAAGGCGCACATGATAATATTTTTCTTTCTGGAAATGGGAGATAGCCGCGTCCCGGTCGGTGAGCATTTTTAAGGTCGGGGTCTGGACGCGCCCCACGTTCAAGGTCTTTCCATACAGGCAGGAGAAAAGCCGGGTGGCGTTAATGCCGATAAGCCAGTCAGCCTTTGCGCGGCAGAGGGCAGACGCAAAGAGCGCGTCGTATTCCCGCCCGTCTTTGAGGGAAGCAAAGCCCGCCTTGATTGCCCCGTCCTCCATTGAGGAAATCCACAAGCGGCGCATGGGCTTCTTGCAGCCCGCCACTTCGTAGACAAAGCGGAAAATCAATTCACCCTCGCGCCCCGCGTCACACGCATTTACCACTTCGGAAACGTCGGCGCGGTGCATAAGCTCTTTTAGGGTTTTGAATTGCTTCCCCTTGTCCGGGTCAACGGCGTACTGCCATTCCTCCGGCAGAATGGGTAAGCTCTCAAAACTCCATTTTTTATATTGCTCCCCGTAGGCGGCAGCTTCCGCAAGCTGTACCAAATGCCCGACGCACCATGAAATGAGGTAGCCGCCGCCCTCGATATATCCGTCCTGTTTTCCCTTAACGCCAAGCGCGGCGGCGATAGTCTGCGCCACGCTCGGCTTTTCTGCAATAATCAGTTTCATTTTCTGTTCTCCTTTCGGTTGTTTTAGGTTTGAAATTGGTTTATACTTTAAGCATTACTATAAGAAACAGGTGACAATATGAAATCAATACATACTTTCGATGTTTTTGCTCCTACTGATGAACAGGAAGAAGCAATGAATAAAAAACGTGGCGGGCATTACAGGCGCGGTAAAAACAAAGAAATGGATTACTTTATTGAGTGTGCTACTTCGCTATTTCCCAACAACCATTATTCAAGGTTCACACCTATATATGATACGACAAAAGAGTTTTATCAACTGATTACTTCTTCCGATACAACAGAAAGAGCTATACTAAATTGGATAGCTTCTAATCGTGCATGGAATTATTTGTTTGGCTTATTACGGCATTATTACAGAACAGGACACCATGACGATAATTATATCTTTCCAGAGTTCAAAATCGGGTCGGCTTATGTGGCTGATTATCTGCTCATAGGTAATAGTTCAGACGGTTATCAATTTGTCTTTGTGGAATTAGAAGCTCCCAACGGGCGGATAACAAAAGAAAAAGGTACTCGTTTCGGGGAAGTAATCAATAAAGGGATTGAACAGGTTAGGGATTGGCAAATGTATATTGCTGCAAATTGGAATGTAATTGTAGCAGAATTGGAAAAGCACTCATTCTCCAATACAAAGTTACCCAGACAATTATACAAATATTGCCCTTATCAAATCTACTATGCTGTGATAGCCGGACTCCGTAAAGATTTTGAGAATATTCGTGATAGAAAGCTCCAACTGCAAAATGAAAATAACATAACACTTTTGCATTACGAAAATCTCATAGATGTTGCAAACGAAAATTAAAAGTCCATTTTCAGCGTTCCGGCTCACTTGCCTTTTTCTCCTGTACCTGTTTCAGACAGTAGCCCACACAAGGGAGCTGCCCTTTGTACGGACAGGAAGCGCAAGCCGGGGAATGGGGAACGGGCGGCGCATTGTCACGCCGCCCGCCCGGTCTTTGTATCATCATCTTTTCAAAGGGATTGTCGGTAAACAGGGTCATGCTTCCTCGTCCTCCTGTTCTTCATCAGAAAGCCCGTCCCCCTCGTCCTCGTCGTAATCGTCAAAATCGAAATCTTCAAGGTCGGTGTCGCCCTTGACGTTCTGCTTTGGCTTCATAAACTTAAAATAATAGAACGCGCCCCCGCCGCCAAGAAGTGCCACGACAAGGAAAAGCACAAGCCCGCCCGCATTGCCTTTCTCTTTGGGCTGCTCCGGCGGTTCCTCGGTTTCCGGCTCCGCTTCCTTGCCGCTGCAAGCGGTCATGTTGTCCTTGCAGACGGGGCAGCTCACATTTACCTTTCCGGCTTCGCATTTTTCGGTGCAACTGCAAACGGCGGGCGGGGCTGCTTCGGTGCTTCCGTCCTCCATAAGTGCTAAGAGGTCGGCTTCGTCCACTTGATTAAGGAAATGTACGGTGTTCTCGCCCTCGTCGTCCCGGTCAATGAGGATATAAAAGTAATTGCCGTTTTTGGTCGTTACGGTGATAAGCTGCTTGTTGCCGCCGAAATCGTCTACAAGGGTCGCGTTCCCGTCCGGGGTAAGGGGTTCTTCCTTTTGGGGTTCCTCGTAGACAACGCCGCTGTCGTTGGTGTCGTCCTCTCCCTCCGGGGTCTGTGCAAAAGCGGTGACGGAAAAGCCGCCCGAAAGCATAAGGGCGGCGCAAAGTGCGGTCAGTGTTCTAAGGATTTTCTTATTCATTCTCGGTGTCCTCCATTTCTTCGGTGTCGTGGTCTGCGGGTTCTGCGGGGTAGCCCGGCGCGGCTTCCATGCCCGGAATACCGCCCCCGGAAAGCATAGCGGAAAGCTCATGCGGGGAAAGGCGCATGGAGCGCACAAGCTGTACGATTTGCAGGTTTTCCGCTTCGGTTTTCTGCGCTTCAAGCCCCCTTAATTTGTTCTGGTACTCGGTGATTTTCTCGCGGGTCTTTGCAATCTCCTTGTCGATACGTTCAATTTTGTTCATAGCCATCAATAAATTTCTCCTTTCAGATTTTCATTTTTTTGTTGTCAGTTCCAATTCATTAAGCCGTAGCCCTTGATACAGGAGTAATTGACGGGGTAGCTCTTTATCTTGCAGGCGTCGCCGGAATTGCCCTCGACGGTATAGACGCGCTCCCCGTCCGTCCCGATAACAAGCCCTACATGGTCTGCGCTCCCGTCCCCGTCCCAGTCGAAAAAGATAGCGTCGCCGGGGGCGATATTCTCATAGCCCCTCGCGCCCCATTGCCCGCGTGACTGGAACCAGGGTACGCCCTGTGACTGGCACCCGGCAAAGCGCGGCTCGCTCTTTCCGGCTTGATTGTAGCACCATGAAACGAAACAGGCGCACCATTCCACGCGGCTGTTAAATCCGTACCAGCTCCAAAAGGGTCGCCCGCCCACGTTGCCGACTTGCCGCTTCGCAAGGTCTACAACGGCGGTGTTGCCGGGGCGTGTGCCGTTTACAAGCTGTACGCCGCTTAAATCCTCGGACGCGCCCATATCGGGGGAGCCGCCGCCGAAAATCAGCGGCTTGTTGCCGCTTGTTTCCAGATAGACGCGGTACATTTCAAGCTGCTGTGGCGTTAGAAGTTCCTCCGCAATCTCGGAAATGGGCTTGTTCGTCAGCTTCACGTTGAGGATATGGTACTCGTAGGGTACTTCCTCGGTGGTCGTTTCCCCTGTTTCCGGGTCTGTGCTTGTTTCTGTGCGGTAGCGGATTTCCGTTTCTTCCGTCAGCGTCAAAGTGTACTGCATGGCAAAGACGCGGTTTAGTTCTGCCTGTGCGCTCTGCGGGGTGTAGGTCTGTAAAAGGGCGGTGAGGTAGGACGCTAACTCATGGGGGTTATGCCCGATACTGTCAAGGTCATAGCGGTATTCGTCATAGCCGGGGTGGGTGCTTTCGATATTGTCAATCTGCTGCTGAAGCTCGTTTTCCTTTGCGGCGTAATTATTTTCCGTCGCCACAAGGTCGCTGTCCTCCGACGTGTAGGAAGTCCCAAGTATGCCGTTCATCAAGCCGGAGAACATGGAGCCGCAAGAGGAAAGCCCCGCCGATACCATGATGAATAAGAGCAGCGCGGCAACGGCGATACATACGCCCGCCGGGTGCCGCCCTACAAAAGCGATTGCCTTTTTTGTTTCCTCGGCGGTCTTTTTTGCCGCCTTGCGGGTGTTCTCTGCGGCTTTCTGCGCCGTTTTTGCGCCGCCTTTCCTTGCCGACTTTGCATACTGCCGCTTGATTTGCTGCTTCTGCATGAAGCGGGAAAGGGGATTGCCCGCAATCTGCGGATTGTCATGTAGGGATTTATGGTACTGGAAATCCACATTCGCCTTGAACGCCGCTTTCTCTGCCTTTGCCGCCGCCCGGTAGGGTTTGAGCTTGTGGCTGCGGTAGCCCTCCTTGACTTTCCGCGCCCCGTACTTTGCGCCGCGCTCTGCCAGTTCTTCGGATTTGTGCGCCCCCTCAACGCCGGAATTGTCCTTTTCAACGGAATGTATCTTGTTGTGGACGAAAATACCCGCTTCCTGTGCGGGGCGGGATAGCGGGTTATTGTGGGGCTTATTCCTTCCTATGGGCTTTTCCTGTTCCTCAAAATGTAGGCGGGTCTTGCCTTTCCCGGTGGCTTCATCAAAGGTGCGCTCCCGTACAAGTTTCTTTTCTTTGGGGATAGCCGCCTTTGCCGCGTCCAGACGGTCGGCTGCTTTGTCCGATTTTCGGATATACCTTTCAAGCTCCGGCGTTGCCCGTTCCTCGTCGGTAAACTGCAAGCGGGAAGATTTTTCTTTTGCTGTGGCTTCTGCCTGTGCTTTCCTCGCCGCCTTTTTGCTCGCCTTTCTGGTACGCGCCCCGTCGATACGCTCCAAGACGCGCTCGGCTGCTGCGGTGTCCTGTTCCCGTTCTGCCCCCGGCGCATGGGGAAGCGGCGGCGTGTCGGTTAAGGGCGGGGAAGTTGCGCCGCCCGGTAGGGGCTGCGCTGCCTGTTCCGGCTGCGGTGGGGCTTCGGTCTTTGCAAAGTCCGCGTCCCTTATCCGCTTGCTGATACGTTTCTTTTTCCCGGTGGCGGCGTTTACCTCGACAGCCCCCTCGCGGGTCATTTTCTGCGTGACTTTCTCACGCGCTCGATACTGTTTTATTTTTCTGTCCCTCCAATCCGCGCCCTTGCAAGGGCGCAATACTCGGCGTTTATCTCAATGCCTATATAATGCCTGTCAAGCTGCCTTGCGGCTGCCCCCGTCGTGCCGCTGCCGAAAAAGGGGTCAAGCACAACGCCGCCTTTCGGACAGCCCGCCTTGATACAGGTTTCGGCAAGTTTTGGCGGGAACGCGGCGAAATGCCCGCCCTTGTAGGGAACGGTATTGATAAGCCACACGTCCCGCCTGTTCCGCATGGTCGGCATGAGGGCTTCGTCGTAGTAGCTGCCGCTTCTCGCCCGGTTAAGCCCCTGTACTTTCCCCTGTCCGGGTACTTCGTCCGCATATTTCTGTCCCGCGCTGCGCCCGGTGCGGTACCGCGCCGCCGTTGTGGGGGCTAACGGCTCGGCTATGGCGGCTGCGTCATAGAAATACTTCTTTGACTTCGTAAGCAGAAAGATATGTTCATAGCAGCGGGTAGGGCGGTCTTTCACGCTCTCCGGCATGGGGTTTTCTTTCTGCCAGATAATGTCGCTCCGTAAATACCACCCGTCAGCGCGTAGGGCAAAGGCTAAAAGCCAAGGGATACCGATTAAGTCCTTTTGTTTGCAGCCGGAAACGCGGTTGTTTCTTGCAATCTGCTGTCCGTTTCTGCCTTTCGGGTTCTTCGGGTCTGCATGGTAGCCTTTATTTCCTGTGCCGCAGTAGGTGTCCGCGATATTCAGCCAGAGCGTACCGTCAGAACGCAGTACCCGGCGCAGCTCGCGGAAAACCTCGGTCAGCCTGTCAATGTACTGCTCCGGCGTGTCCTCCCGCCCAATCTGCATATCAAGCCCGTAATCCCTAAGCGCATAGTAGGGCGGGCTTGTGACGCAACAGTGTACGCTTTCCTCTGGAAGCTCCCGCAAGGCATAGAGCGCGTCCCGGTTGATGATGGTGTCAGTTTTCAGCCCGTTCATGCTTCGCCCACTTCCTCCGGCTTCGTCGTCATTACCCGGTAAAGCTCGGTGTCTTTCGGGAAGCGGTCTACAAAGGGCAGCACCACGTTCCCGTAGAAGATAAGCCCCTCGCCCGCTTCGGTGTGGGTGACATATTTCATCTGCTGCGGGGAGATGTTGAGCTGCTTTGCAAGGATAGCCCGGTCGCCCGCCGCCTGATTGAGCATGAGGACAAAATCAGAGTTTTCAAAGATATTCTCCACTTCGCGGGAAGCAAGCAAATCCTTGACGTTCTGCGTAATGGCTGTGGGTATGCCGCCCCATTTTCTGAAACGCTTCCAGATTTCAACGGAATAGGCGGCGGTCTGTTCCTCTTTCAAGAGAAGATGAAATTCGTCCATAAAATACCGGGTGGATTTCCTTTCTGCCCGGTTGACGGTGACGCGGTTCCATACCTGGTCCTGCACAATGAGCATACCTAACTTTTTGAGCTGCTTCCCAAGCTGCTTGATGTCAAAGCAGACAAGGCGGTTGTTCAGCTCCACGTTGGTACGGTGGTTGAATACGTTAAGGCTCCCGGAAACATACAGCTCCAACGCCGCCGCGATACGCGCCGCTTCCGGCTCCGGCTGCTTCAAAAGCTCGTCGTAGAGGTCGCCCAAGATAGGCATTTTCTCCGGGTCGGGGTCTGCAAGGAAAGGGCGGTACACGTTCCTAACGGCGCGGTCAATGACGGTCTTATCGACGGGCTGCAAGCCCTCCTTGCCGCCTATGACAAGCTCGCAGAGGGAGAGGATAAAGTCGGATTTCAGCGCAAGGGGGCTGTCGTCCTCGCTGTAATTGAGGTTAATATCCATAGGGTTCACATACTGGGGCTTCCCGTCAATGCCCTTGCCCGTAGGGGATAAGCGTATCACTTGCCCGTCAAGCCGCTGCACAAGGGAAAAATACTCTGCTTCCGGGTCGCAGATAATTATGTCGTCGTCGGTAATGAGGAAAGCGTTTGTCATTTCCCGTTTGGCTGCAAAGGATTTCCCGCTTCCCGGCGTACCCAAGATTAAGCCGTTGGGGTTCTTTAGCTGCTTGCGGTCGCAGAGTATCATGTTGTTAGACAGGGCGTTTAAGCCGTAGTACAAAGCCGCGCCCGTCTGGAAAAGCTCCTGTGTGATAAAGGGGATAAAGATAGCGGTGCTTGACGTGGTAAGCCCTCTTTGAATGGGGATAAGGTTCTCCCCAAGCGGTACAGAGGACATAAGCCCCGCTTCCTGTTGGTAGTCAAGGCGGGTTAAGGCGCAGTTGTTCTTCTGTGCAATGCCCGCCGCCGCGAATACGTCATTTTCCAGTTTCCGCTTCGTGTCCGCCATGTTCACCACAAGGAACGTCAAGAGGAACATTCTTTCATTCCGGCTCTGCAAGTCCTGTAAGAGGTTCTTCGCTTCGCTGCCGAAAGTGGCAAGGTCGGACGGTATAATATCCATGTCATAGCCGCTGCGTACCGCTTTCTTCTGTTCCTCGATTTTCATTTTGTCAAGGTCGGTAATCTTGCGCTTGATTGTCTTTATGGCTTCGGTCTGGTCGATACTGTGGATATGCAGATTGACGATAACGCCCGTTTCCAAGTCCAGAATGTCAGATAAGATACGGTCGTTTAATTCCGGCGCAAGGATTTCAAGGAATGAAACCGCGCCGATTTTGCGCCCCATGCGGAAATAACGCCCCTCGCCAAAACGGAAAGAGGACGGGGCGATAAAGTCCTTTGTGGAAAGCCCGGACGGGGCAAGCCATGAAAAATCAAAGGCAAACTGCCCGCCCTCCGGGTGGAAAATGCCATGCAGCATTTTAAGGCGTTCATAGCCTGTCATGGGGCGGGCAGACACGCCCAAGAGCTTAAAGTTGTTGAGTACGTCCGTTTCGATACGGGCAAGGCGGGATTTCGCCGCGCCCAGACTGTCGGCTTCAATGGCAAAGGTGATATATTTTGCTTTGACAAGCCCGTTGTTGCCCTTTGCAAGCTGGTTTTTCAGCATATCCCGGTATTCTGTGCGGATAGAATTGAAAGCGTCCTCCTGTGCCGGGATATTGACCGCCTTTTCCGCTTCGCCCCGCTGCGTCCCCTGATTGATGAAAGAGAGCTGCACCGAAACGGAAGCGTCAAAGTAGTTGAGGAAGTCGCACCAGTTCTCAAAAATGGCGGTCTTGTCGTCTGCCTGTGCAAGCTGATAGTTAATATCTTCAAAGGCGACGGTCTTTGAGTATTTCCGTCCCGTAACCTTGCAGATACCGTCCGGGTACATCTGGATATAGGGGATTGTCTGCTGCGCGGTGTGGGCTTTCCCGTCGCCCTTTGCCTGTCTGATGATTTCCGCAATCTGCTTTTTCTCGGCGCGGGTGAGCTTGCGGGGCGGGTTAGGCTTTGCGCTTCCCGCCGCGCTGTTTCTTCGTGTTTCCTTTTGCAATCGCTGATACCTCCTTTTCAAGTTTTCTCTGCCGTTCTAAGACGGAATAAAAGTTGTCTGTCCTGTATGGTCGTTCTTTGGGGGCTATGAATTTCGTCTGAATGATGTTCTTCACCACCACTTCAAGGGGCTGTCCATGCTTCTCATACATGGCAAAGAGGAAACAGGGCAGCATGACGGCAATCATAGCCATAGACGCAAGGCTTGTGCCTGTGCTGTCTTTGAGCAGAAAGAAAAGCGGCAAGCCGAACAGGAGAGCCGCCGCAAAACATACAATCTGCCGTTTGGTAAGGTTGAAAGCTACTTTTGTCTTGACTTTGGATAAGTCTTTGGGTACGGGTACATACGCCAAGTGAAAACCTCCTTTCTCTGGGTTTGGTGTTGCTGTAATTTTCCATAAGGGTAATCAAGGCAAAGGTCAATCTATGCCCTTTGCCCGCCCGTATTATATGGGGGTTATCCGCGTCAAGGTCGGGTCGTATTTTCGCCGCTTCGCTCTGAAAATCTCCACCCTGCCCTTGACACGCCGCTAATGCGCGGAGAAAATCGACTTCGCCAGTGCGCCGGATTTGAACAGGGAGAAACAGAGGATAACGGTATAGGCTGCAAGGGAGAATATCGCGCTGTGCAGATTGTCCGCTATTATCATGTTGTTTACCAGAACCGCGTAAATGCCGACGCATATCATAATGAGGAAGCCTTGAAAACCGATAGCGAACAGGGATTTTAGGTAGTTGTTTCCTATCTGCCCCCATTCCCGGTTCGTCATAGTTGCAAACGGGATAGGCGATACCGAACAGTAAAGGTAAATTTCTATCATGCGCCCGTAGAGGATAACGGTTATCAGTACGGACATGATTTTCATGCACAAGCTCACAAGGCTTGTTTCCATGACAAGTAAGAGCAGTTCGGGGATTTCCATAGCGTCAAGCCCGCTCTGCATGGAAGCAAGGGCGGCGGCAACATCAATCTCTGTGCTGCCGCCGATTACCCCCGCCGCGCCGGAAACAACGTGCTGCGCCATATCGAACACCGCCATAGTGATGTCAAAGGTGTGCGTCACAAGGTAGACTGCCACAAACGCCTTGAACACCCACTTGAAGAACATGGAAGTGTCAACGTCGTGCATATTGTTCTTTTCCGTTACCATGCTGATAAGCTCATAGCATAGGACGTAGGTAATGACAAGCCCCGCAATGGGTACGATTACATTCTCACTAAGGGTCTGTATCATGGAGAATATATTTGCGTTCCACCCTTGCGGGGTCTGCCCTACCTCTGCGGCGATAGTGCCGACTTTTTCGTTTACGTCCCCGAACATAGTTGACAGATTACCGTTTATGGCTCCTATGAGGATTTCCTTTATCCATTCGTTAATCGCGTCAAGTATGCTCTGCATAAGCCTTTACCCGCGCTTCTTAACCGAACAGCCCGGAAAGCAGCGGTACAAGGGTCATGCCGATAAGGGCAACGCCGCCGCCCGCCATAAGCTGCTTCATGCCCTGGCTCTTTGCGCCCGGATTGTCATTGCCGTAGCCCTCCATCA
>ERZ780208.3184-NODE-3184-length-10307-cov-8.569645_pt1 | contig 10307 bp, 9 predicted proteins | sample MGYA00511167_ERZ780208 | MGnify/ENA primary metagenome ERZ780208 (study PRJEB29588, sample SAMEA2159202) | human gut metagenome | biome: human gut; feature: human-associated habitat; material: faeces | place: Denmark | collected 2008/2010 ... | reverse complement strand
AACCCTGGACACCCTGATTAAGAGTCAGGTGCTCTGCCAGCTGAGCTAATCGCGCATTTTTAAGTTGTTTGTTTTGTGTCTTTCCTTAAGACAAGAATTATTATATAATAGGAGTATTAAAAAAGCAAGCACTTTTTTTATTTTTTTTAAATTTTTTTAAAAGCATATTTGAAAGGAACAATTTAACATGAAAGTAGAAGAAAGATTACTAAAATATGTCAGCTATTGGACAACCTCCGATGAATCCTGCAGTGACATTCCAAGCAGTGAGCGTGAGTTCACGCTTGCAAAAGCCTTAAAGCAGGAACTGGAAACTCTCGGTCTTACCAATATACTCCTCACCGATCACTGCTATGTATATGCCAAGCTTCCTGCCACACCGGGCATGGAAAACTGTAAATCCATCGGCTTTATCGCTCATATGGATACCGCCCCGGATTTTTCCGGAAAAGATGTCAAACCACAGATCATTCCCGACTATGATGGCGGGGATATCTTATTAAAAGGAAGTCAGGATGTTTTAAAGGTAAGTGATTTTCCATCCCTTGCCTCTTTAAAAGGAAGAACCCTGATCACTACAGACGGTACCACACTTCTGGGCGCTGATGACAAGGCAGGTGTTGCCGAAATCATGACAGCCGTGGAAGAACTGATTGCAGAAGGTACACCACACGGGGATGTCTGGATCGGGTTTACGCCGGACGAAGAAGTCGGCGCAGGTGCGGATCTGTTTGACCTTGCTATCTTTCAGGCAGATTATGCATACACAGTGGACGGTGATTACGAAGGCGAAGTGGCTTACGAAAATTTTAATGCCGCAAGTGCCATCTTTCATATTAAAGGTGTAAATGTTCATCCGGGCGAAGCAAAAGACATTATGGTCAATGCGGCACTGGTGGGATGTGAAATTGTTTCCCGGCTTCCGGAAGCGGAAACGCCGGCACACACCAGCGGCCGGGAAGGATTCTATCATCTGACCGATATGTCCGGAGATGTGGCTTCCGCCACCCTTTCCTTTATCATTCGTGACCATGATAAAACCACATTTGAGAAACGTCTGCAGAATCTGCATGACCTTGCACAATCCATGAATCAGAAATATGGACCGGAAACCGTCACGCTCGACATCGAACATTCGTATGAGAATATGATCTCTGTCATTGAGGATAAAATGGAGATCGTGGATCTGGCAAAACAGGCAATTGCCTCCGAAGGTCTGACACCGCTCTCCCGTCCGATCCGTGGCGGTACAGACGGTGCAAGGCTGTCCTTTATGGGATTGCCGTGTCCAAATCTCGGTACCGGCGGTTACGGTTTCCACGGCCCATATGAACATATCTCTGTGGAAGGTATGCAGACCGCTGTTCGTATTTTAAAAAATATTGCCACCCATCCAATCCGTAAATAAATTTATAAAAAACCGTCCGCAGTTTTCTTTCTGCGGACGGCTTTTGTTCTATAACTTATTAAATTTTCTAATTCCCCTGCATATTTGCAGAATTTGCAAGTACAGGCTTCTGGAACATGCGAAAGAGTCCAATCTGTTCTAAGGCCTTTGTGATTGCAAAAAAGATCACCGAATCAATTGGCCACATAATCAGGTTCTTCAGCGCACGCGCTGGAAGAAGCACCATAAATGCCTGTCCATATAACACATTCAGACAAAGTGTTGTCAGAATCACGTTACAGATCAGCATAACTACAAATTTCGCTGCCAATACGCGCCATATGGTAAGCTTTTTCTTGTAAAAAAAGCAGCCATACAGGATTCCTGCCAAAATGACAACCAGTGTCAACTGCGGGCAAAATGGTCCGGTCGGTTTCATCATATACTTGATGATATCCAACGCACCATGAAAGATTCCTCCAACTACCGGTCCAAACAGATAATCAATGATACCATTTGGAATACCAGAAAAGCCGATACGGATAAACTGTCCATATTCAATGGAGAAAAATCCTAGAATCACAGCAACTGCGGCAAGCATTGCCATGGTAGTGATGGTTCTTACCGCTTTTAATTCACGGAAAGAATCGGTGAACAAAGTAACGAATTTTTTCATAAAAAAATTACCTCCTTTGCAGACCTCACCGTACTACAACTGGAGATAATATTATCTTCGGATGCAGCGGGATGCGACTCATGTACCGCAAGATTCTCTTTTCGTCCGGGTGACAACTCCCTGTTCATCCGGCACTTAACGCACATGTGTCTACTCTGCTTTAAACTATTAAATTGCAACGACCTAAGTATAACACAATGAAAAAGAAATGCAACTACATTTTTCCATTTTATGACAAAACGCCATCTGTCACACGTTTTTACGTGGAACAAATGGCGTTATCCGTTATTTTATCCGTTTGATTTACGTTCCCATACTTGCAAACAACGCGGCTATCTCATCCGGGCTTAATGCCTTATTCGGATCAGCCGGTTCTTCCGGCTGAAGAGGTGCTTCTTTTACGGCTTCCGGCTCTTCAATCGGCTCCGGAATATCCTCCGGTTCCACAGTTTCCTCGGCAGGTTCCTCAACTTTATCCGCATTGTTATCGTTGCCCATATTCGCAAACAGCGCAGCTATCTCATCCGGGCTCATGGAACGGTTTGGATCTGACAGATCCGGCATCGGTGGAAGTTCTTCCTCCGGCAGGTTCTCATCATCCGCTTCATCAACAATCGCTTCCTCCGGAATCGGATCCGGCTCTACCAGTTCTTCTGCTTCCTCAATGGCTTCTTCCGGATCCGGAGGAATAATCTCATCCGCTGCCATGATCGGAGGCTCTTCCTCCGGCTTTAAATCCTCCTCTTCCGGTATATCCGGCAGAATCTCCGGTTCCATATCTTCTTCCGGCTCCAGCGAAATCTCCGGTTCCATATCTTCTTCCGGCTCCAGCGAAATCTCCGGTTCCAGGCTCTCCTCCAGATCCGGCAAAATTTCCGGTTCCGGGTTTTCTTCCAGATCCGGCGAAATCTCCGGTTCCGGGTTTTCTTCCAGATCCGGCGAAATCTCCGGTTCCGGCTCCATACTTTCTTCCGGCTCTGGTGAGATCTCCGGCTCTACCGGTGTTTCTTCCACATGATTCTGCGGTGCCGGCTGTGGCTCTACAGGTGTTGCCACAGGTACAGAAACCTGCGGCTGGGAAACAACCACTTTCTGACTGTTCATAATGGTCTGATTCAGGCGCAGTTCCATATCTTTCATTGCAATAATGATTTCCTGCAGCTTTGCGGCTATCTCTTTATCCTGTGAATGTTCCTGTTCTTTTCCATCCTTCTGCACCGAAGAAATTTCATCCTTACAGACTGAAAGAATCTCGTCCTTATAAGCACCCGCAACTGTACCGAACCCATCCATTCCTTTCTGGAACGTATCAAACCGGTCCAGCAGCTGTTCGTATGAATTCATCAATGCATCGGTATTCTCATGGGACCGCTTGATAATTACTTTCGCTATTCCCTTCTGTGCATTGACAATTTCCTCTGTCGGAATCTTAGATGCCTCTTCCATATATGCAAGCTTCACCGATATTTCCTCAAAATATTTTTTCAGCATGAGATATGATGCCTTTTCCGACTTGAAAATACTCTCATACTGTTCCTCTCTCCGGGCATATTTTGTCTCATATACTGAAATCACGCCTCTGATTGCAACATACAGGCATATCAGATCTGCTGCTGCCAAAACAACCAGAACAATAAACATCTTCGGGAAATTGACTATGGCATACAACTCTGCCATAAAAATAAACGCAAACAAAAGTATCCCGAAAATCATCTGCATCCTTGCTTTCGAATCTTTATTCTTCATATGATACCGCTCCTTCCATGAGCCCGCTATTCTAACCACTATGCAAAATAAGCTCTAGTATGTTATATTTTACCATATTGTGTCGATTCTCACAAGGTTTGTTGTTTATTTCTGCCTTCTATAATACGTCATTTACAATCTGCTCTGCTGTCAGATGATTCTCTTTTAATACCTCATTTACATCATACCGGTCAAGGAATTCTTTTTTCAATCCGTAATTATAGACTTTCATATCACTGCTTCCATAAAATCTTGCGATTTTTTCTCCGAAACCACCATTCAGGATGCCATCTTCCAGTGTAACTACCGTGTCATGGTCTGCCTTCAGCTTCTCCAGCAGTCCCTTATCCAGTCCGGTAATATAATACGGGTTGATTACCGTTGCATGAATACCTTTTTTCTCCAGCATTTCTGCGGTCTGCAGTGCCAGGAAATAAAATGTTCCGAGTCCGATCAGTGCAATTTTGCTTCCCTTTTCCGTTACCTCATAGGTGTTGAGCTGACTCCAGTCTTTTTTGACTTCTCTGCCATCCGAAATCATATCTCCGCCCGGAAGTTTGATCGCAACCGGCATTTCCTTCTGCTCCACACTCCAATCAAGCATTGACAGATATTCTTCCTTTGTTGTCGGTGCCAGATAAACCAGTCCCGGAATATTGGAAAGCATCGGAATATCCTGCAGTCCCAGATGGGTAACATCCGTCATGCCAAATACCGATCCCGTATACACAACAATCGTTGCCGGATTCCTGTCAATACACAGATCCTGTGAAATCTGGTCATACGTCCTCTGGATAAAGCTGGAATACACACCATATACCGGCTTTCCGCCACCTTTGGCAATTCCGGAAGCAAGTGCTACCGCTGTCTCCTCCGCGATTCCCACATCTACAAACTGCCGGCCGGCCTGTTTCCTTTTCTCCTGCGTAAATCCGAGAATCGTCGGGGTTCCGGATGTAATTGCAACAACTGTCGGATCCTGTTTCATCTTTTCGATCAGATATTCACAGGTCACCGAAGAATAATCTTCCACTTCCGGAAAATGGGATTTTCCAGTCTCAATATCAAACGGAAGATGCCAGTGCCATTCTTCCTTATGCTCTTCTGCCGGTTTATAACCTTTTCCCTTTAATGTATTAATGTGGACAACAACCGGTTTCTTACTGTCTTTTACCTGTTTGAAAGCCCCGATCAGCTCCCTTAAGTCATTTCCATGATCCACATAGACATAATCTAGTCCCATGGCTTTAAATAAATTGCACTCTGCCTGTCCGTTTGTCTCGCGGAGTAATTTCAGATTTGAATAAAGTCCTCCATGGTTTTCTGCAATTGACATATCATTGTCATTTACTACAATGATCATGTTGCTGTCTAATTCTGCTGCAAAATCCATTCCTTCTAAGGCTTCTCCTCCGCTTAAAGAACCGTCTCCGATAATTGCGATCACATTTGCACTTTCCCCACGAAGATCCCTTGCCTTTGCCAGACCGCATGCCAGACTGACGGATGTAGAGGTATGTCCGACCGTAAAATGGTCATGTTCACTTTCCTGCGGACAGCTGTATCCCGTCACGTCATCGTAATGTTCTTCATATAAATAGGCATCTTTTCGACCGGTCAGCATCTTGTGCGGATAGGTCTGATGGGAAACATCAAATACCATTTTGTCCTTTGGGGACTCAAAAACATAATGCAGTGCAATGATTGCCTCTACCATGCCAAAATTCGGGCCAAAATGCCCGCCGTGAATACTTGCCCTCTTTAATAATGCATGACGCATTTCTTCTGCGAGAGCTGTCATCTCTTCTATATTCAATTTCTTCACATCTTCCGGTCCGTTAATCTTTTCGATATACATATAATAAATTCTCCTTCCGATTTTATCTATCATAATATACCACTTAAAGTTAACTTTAAGTCAAGTATTTTTTATTTAATTTTCAACTTTTTGCTTCAAACCCTCAATTGCCTGAGCCACTATACCTTCGCTCTTAAAAAGATGTAAATAATGTAATGATAAAAGGGGCAAAAGGTATCATTTCCCACTGAAATGCAATTTTTATGTCATTCGCATTTCTTGCGATCCGCTTGTTGTTCCGATATAATTATGCTATGATTGTGCTTTGATTGGAGGAAACCATTTTGAGCGAATATTATAAGTTTTTTCAAAATAAAAAATGTGAATATTTTCCATGCCATAAAGGAATCCCGGAGGAGGACTTTAACTGTCTGTTTTGTTATTGTCCCCTCTATACACTCGGGAAATCCTGTGGTGGAAACTGTGAATATTTAAAAAATGGTATCAAATCCTGCATAAACTGTGGCTTTCCCCATCACCGAAAGAACTATGATAAGGTCACGGGCCGCTTTCAGGAAATTGCAGCCGTTATGGCTGTTTCCGATAAGGAGGATGCATCCCATGAAATGTAAACTTACTCCCGGATTATCCTCCGGTGACTGGAACGAATTTTGCAGCCGTTTCCATTTCCCTCCGGATGACCTGCCTCATATTCAGGCAATTTATACGGCACTTCTTCCCCTGGTTGAATCCTATGCGTATTACTCTCTGGATCAGGATTTAGACTGGGTTTCTCTGCCTCACTATGCCTATGGGTTTGTGACGCTTGGAAACGGAGTGGATGAACTGTCGGAATTATATCTGAACCATGAACAGATCCAGGAGGCTTACATTGTGGACTGCATCAGCCTGATGCTTTTGTCAAAGGCTTATGAAGAGTTTGCACATGTGGTAGAACGTCAGAGCCGCCTGTATCTTGCAGAATTATCTTTTCTGGGAGATACCTATTCCCTTAACCTGCTCCCACAGATTTATGGGCGGCTTGCCCCGGATGGTATCCAGCTTACCGAGGGGCAGATGCTCCGGCCGCTTAAGACAGCAACGCTGATCCTGCATCTGGATACAACAACACACACCAATCTCAAGCAATTGTGTAATACGTGCGCAAACTGCCGGAATTTTTCCTGCCCGTCGAGAAAGGTCACGGCTCCGCATTTGCCGCATACTTATGGAGCCATGCAGATATTCCATACAAAATAATTATTTTTCAATAGAATGGTAAGGTTAAATTTGACATCCGGGGTCTCTTCCGGCTGTGTGGAAACCCAGTAAGGATGTTGGATGTAATCGCATGATGCAGGTTGTTGCTGTATTTGTAGATTGTTTTCCCTTTATCCGTGGTTCCCATTTTGTCGATCCAGTATGGGTAGTAGTCCAGCTGGTCTTTGGGAGCTTTGCCAGAGTCCGCATATTTTTTCTTTGCTTTTTACATCTTCCGGATCACTGGTGGACGCTACTGGAGAAGAATCCTCATTTTTATTATCTTTTTTCCCACCGTAATACAGTGTCCCTTTCTTATTAACCTCATTCAGGTCATAGGTAACCACCGATACCCCGATAACGCCGGGTTCATAAACGGTTGGATTATTCCCACTCCCACAAGTTTACCTCTGAACAGTAACCTTATTTTATGCCGGTATCCAACAAAGATCTTTAAATCATTGACAAAAAATTACGCAATGGTATTATGAAAATACAAAAAGCAATACCGTGTAGGCGGTTTGCCAAAGTTAGTTTTAAAAAATAACCGGTCTTTGGTAGGGGCGGTTATTTTTTATGGTTAGAAAAGATCATTACGATCAGATTGATAATAGCAACAATCAGTATGCAAAACTGAAAATATTGTTCCCCACACATGACTTTGATTTTGTGTTTACTCCTTTACAGATTTCTTGAAAAGATGGAGAAATTAAATTTTCTTCCATATATTTTACAATATACTCATACATTTCTCTTTCTTTATCCGTAAGTTCATTGCTTAGCTTTTCTCCCATTTGCTACCTCCCTATATGCCTATATAATAAAACATGTGTTCGATTATATCAAATAAAAATTATTGCCAAACCATCCTCAACTGTCCGACCTGCTCCTCCACAATCCGCCCCAACCTCTGCTTCATGACTCTCTGCACAATCCGCCGCCTCCGGTAAAAACAATTCCGGCTGATTTGGAAAATTCCGTAGTGCACATTCACTTTATTTCTTGTGTATTTTTGTGTATTTTAGTTGACTTTTGTGTAATATTGTGTATGATATAATTAAAGGAGGTACATAATGAATCCAAGGCAACAAACGATTAAACAACTCAGTGCTTCCGGTTATGAATTGAAACGCCACGGTGCTAATCACGACATTTACTACAATCCGCAGACACACAGCACCGTACCTGTCAAACGACACGATTTCAATGAAAACGACATGAAGTACATCTTCAAGGAAGCCAATATTAGCAGGATGCATTAAATATGTTTCCTGCTTCCAAATAGGAGGGTTACTATGAAATATATTTATACAGCTTTGTTTACACCTATCGAGGACGGATCTGGATACTACGCAAAAGTCCCTGATCTTCCTGGATGCATCACTACTGGCAATAGTCTTTCTGATGCAATTGACCAAATTACCGATGCAATGAGCGCATGGCTTGTTGTTGCAGAGGATGAAGGCGAACCGATTGCTCCTCCATCACCACAGGAAAAATTAAGTGTTGATGCCGGCACAATCTGTTCCCTGATTTCCGCAGATACCATTGAATATCGTGCCCAGACAGATACTCGCGCCGTTCGAAAAAATGTTTCTCTTCCAAGTTGGATGGTCCGTCTTGCTGACAAGCGCGGAATCAACTGCTCACAAGTCCTTCAGGATGCCTTACGAACACTTCTTGATAACTCCACTATCGCACATACTCATTAACATTATCCCTTAAAAACCAGTTATCTATATGGGTAACTGGTTTTCTCATAAAACAAAAAATGCCTCTCCATCAACCATAACACGGTTATTTACTATCTTGAAATGTGGAGCATCCCTGCCTATAACCATAAATATAAAAACGAGCAGCAAAACCGGATTTACACCAGTCTGCTACTCGTTTGATGATTATAATATTTTCTTTTCTTGTGCCATTGCAACCAGTTATCGGACAAATGGCAGGAACGTAATGCTATACTTTATTTTCCAAACCGGCTGATTTCTTTCGCATATGATATTTCCGTTTTTCCTCATACATTTTCTCATCCATATGCATTAAAAAAGTTTCTGCATCATCTTCTGTCCCAAATTCCGTGTATCCCATGGAAACACTTAAATGAAACGGTTCTATCCCGGATTCATTAAACCGGGACAGATTATGGTTAATCTCCTCCATTGTCGCTAAGACACGCTCCGTATCAACACCTGACAGCAGCACAATAAACTCATCTCCCGCATACCGGATTGCCATACCATCATCCGGTATGGATCTGATGAGTATATTTCCCAACGTACAAATAGCCTTATCGCCCGTACTATGACCTAAATTGTCATTAATACACTTGAAATCGTTTACATCCATCATGATTCCATATAAGGATTTCTGGCTTGCAATTTTCTTTTCTGCAAGCACCGCATTAAAATATCTCCGGTTGTATAATCCGGAAAGCTCATCCATATACAAACTCTCTGCGTATGACTGCATCTGCACAAATATCAATGCGACCGCAACCAGCACCCATGATGATGTAATTCCATAAAAAAGGAACTGGATAACTACACCTGCAAAACAAGGACCAACGAAATAGATCACCGGGAAAAAATTCAGGTTAACCCCTTGTTTTTTGGAATGATACACCAGATAGATACTGTAAGCAAAATATATGACAAGCGAAATATATCCCACCAGCGCACCGGCAGTTCTCTGGTATACATTCTCCCCGGATATTTTAAACATAATCCCTGTTCCAAACAGATTACATAAAACCATAATTACTTCTACCAGCCAGGGAAATATCTCCACTCCTGCTTTTTGAACCATTCTTTTATAATTTCGATAGATACGCAATTCCACGTACATACACCAAAGCATACCCATACTGACTGTCCCTATAAAGCATATGCTGTTAGAGATATAATTAATCTGCCGGCTGCCAGTAAACTGTTTTCCATCTACGAGAAAAGCAATGGTTTCAGACAATGCCCCCACTAAATTTACGATCGCTATTCCATCATATATTTTATCTCCCACATGAAGGCTCTCTCTGTTCTTTCGTCTGCAAAACAAAAGGAACCACATCATTAATACGGTCAATCCGTTTGCCATTAATATTTCTTCTAAAACGATGATTGTTATCCCCTCCATCATTCACAGTATGAACTCATTTTTACTAAAATGAGTTCTATTATTATACCAAATCAAAACCGGTTTTTGTATTTTTCGACATGAATTACAGTTTTTTTAACGTGAACGATGATTTTTTATGTTTCATCACTTTTCACAGGCTCAATAGTCACCCGAGTTTCCCGTTTTGTAAACGAGTTTCACATTTTGAAAGCGACCTGCAAATTTTGTACCCGACTTTCCACTTTTGTAATGACTTTCCCGTTTTTTCCCTTGCTTTTATGATATAATCACCTTATGGCAGAGTATTTTTTTGCACAAAAACC
>ERZ780208.3181-NODE-3181-length-10321-cov-2.299143_pt1 | contig 10321 bp, 7 predicted proteins | sample MGYA00511167_ERZ780208 | MGnify/ENA primary metagenome ERZ780208 (study PRJEB29588, sample SAMEA2159202) | human gut metagenome | biome: human gut; feature: human-associated habitat; material: faeces | place: Denmark | collected 2008/2010 ... | reverse complement strand
CAAGGAGGCGGCGCAGACCGGCGACAACGTGTTCCGCCTGCGGCAGAGCTACGCTACCCCGTGGCTGCGCCTGGACGAGCTGCACCTGCCGCTGCAGGCACTGGATATGGATGGCCTATACGAGGGCATCGTCCGCGCTGTGGCCGGTGACGCGCTCCATGCTCCGGCGGCGGAAAGCCTGAAAGATGCGGTGGAGCAGACGCAGGAGCAGGAAAAACTCCAGCGGCAGCTCCAGCAGCTGCGGGCCAGGATGAAGAAAGAAAAGAATCTGGCAAAGCAGATGGAACTGCGGAGGGAGATTAAGAGATTGGAGGAGAAAATAAATGACAAGAAATGATGCAGAAAAAATTCGACATAAAGCAACCGAAATTCTTATGGGCTACGCAGACGAAAATATTCGGATAGCGCACGGCGTTGAAAGAAACCAATATGTTCTATCCATGGAATATGGGGATGCAGAATGCTTCAAGCGGTTGTGTGATAGCCAAGTAGCGTTGGAGAATCATCTTATTAAAGAAGGCTATACCATCGTAGTTTCTAGTACAGTACATGATCCTGCAAATATTGGTGTGAGAGGTACATTCAACATTGCTTTTGTAGAGAGGAACGTCAAATGAATCACATGGCATTTGAAACCCCTGACATGGTAGCAGGGAATATTGATAAGATCGCTGCGCTGTTTCCCTCGGCCATTACCGAGATGCGGGGCGAGGACGGTGAGATCAGGCGCGGCGTCAATTTTGAGGTGCTGAAGCAGCTTCTGAGCCGGGAGGTGGTGGACGGCGACGAGTGCTATGAATTCACATGGGTGGGCAAAAAAGCGGCCATGGCAGAGGCGGCACGGCCCATCACCAAGACCCTGCGCCCTGTGAAGGAGGACAGCCGTGACTGGGATACCACCGAAAACCTCTACATCGAGGGCGATAATCTGGAAGTCCTCAAGCTTTTGCAGGAGAGCTATCTCGGCAAGGTCAAGATGATCTACATCGATCCGCCGTACAACACTGGCAACGACTTTGTCTATGAGGATGACTTCAGCCAGACCGCCGGCGAGTTCAGAGACAAGAGCGGGATGTTCGATGAAGACGGGAATATGATCCTGCAGAACTACGAGGTCAACTCCGAAAGCAACGGCAGGTTCCACACGGACTGGCTGAACATGATCTACCCAAGGCTGAAAGTTGCCAGAGATTTGCTGACAGAGGACGGTGTTATATTCATTTCGATTGATGACAATGAGGTGGAGAATCTTCGGAAGGTTTGCGATGAGGTGTTTGGGGAAAGAAATTTCATCGCGCAACTGATATGGGAAAGAGCATTCTCTCCAAAGAATGATGCACGCTTTGTATCCAACAGCCACGATTATGTCTTAATGTTCACAAGGAATATTGACAGCTTTGTAATTGGCCGTTTGGACAGAACAGCTGAAGCAAATGCCAGATATTCAAATCCGGATAATGATCCTCGTGGAGTGTGGATGTCAAGTGACATTTCTGTTAAGACATACAATGCCGCGTGCGATTACCCTATAACAACCCCGTCAGGAAAAATTATAGAGCCTCCAGCAGGACGCTGCTGGAGTCTCTCGAAAAAAGCATTTTTCGAGAGACTCCAGGATAACAGAATATGGTTCGGTCCTAATGGGGACAACACACCCCGCATAAAACGTTTTTTATCAGAACTGAAATTTGACGGGATGGCTCCTACGTCTATCCTGTTTTACAAGGATGTAGGGCATAGTCAAGAAGGAGCACAAGAGGTAGTGTCGTTATTTGGAGACAAAGGAGTATTTGATGGTCCTAAACCCGTTCGCCTGCTTCAACGTCTGATCACTCTTGCCAATTTGAAGGATGATTCCATAGTTCTGGATTTCTTCTCCGGAAGCGCCACTACAGCTCACGCATTGATGAAAACCAATTTAGAAAAGGGTACTGACAGAAAATTCATTCTTGTGCAACTACCAGAGAAAGTTAGCGACAAGAAAAAGGATCAGGGTTACGGTACTATCTGCGAAATCGGCAAGGAACGCATCCGTAGAGCAGGGAAGAAGATTCTGGAGGAACTGGCGACCAAGAAAGCCGAGAATGGATTGTTTGACAAAGAGTCCGAACCGACACGCCTCGATGTGGGTTTCCGTGTCCTGAAGCTTGACACATCAAATATGCAGGATGTCTATTACACTCCTGAGGATTCTTCCGCCGCCACACTCTTCGATGATAACGTGAAGCCTGACCGCACACCGGAAGACCTCCTCTTCCAGGTGATGCTTGAGTACAACCTTCCACTCTCCGCAAAAATCGAGAGGAAAACCATTGCCGGTAAGGAAGTGTTCAGCGTGAATGATGATTACTTGATCGCCTGCTTCGATGAGAACGTAAACGAGACCGTGATCACAGAAGTCGCCAAACGCAAGCCGCTCTATTTCATTATGCGCGACAGTTCCCTCTCCTCCGACCAGGTCGCAGATAACTTCGAGCAGATTTTCAACGCCTACAGCAAAGACACCATCAGAAGAATTTTGTAATTTAACGGATTATGAAAACAATAGAAGATTACAGAACTCTTCCGGAAGGTCAGACTTTTGACAGGAAAAGCGCACGGATAGAGCCGAAGGCATTGGCAATAATTATGGTTGCAATGGCCAATGCTGATGGTGGCACTATCGCTATAGGTATTGAAGATGACGGAAGTGTGTCTGGTATTGATGAATATTACAATCATATTAACGACTTGCTGCGCGTACCGTTTGATTATTGCATTCCTTCCATAAATGTGCACCCGCAAAGAATCGCGTGTACAGACAAGGAAGGAAAAGAAAATCATATTCTGATACTCGATGTTGAGCAAAGCTCCTCTATGCACTCAACAACAGCTGATGATTCTTACTATAGGGTTGGTGACAAATCAAAAAAGTTGTCCTTCGATGACAGAATGCAGATAATGTTGGCTAAGGGAGTCCAATACTTTGAAGATTATCCTGTTCCTCGTGCGACTGTTGACGATATTGACTTGGACTTCGTTTCAAGTTATTGTAAAAGGATTGGTTATAAGAGAGATGCTTTATCATTTTTGCGTTCAAATGGAGATTATATTATCGTAAAGGATGGGAAAGAACAAGTAAGTGGGGCTGCTATCCTCCTCTTCGGCAAGAATCCACAGCGTTTCTTTCAACGTGCCCACATACGGTTTATCAGATATGATGGCAACGAGGAGAAAGTTGGCCGCGAAATGAATGTTGTCAAAGACGTTACATTCAAAGGAAGGATCCTCGAAATGACTCAATCTGCCATAGCTTATGTAAAGACGCAAATAAAAGAGAGGACTTATCTTGCCTCAAACGCTCTGTTCGTGACAAAACCCGAATATCCGGAATTTTGTTGGACTGAACTAATCGTGAATGCGGTTGCACATAGAGACTATTCCATCCTCGGGACGGACATTCAAGTAAAGTTGTTTGACAATCATTTCACGGTGGAAAGCCCAGGAATCCTTCCCGGAAGAGTTCGGCTACATAATATGCGGACAACTCATTTCTCACGAAATCCTAAGATTGCCTCATTTATGAAAGAATATGAATTCATTCGTGAGTTTGGGGAGGGTATTGACAGAATGTATAGGGAATTGGAAGAAGGCGGATGGCCAAATCCTATTTTCAAACAGGATGATTTTATGTTCAGGGTCAGCCTCATAGCGAATCCACTTGTGTCAAGTGATCCAAATGATCCAAATGATCCAAATGCGATCCAAATTGATTTGAATAGTCAAATACTATTTCTCATAAAGTCAAACCCATCAATTTCCCGAAAGGAATTATCTGATAGACTTAATATTAGCGACCGTAAAACTCGAGAGGCACTCAAATGTTTGCAAGAATCCGGAATACTGAAACGTCAAGGGACAACACGTGGTATTTGGATCATATTGAAAAAATAGATTGACAATGAAATTCAACTTCAAGATACAACAGTACCAGACTGACGCTGTCGAGAGCACGGTGGCTGTCTTTGCTGGACAGCCGTGTCAGGAGGGATTCCTGTACCGCAGGGATTTGGGGAATAAGGATGTCGGGGCTATCACTTATGAAGATGACTACGCCGGCTTCAGAAACGCAGACATCGAACTCACTGACCAGGATATATTTGCTGGCATCCGGAATATTCAGGAATCCAATGATATTCCTATGTCAAAGGCTCTTTCGCACAACCTCGGAAGAGTCGGGCTTGACATCGAGATGGAGACCGGGACTGGCAAGACTTACGTTTACATCAAGACGATGTTTGAGCTGAACAAGCGTTACGGCTGGAGCAAGTTCATTGTCGTGGTGCCGAGCATCGCCATCAGAGAGGGCGTGGCCAAAAGTTTCAGGATGCTGGAGGATCACTTCATGGAATATTATGGTAAAAAGGCGAGATACTTCATCTACAACAGCGCAAACCTTCAGCAGCTCGACTCCTTTTCAAGCGATGCCGGCATCAATGTGATGATCATCAACACCCAGGCTTTCGCTTCGTCACTGAAGGAGGGCGCCAAGAACAAGGAAAGCCGCATCATATATTCGGAAAGGGATGATTTCGGCAGCAGGAAGCCGATTGATGTGATAGCGGCGAACAGGCCGATCATCATTATGGACGAGCCTCAGAAAATGGAAGGCACAGCCACACAGGCGGCATTGAGAAGATTCAAGCCGTTGTTTGTCCTGTATTATTCCGCAACCCATAAGACCAGCCATAACTGCATCTACGCCCTTGACGCGCTCGATGCCTTCAAACAGAAACTTGTCAAGAAAATCCAGGTGAAAGGCTTCGAGGTGAAGAATCTGAAAGGGACAAGTTCCTACCTGTACCTTGACAGCATTATCCTGTCGAAGAACAAGCCGCCGGTGGCGAAGATTGAACTGGAGGTCAAAGGAGCGGCCGGAATAAGGAAGGAATCCCGAAAGTTTGATCTCCACGACAGCCTACATGCGGTGTCAGGGCTTCGCGAATACGAAGGGTTCACCATTTCCGATATCAACGCCTACAATGATTCAGTCTCTTTCTCCAATGGTGTCACTCTCCACAAAGGTGAAGTCTATGGTGACAGCAGCCAGGAGACTATGCAAAGAGTACAGATCCGCGAGACTATAGCCTCACACTTTGAGAAGGAAAAGGAACTGTTCAGCAAAGGAATCAAGACTCTGTCACTCTTCTTCCTTGACGAAGTGGCGAATTACAAAAGCTACAATGAGGCCGGTGAGGAAGTCAAAGGGAAATTCTGGAATATCTTTGAGGAGGAATATACTAACTATCTGAATGAGAACATTTCACTCTTCGATGATTCTTATCAACAGTATCTTAGGCGTTTTGATGTCTCACAGGTGCACAGAGGTTATTTTTCCATTGACAAGAAGACCGGGCACAGCATTGACAGTGAGACAAAGAGAGGCAGTGATATGTCCGATGACATCTCAGCATACGATCTGATCCTTAAGAACAAGGAGCGGCTGTTGAGTTTTGAGGAACCTTGCCGGTTCATATTCTCACACTCCGCGCTCCGTGAAGGATGGGACAATCCAAATGTGTTCCAGATCTGCACACTCCGTCACGCGAACTCGGCGGTAGCCAAGAGACAGGAAGTCGGACGTGGCCTGCGTATATGCGTGAATCAGCAGGGTAACAGGATGGACTATCAGGAACTCGGTGAGGATATTCAAGAGGTTAACAAACTGACCGTCATTGCCAACGAAAGTTACACGGATTTCGTGGGCGGACTTCAGAAAGAGACCAAGGAATCGCTTCGTGAAAGGCCGACAAAAGCGGACATCACATTCTTTGAAGGGAAAGTTGTCACCCGTGCTGACGGAGGCAAACAGACTCTTAACGGACAGGATGCGATGATGATTGTCGGATATCTTCTTGGATGCCAGTATATTGATGCGAATAACAACATCACCCGGAAATACAAGGATGATCAGAAAAAAGGAGCCTTTCAACCGATGTTCCCTGCTCTTCTGCCTGTGGAAAAAGAGATACACAAACTGATTCAGTCCATCTACGATGAAAAAGTAGAACTTACGAATATGGTTGAGAACGGTTACGCCACGAAGACTCCGGACAACGCTCTAAATTCCAATTTCGGCAGGAAAGAGTTCCAGAAACTTTGGAAACTGATTAACCATAAGTACGTCTATACCGTTCACTATGACAGTAAGGAACTTATTGATCACGCCATACGCTCAATTGACTCAAATCTGTTCGTCTCGGAGCTAAAGTACGTGATGACCATTGGAAATCAAAAGGACGTGGACAGTTTCGATGGAGAACAGACCACGACAAAAAGCATAACGACCGTCAGCACATCAACCGTTCCATACGATCTTGTCGGTGAAATCGCAAAGAGGAGCACACTGACCAGAAAGACCGCCGCGGCGATTCTCCGTGGTCTCTGTCCAAAGAAACTGTCATTGTTCCGGAACAATCCGGAAGAGTTCATCACCAAGGTCAGCAAGTTGATAAAGGAGGAGAAGGCGACAATCATTGTGGAGCATATCCAGTATGACAAACTTGAGGAGACCTACAACAGTGACATATTCACAAAAGAGAAACGCAGTCAGGACGTAGGCAAGGCATACAGGGCGGCAAAGAGCATTCAAGACTATGTCTTCACTGACGGCATCGCTGACGACAACAACGAGAAAAAGTTCGCAAGGTCTCTTGACCAGGCCACAGAGGTTTGCGTCTATGCGAAACTGCCACGTGGCTTCCAGATTCCGACTCCGGTAGGAAATTACTCACCCGATTGGGCGATAGCGTTCAACGAGGGAACAGTGAAGCACGTTTTCTTCATCGCAGAGACCAAAGGGGATATGAGCACTATGGAACTCAGGCCGATTGAGACGGCAAAGATAAACTGCGCCAGAGCTCTTTTCAATAACTTGAGTGGTGCCGATGTCCGTTACGACTGTGTTAAGAGCTACGATGACCTTCTCACAGTTATGCAGAAATAGTGGTTGAATACCGCCCTATACGCTGAGCGATGAAATGACAAGCTACAGCGAGGACAAGGCCGAGAATGGCGAAGAGCATCATTTCCCACCAGGGCCAGACGAGGGATAAGGAATATGCCGCGTACGCGATGAGAGGGACGGAGATAATGCTGGTCACAAGTCCAGGAACATAGCCTTTGAGGGTTACAGCGCGCACGATGTTGATCAGGGTGCACACTGAATATGCCATAAAGATTGTCGCCCAGATGCGTTCAGTCCATAAGCCGCCTACGAACAATGCGGTGGTTGAGAGGAGAACAGCAAGGAAACCAACAACAGCGGCAATGACTAACGCTGACATATTCATTCCGGAAAGGCGGAAGAGGATATTCACTAAACTTTGGTGCGCCTCATCCGAGGAAGCGCTATGATGTGATGCCCACCGTCTGGCGGTAAACACCACCTCTAACGCATGGCAAAGGGAAACAGCAAGGATCGGGATAACTATATACAGTATCGAAAGTGCGCTCATATTCGTTGTTTGTTACATTTCAGCAATATAGAGGCTCAGCCTGATTTCTATGGCTGAGTCCATAGGCATGATTCACTTCAAGATGGTTTGTCATTTGAACAGCAGCGGGACGAACCGGCTGAGGTAGATGCGCCAGTTGCGCCAGATGTGGCCACCGGAGGATTCCACGTAGGTATATTCATAACCGGCGTCATCGAGTTTCTCGCGGAAGTCGGAGTTGGCCTGGTAGAGAAAGTCATCCTTCCCGATGCCGATCCAGAAAAGTGATGGTTTGGTGGCGAAAAGCCTCGCCAGCTTGCCGTCAAAGTCCTCATAGACAGGAGAGTCCTTTTCCGGGAATATGGCGGCGGAGAACAGGCCTATGTACGAGAATGTGCCGGGATATTCCTTTGAGATGTGGAGGGAATGGAACCCGCCCATCGACAGTCCGGCTATCGCGCGTCCCTCCTTTTTGCGGATTGTACGATAGTGGGAGTCAACATATTCAATGATTTCAGGGAAGGAGGTTTCGTAGGTGCCGTCCATTGTCTTCGGAAGGTTGAGCTGTGGCTGGACGAGGCCGTTGGAAGTCTCGCCCGGGGCGGCCTCCTGCGAGGCGTTGCCGTTCGGCATCACCACGATCATCGGCTTCGCCTTGCCTTGCGCGATGAGGTTGTCAAGGATTTGGGAGGCGCGGCCGAGCTCCATCCACGCCTGCTCGTCTCCGCCCATTCCGTGCAAAAGGTAAAGCACAGGGTATCTGATCCTGCCGCTTTCCTCATAGCCGGCCGGAGTATAGACCGTCATCCTGCGCCTCATTCCAAGCGAAGGGCTGTCATACCAAACCTTTGACACCGTCCCGTGCGGCACGTCACTGACTTTGTAAAGGTCAGCCTGTCCGCCGCCGACAATGGATATGCTCGTGACCGTGGCCACATCCCTTATCTGATAGACATTCGACGGGTCGTTCATCCGTTGGCCGTTCACTATGAAGGAGTAGCTGTAAAGCTCCGGCTCAAGAGGGGCGCTGGTATATTCCCAGACACCGTTCTGATTCTGTGTCAGTTCAGCGATGCCCGGAACCTCGAACTCGCCGTTCGGAGTGCTGATTTTCTGTGGCGGCAGAAAGTCGCCGGTCACCTGGACCCTTATGACATTAGAGCCGGAGTACCTGAAAGTCACCGTGTTGTCTTCATTGATTTGAGGGGACACCACCTGCGCCCCGCTCCAAAGCGCCTGCTGCGCGGAAGCGTCCGGAGCCATGGCGGACGCGAGCATAACCATTGCCGCCAGACAAAACAATTTATGAATATGTTGTCTCATAATATGACCTAATGTTTAGAAGCTGTTTATACGGTAGGTTCGACACTTCGGCAGCTCAGTGCACCGCAGGCTCACCAACCATATAACGTCAGAATATCAAGATAAAACACAGAGCGGCGAACGCGGCTCCGGCGATCGGGCCGAGGACAGGAACCCAGCTGTAGTTCCAGCCGCTGTCACGCTTAGGGCTCTTGAAAGGAAGAACGGCATGGGCGATACGCGGGGCAAGATCCCTTGCCGGATTGATCGCGTAGCCTGTCGCACCTCCAAGGGACATACCGATCGCCATAATGAGCATTGTGACAGGGAACGAGCCGCTCGCGCCAAGGCCGACTTCCGAGGTGTTGCCACTAACGGAGAACATCAGGATGCAGAACACCAGCAGCCAGGTTCCGACGAACTCGCAGAAGAAGTTCCTCGCCGGATTGTAGATGGCCGGCATCGTGCAGAATGTACCGAGTTTCGTGTCCGGATCGTCCGTAGCATCAAAATGGTCTTTATAGAAAGCCCAAACAAGGGCGGCGCCGCAGAAGCCACCGAGCATCTGGGCGATGATGTAGCCAAGAGCCGAAGCCCAAGGGAACGAGCCCGCCACCGCCAGACCGATTGCCACGGCAGGATTGAGATGCGCACCTGAATATGGTCCCGCAATGAAGACTCCGCACATCACGGCGAGGCCCCACGCCAAGGTTATCACTACCCAACCGGCGCCCTTGCCTTTGGATTTCTCAAGACTGGAGCAGGCGCAGACTCCGTCACCCATAAGGATTAGTACAAGTGTGCCGAGAAACTCGGCGAAATATGGATTCATAATATTCACTACTTCTTGGTTAATGTTCGTCCGATAGCGTCGGCCCATCCGGCTTTGGCCGCCTTGACGGCATCCTCATCCATCGAAGGAGTAAAGACGCTGTCTGCCTCCCATTGCTTCTTCACATCATCAAGGCTCTCCCAGAAGCCGACAGCCAGCCCGGCAAGGTAAGCCGCACCGAGAGCCGTCGTCTCGGTCACTTTAGGCCTTATGACTTTGGCGCCAAGGATGTCGGACTGGAACTGCATCATAAGGTTGTTGCGGGACGCGCCGCCATCCACTTTTAATTCCCCGAGATGGATTCCGGAATCCTTCTCCATAGCCGAGACAATGTCCATTGTCTGGAATGCGATGCCTTCAAGAGCCGCTCTGGCGATGTGTGCCGCCGTGGTTCCACGGGTTATTCCGAATATCCCGCCTTTAGCATACTGATCCCAGTACGGAGCACCAAGTCCCGTCAACGCAGGCACCATATAGACTCCACCATTGTCCGGTACAGAGGCCGCAAGAGCCTCAACCTCAGATGAACCCTTGATGATTCCAAGGCCGTCACGAAGCCATTGAACGACAGAGCCGGCAACGAATATAGACCCTTCAAGGGCATAGTCCACCTTGTCGCCGATCTTCCACGCGATGGTGGCGAGAAGGTTGTTCTTAGACATTATCGGCTTCTCACCTGTGTTCATCAGCAAGAAACAACCTGTGCCGTAAG
>ERZ780208.3177-NODE-3177-length-10332-cov-3.137102_pt1 | contig 10332 bp, 9 predicted proteins | sample MGYA00511167_ERZ780208 | MGnify/ENA primary metagenome ERZ780208 (study PRJEB29588, sample SAMEA2159202) | human gut metagenome | biome: human gut; feature: human-associated habitat; material: faeces | place: Denmark | collected 2008/2010 ... | reverse complement strand
TTATAATTCCGGTAGAATCAACAACCGGTGTAAGAGCTTCCTTATATACATCGCCCCATCTTAACTGTTCTGAAGAATCTGCACCGTTTTTTCCGGAATCAGTTTTAGTTTCAGTCTCCTGCCCCTGTGGATTTGCAGCTGAACTGTCAAGTTCCTGCTCCTCAAGCATTACCTTTGCAAATGTTTTACCACCATCATCTGTCTTATAAAGATTACTATCCATACCTTCAACATAATCATATCAGATGACACATACACGACACCCTTAATTATATTAGTAGCAGGTCCGCTTCCAACTATGTCCCAGCTTTCCCCACCATTACTTGTGCTGTATATCCTTGATGATTCATTAGTATCATTACTCTTTGCATATCCGCAAACAATCACCCCATTGTCAGAATCAAAGAATTTTACATAATAATAATCAGCCGTATATATCTTATCAAGTTCACATGTTGTCCAGTTTTCGCCTTTATCATCCGAATAAACAACAGTAACCGGAATTTTAGTGTTATTAGCTGTCTTTCCTCCATACACAAAAGCAGTTTTTTCAGTAGTTATCATATAACTGCCTTCTTTAAGTGTTGTTGAACTGTTAGGCTCATACAACAGATAAGAATAAGATACAGGAACCGAAATATATTTTTCTCTATCATAAGTGACAAGAAGTGAATTATCCTTTATTGAATAATTAGCAAGCTGATCCTTGTTAGAATTACTTGTAATCTCTGTATCTCCGCCTGAATCAATTCCCTGCTGTGCATAATACTGTTTCAGTCCATAGTCTTCTGAACTCATGACTGAAGTAACATAAAGCTTCGCAGTATTATCATAGTTGTTATCAAGATAAAATGAAACCACCCACTCACATTTTATTCTTCCGTCATCCTGAATACCTTCCCATGAAGAAAAATAATCCGAATTAAGATTCTGCGGAATAACCCAGAAGGACAGCAGAACAGTATTGCTTGAAAGGTCAAGCACGCTTACTGAATCAATACCTGATTTTACAATATACTTTGAATATGGAACATATTTCTGTCTGTACTGTGAGATATATTTTTCGAGCCATTTAGTTCCAAGCCCCACCATATCCGGATTAGTAAAATTAGACACATTATCATTATCATAATCAGATACATAATCATCAGATACAACATTCCACTGATCATCAATTCTTATTGAAAATGTATAACGTGATTTAATATCCAGCTTATTTTCCTGATATTTAGATACATAGCTGTATACAAACACCCCTATGACAAGAAGACTGAATATAACCAGAACTGCATATGTAATTATTTTTGTCTGAAATCTTCTGCTTTTCTGATACATAATCGTCCTCCTGCTTTAATTAAAATTCTCTTTTATTATGCATTGCCTCTCTTATTATCACACGATAATACTTATACCACCACAGAAAATACATTGCGCCTGCTCCAACAAGAAACATAACACAGACAACAAACGGATGTATTGCATATATCCAGCTTGCTGCAATTCTGCCATTAAGCACAGGCAGTCCATATGCAAGTATTACACATATAGCCATTATTGTGCCATTAAGGACACTTCTGTTTTCGTACACACCTCTGAAATGGTCAAATGTTATAATTGCCATCATCTCACCCACAGGTCTTGCACATGCTGTAACAATGCACAACATAAGTGCATTAAATACCGGTTCTCCAAGTATTATAAGTATAATAAAATAGAATACAAATTCTGTTACTATCTTATATATAAATTTCCCCAGAAAATTCATATACGGACTAACAAGCATTACACGAATCATAAGATAATCCCTGTCACCCATTGCAAATATTGTTGTATTAGCAAGACTTCCACATATAGTTGAAAGCATTATAAACAGATATATTATAGAAATATCCTGATGAATCCTTATTAGTGGGAAGAAATATGCAAGTATTGTATAGGGAACATATATAAGAAGAATTACATACATGAACTTTCTTATAAATTCCCATGCAAGCATAAATATCTGTGCCATAGTTCCAACGATAGCCCTGCTTTTTGATTTTTCACCAAAAGCATCATCCTTCACCAGTTTCCTTATTACAGGAAAACTCTTTATCATCTTAATTCCTGCCTCTGTTCCCTCATAATATCGTAATATTTTCTCAGCAAACAGCTTTCTAAATAATTTCATTGTCTGCCTCCCCAAGTATGTCTAATACAGCTTCTTTTATCTCTGGAATCTGCATAGTTTCATGTGATATAGGATTGAGTTCACCATTGTTAAGAACCAGCACATCCTTTGATATTCTATGTGCAATATCCAACAAACCTGTTGATATAAGAATTATATGGTCATTCTTATATTCATTAAGAACTGAAAGCATATCATCAATATATTCATCAGTACAATAATCAAGTGCCTCATCAAACATCATTACATATGGTTTCTGAATAAGAAAAGCTGCTAACTGAAGCCTCTTCTTCTCCTCAAAACTGTAATCTGCAATATGTCTGTCTCTTATCAGCCCTGTAAGCTTCACTTTATCAAGATAATATTCAGGCTTTTCGCTGTTCTTATTCATATCACAGAGCATACTGATAAACTGATATCCTGTAATAAGCATAGGCAGAACACTCTGCTTTGCAGCAAAGAAAAGCGTGCACCTCTCCTTAGTCTCAACAGTGCCTGAGTCTACAGGAATATCTCCTGCGATACACTCAAACAGAGTTGTTCTTCCTGCTCCTGCACCGCCAAGAACCGGATATATATTTCCTTCTTCAAATGTATATTCAATATCAGTAAGAATTTCGTTCTTACCAAAACTTTTCTTCAAATGATTCAAATGTAACATTTATAAATCTCCTGCATCCAATGTGTCATATCATTATATTACATATTTATTTGGTTTGTAAACCTTCAAAACCTTATTATATTGCATTTATTCAGCAACAATGATATAATCTTGAAATATTTTGCTAATAATATAAAAAAATGTAGAGGTGTACAGTATTGAAAGATTTTTTTAAAAGAAAAGGCTGGAGAATATGCTTTGCAGTATATATATTTATATACCTTCCATGGTTTTCAACTCTTGAAAAAGTAATTAACAGTGATTATCCCGGGCTTCATATCATCAATATTCCTTTTGATAATATGATACCTTTCTGTGAATACTTTATAATTCCATATGTATTATGGTTTTTATATGTGGTTGCAGCTTGCATATATATGTATTTTAAGGCAGATAATAAAGAATTCATACAGTTTGCGTTATCACTCATAATCGGTATGTCACTCTCTCTTACTATATGCATGATATATCCTAATGGTCTTACATTAAGACCTGATTATATCCCTGATAACTTCTGTGGAAAGATAATCAATGCACTATATACAATAGATACTTCAACAAATGTATTCCCAAGTATACATGTATACAACTCACTGGCAGTTAATTTTGCATTACTGCGTTGCAAAGCTTTAAAAGGACATATAATAACAAAGACATTATCTTCCATTCTTTGCATCCTTATATGCCTTGCAACCGTATTTTTAAAGCAGCATTCTGTAGTCGATGTAATCGGAGCAATAATTCTTTATATCGTTCTTTACATTTTCATATATGTTATTGACTACAGCTGTTTAAAGAAAGCTTAGTGGATTCTCTTTAAACATTTTGAAAGAAGTTCTATAAGAAGAACTACAACAAACAATACAATAAGAATTGAGCCAACGGCGTCCCATCTGTAATTGTTCATGTAGACAATCAGTGGGGCGCCGATTCCGCCTGCTCCAACAAGTCCTAATGTACTTGCCGACCGCACATTCACATCCAGCCTGTACATCACAGCATCCTTAAACTGAATCTTAAGCTCAGGTACTGCCACATACCGTAATCTTGCTATAAATCCCGTTCCTGCACATTTGCACGCATTCCACGCCGCCATGTTCCAGTTGTCAACTGCAACTGTGAATCTCTTTGTCAGAAGTCCAATACTGCACATCATCATTGTAAGCACTCCGGCAAAGCTGCCAGGTCCCGTAACCCTTATGAATATAAGTCCATACACATACACAGGTACAGTTCTTATTGCCATAACAACAAGCCTGCCAATAAAAGCCATAGGTGCTGGAACGAATTTTCTCGAATTAATCAATGTAAGTATTACTGCAAACACTGCTCCGGCACATGTTCCCGCAACTGCGATTGCAATAGTTTCAAGCATAAGATACATAACGCCACTCTTTCCGGTCATAAACATGTATTCCCAGTCCGGATGTGTAATTCCGTGCATAATCGCACCAACAACCTTAATACCAAGCTTTGATGTTGATACATCTTTAACTGCACTGAGACTGTATACAAAAAATACCATGATACATACACTTATAATCACATTTGCAGTTGTATTTCTCTTAATACGTCCATCAAGATATGCTTTCAGGAATGTACTTATTCCCTCAATCACAAGCACTGCGACAAAAAGCATAACAAGAATCATTCCAACCCTGCTGTATTCACGCCAGCTTATCTTTTCATTAAGCAGTAGTCCTATTCCACCTGCACCTACATAGCCAAGTATTGCCGCATGTCTTATATTAGCTTCCAGTACATAAAGCGAATTACTAAGATATCCCGGCAGCAGTTCAATAATAACTGTCCGTGAAAATGCTTTAAATTTTCCTGCTCCTATAGCTGTAACTGCTTCGTATGGCTTCAGTGTCAGACCTTCAATATCCTCACCACCAATTCTTGCCATTACAGCCCATGTCGATACAGCTATTGCAATAGTTCCTGCTGCCGCACCAAGCCCCCATATAAATGTTGCTACAAGTGCAAGTATAAGCACAGGTATTGTTCTTACACACTGTACAATAACTCTCACCACAATCCTTACATATGATTTCTTAATAAGATTGCCTGCATATAAAAATGCAGTAAAAAGTCCAAACACAGCACCTATAAATGTACCCGCAATTGACATCTGCACAGTCTTAATAAGTGGTTCAATAATCTTACCACAATATCCTGTATCCGGTGGGAACATTCTTTTTATGAATAATACAGCCTGACTGCCTCTCTTTATAATTACATTCATATCAAAGCCTGTTACAGCAAAACAGAATATTATTATAAAAAGCATTACCAGTGCCGTAATTCTTCTGATAACCTTCATTCTATTCATGCTTTTCATACGCACCACCATATATGAATTCAATATTCTCATCTGTTACCTCTGACGACTTTTTATCAAGTACAAGTCTGCCGTCAGCAATTCCTATAATTCTGTCCGATTTCTTCAATGCGAGCTCTACCGAATGACTGTTCATAATAACCGTTATATTGTACTGCCTGTTAAGCTGTACAAGAATATCCGTAATCTGTTCTGCACTATATGGGTCTAGAGAAGCAACCGGTTCATCCGCAAGAATAATATCAGGCTTCTGCATTAGTGCCCTTGCAATTGCAACTCTCTGTTTCTGTCCTCCCGAAAGTTTTCCCGCATATGAATACATTTTTTCAGATAATCCCACTGCTTCAAGCTGCTTTCTTGCATATTCCTTCTGTTCCTTAGTGAATATACCAAAAAGTGCCTGAAAAGCATTTCTATCTGCCAATGCCCCATTAAGCACATTGTCTAAGCAGGTAATTGTATCAACAAGGCAGAAATCCTGATATATAGTGCCTATTGTTTTCTGAATATCTCTTTTCTTTCTTCCCTTAAGCTTTGTAAAATCCTGGTTATTAATAATAATACGGCCTGCAGTTGGCTTAATCATTCCATTAAGCAAGCGAAAAAGAGTGGTCTTTCCAGCACCACTCTTTCCAATTACTGATATGAATTCGCCCTGTTCTACTGAAAAACTAATGTTATCAAGGGCTTTATCTCCACCTTTATATAATTTACTCACACTGTCTATCTGTAACATGTATATTGTCCTCCCAGACAGCTTAAAGGTGAATTATTTCTTTAACATATTCTGCGCCGCACGCTCTGCATCATAATCAGAGCTTTGGGCATACTGATATCCAATATGGCTTAATACATTCAAAACTTTAAGTCCGTCTTCACTTTTTCCTATATTAATACAAGCATCTGCAAATGCTTTCTTAAAGCCTTCTGACATAATATCTGAATTCTTACTAACACATATTGTATCATCCATTATCTGATCTGTCACTGCCAAAACTGCAGTCTGTTTATAACAATCATCTGTACCACCGAATTTGCTCATCCAGTTAGCTGCATATTTTGCTCTCATATGTGCAAATCCGACAATAACATCAACCTGTCCTGCTGCAAGTCTTGACATAGATGTTGTATATGAATCAGACTGTACGACATTGGCAAGGTCACTTATCTGCTTCCCATAATTATTGTAAAGCCACAAACTTGGGTATATATAACCTGATGCTGATGAAGCACCCATTACAGCCCATGTTGCACCATTCAAATCATCCCATGTAAGCTTCTGTCCTGCATTAACCTTGGCAGCAAGCTCCTGTCCCTTAGTACTTGGTCCTGCAAGAATTATTGAACGGTAATATGTTGTAAGATTATCTGTAAACGCTTCCTCCGTTCCGTCATTCCAGTCCTTGGCATTAAGAGAATCCTTGTTAATAGCTTTTCTCTGTGCAGTAAGCAGAACATCACAGTCATCATCATATGTAACATAAGTTCCGCCAGAAATAAATCCTGCATCTGCTGTTCCGGCACTTAAAGCTTCTCCTACTGCACTGTAAGAAGTTCCTACTGTAATCTCAACATTGCCTACATTATACCCCTGTGTAGCAAGTTCATCTTTAATCATGCCGCCAAGAGGCTCAAGTCCTGTAAGCAGCGTATCAGCATCCTGATACGGTGCAATCATTATTCTGAATGTATCAATATCCTTAGAATCTTCTTTAGTTGTATCTTTTCCACAGCCTGTCAGCCCTGCTGATAATCCCATGCAAAATGTCGCTGTAAGTAACACAGCCATTCCTTTTTTCAAATATTTTGTTAATTTCATTATTTTGTCTCTCTTCCAATTTCCTTTAACATATTCTTATCGCTTCTAATTGTAGCACATGCAACAGTAGTAAGCATATTACCTGTAATAGTAGCAGACGCACCAGACTGAAATGCCTTGATTCCGTCTCCTGTAAGAAGTGCTCTTCCTGCACCAAGTCTTATATCAGCCTCCGGGTTAATATATCTAAAGAATGCTATTGTTCTTAATATCTCAGGCTCAGTAAGTCTTCTCTCATTCTCAAGAGGTGTACCCTTAATTGGCATAAGTGCATTAAGAGGAATAGAGTCAACTCCGACTTCCGCAAGACTTATTGCCATATCAAGTCTGTCTTCCCAGTCTTCGCCCATTCCTATTATACCACCTGAACATGCCCACATACCTTCTGCTTTTACAAGCTTTAAAGTTTCAATCTTCATATCGTATGTATGTGTAGTGCATATATTAGGGAAATTTCTTCTTGAAGTCTCAATATTATGGTGATAACTTGTAACACCTGCTTCATGAAGTCTGTGAAGCTGCTCAGCATTAAGAAATCCCATAGATGCACACAGCTCAATATCACATTCTTTATTCATAGTCTCATAAGCATGAACAGCCTTTTCAAATTCCTCACCGGTAAGAGCTTTTCCAGCTGTAACAATCGAAAAACGGTCAACACCTTCTGACTCATTCAGCTTACACGCCTTTACAATATCCTCTTCTGGAAGAAAATCATATACCTCACAGTCAGTGTGATTGTGTGCAGACTGTGCACAGTACTTACAATCCTCTGGACATTTGCCGCTTCTTCCATTAATTATAGAACATAAGTCAACCTTATCTCCAACAAAATGTTTTCTTATCCTGTCTGCCCCTTCACAAAGTTCATCCAAATCGCAATTCAGAAAAAATGTCAAATCATCCTGTCTTTTAATTCTTCTTCCGTTAATAATCTCTTCTGCCAGTTCTAATGGTGTCATATATACATACCTCTTTTGAAAAATATTTATTAGATTATAGAACTGAAAAAGGCGAATGTCAACAAATTGTGCCTTGCAGTTGACATTCGCCATATGTAATTACCCGCTGGTATTCTTTATCTCTTACCTATATCTGCCATATCATGTATAACATCAGATATATTCTCTACAGTTGAGGTTATTCTGTTATTAAGATCTGTACAGCTCTTAGCAAGCTTTCCTACCTCTAATGCTACAACTGAAAAGCCTTTTCCCGCCTCACCGGCTCTTGCAGCCTCAATAGATGCATTAAGTGCAAGAATATTCTGCTTTCTCTGTATGCCATCAAGCTGCTTGGTATTCTCCTTGATATCTCTCACATACTCTTCACAGCTCTTAACACCACCTGTAAGCTTTGTAATCAATTGTCCATTGTACTTAGAATTATATTCTGAATTAATAAAATTATTAAGTACTGCTCCTAGCAGGTTAGCTGCCGCATTAATCTCTGCCTCTGTTCTTACTGTAACTTTTCCTAACGCCTCAATATACTCATCCTCATTAATACCCAGTTCTCTTGCAACACCTCTGAATTTCTCTTCATCCGGATGCTCAGGTAAAACCTGACCTCCGATTACAGAGCCAAGCACTGTACCATCGCTTAACTTAAGCGGAATACCAAAATCCACAAGTCCAGCATGACAATGATATACACCTTGTCCCTCAGCGTCACATTTCTCACATCTTCTGCATCCTTCCTTACTTCCTCTGGTAAGCTTTATACAGAAATCTGTAAAGTTGTAACATTCGGAAATATACTTTCCATCAGCTCCAACTGCAACCGTGGCTAATCCTGTTGCCACAGCCCAGTCAGACATAATTGATTCAAATTTCTCCATATCAGCAAAATCTTGAATCTTCATGCTTAAACCACCTCTTTTTCAATTGTCACATGTATTGATTGAGTAAATTTTAACAAATAAGACCTCTAAAGTCAATGAATATGAGTAATTATCAACATTTTTATGTACTGGCTCTGTATTAATGATGGAACAATCTCATTCCTGTAAAGCACATAGCCATTCCTCGCTTATTGGCTGTTTCTATAACCTGATTATCTCTTACAGAACCACCAGGCTGTGCTACATACTTAACACCAGACTTATAAGCTCTTTCTATATTATCTCCGAATGGGAAGAATGCATCTGAACCGATTGTTACATCAGTATTGCCTGCAAGCCATTCCTTCTTTTCCTCTGTTGTAAATACAGATGGTTTCTCTGTGAATACTCTCTCCCAGTCATTGAGAATATCTTCATACTCATCACCAATATAAAGGTCAATTGCATTGTCTCTGTCAGCACGGCCTACGCCTTCCTTAAATGGAAGATTAAGGACCTTTGGATTCTGGCGGAGATACCAGTTATCAGCCTTCTGACCTGCAAGTCTTGTACAATGGATTCTTGACTGCTGTCCTGCTCCGATACCGATTGCCTGTCCATTCTTTACATAGCATACAGAATTAGACTGTGTATACTTAAGTGTTATAAGTGCAATAATCATATCAATCTTAGCAGACTCTGGAATATCCTTATTCTCTGTTACAACATTTGATAAAAGTTCCTTATCAATAACAAACTCATTTCTTCCCTGTTCAAATGTTACACCAAACACCTGCTTTCTCTCGATTGGTTCAGGCTTATACTCAGGGTCAATCTTAATGATATTGTAGTTACCCTTCTTCTTAGCCTTTAATATCTCAAATGCCTCCGGCTCATAGCCAGGTGCAACAATACCATCTGAAACCTCATGCTGGATAAGCTTTGCTGTAGCAACATCACATACATCTGATAATGATATGAAATCACCGAAAGATGACATTCTGTCTGCACCTCTTGCTCTTGCATATGCACATGCGATTGGGCTTAATTCTCCGATTGCTTCGTCAACCCAGTAAATCTTCTTCTCAACATCTGTAAGAGGAAGTCCTACTGCAGCACCTGCTGGAGATACATGCTTGAAAGATGTAGCTGCTGGAAGTCCTGTAGCTTTCTTTAACTCCTTAACAAGCTGGTATCCGTTAAATGCATCAAGAAAATTAATATATCCTGGTCTGCCGTTAAGAATCTCTACAGGAAGGTCACTTCCGTCTTCCATAAATATTCTTGAAGGCTTCTGATTAGGGTTGCATCCGTATTTTAACTGAAATTCGTTCATTTTTTCCTCCTTGCCGCTTCTGCGGAATCTGACTTATTTATTTTTATTGATAATTCTTGTTTCGTACTTTCCTGTTTCAATGTCGATGAAACGGACGAATAAAGATACCTTGTTGTCTTCATTTAAGTTGTTCCAGATCATATTTGTAAATGTGTCAATATCACCTGAAATCCGAACCCA
>ERZ780208.3176-NODE-3176-length-10335-cov-2.527529_pt1 | contig 10335 bp, 9 predicted proteins | sample MGYA00511167_ERZ780208 | MGnify/ENA primary metagenome ERZ780208 (study PRJEB29588, sample SAMEA2159202) | human gut metagenome | biome: human gut; feature: human-associated habitat; material: faeces | place: Denmark | collected 2008/2010 ... | reverse complement strand
TGCTGAAGGCTGCCCACCACGAAGAGGTAGGGTCGTCGTACAAGGTGGACGGGGCACCGCTCGTGGCACGTCGTCCGCGGCTGTCGCTCGTCATGTCGGGCACGCCCGAACAGTTCTGCGCCTTTTTCCGTTCGCTGGAGTCGGGGCTCTACAGCCGCTTTGCCGTGTGCACCCGTCCGCCGGCAGTGCAGTGGGAGTCGTGTGCGCCCGACGACGCACAGGCCGACCGCTACAGCCACTTCCGCCGCCTGAGCGAAGAACTGCTGCCCATCCATTTAGGATTGCTGAAAAGCCCTACGCTGGTCACCTTCAGCCCCGAACAGTGGCGCGAGCATACGGCTTGCTTCAGCCGCCTGCTGGCCGATGCCCATGCCGAGGGGCGCGATGCCGTGCTTGGCATCATCTTCCGCCACGGCCTGCTGGCCATGCGTCTGGCAGCACTGTTCACGGCCTTCCGCAAGTGGGCCGACTTCCGCCAGGCGCCCGAGTACCGCTGCACGGACACCGACTTCCGCAACGCCCTGCTCATCACGCAGACGCTGCTGGAGCACAGCCTGCTGCTCAGTTCCACCCTGCCGGACAGCGCAAGGCCCGTCGTGGCGTTGCAACGTCCTCACCGGATAGCGGTCGTGCTGGAGTCGCTGCCTGAGAAATTCTCGTACAAACAGTTTATCGATGCAGCTGTTCCCGCAGGCATTCCGCTAAGTTCGGCCAAGCGGATACTCCGCAAGGCTGTACAGTCGGAACTGCTTGTAAAAGAGGAAAATGGTTATCGAAAATCGGAATCTGCACCCGTGGGGAAGGCTCATAGTGAGCCTGAGCCCTAAAATGAGCCCTCGGCAGCTGCGGAACAGAGTTGTTGGATGGTGAAATTTCCGGACACCGGTTCGTTGCGAAGAAAATGGTTAATGATTAATGGTAAATGGTTAATGATTAATGGTGAATGGTGAATGGTTTAGAGTAGTCTATCTATCGGCTTAACTCCTTAACTACTAACCTCCTTCTAATTTCCTAAGCGGAAATATTCTTTGGATATTTCTGTTTGGCTATAAAACTTAAAAACTCAGAAACTTAAAAATTCAAACGCTATGAAACCCGAATTGATTCCCGACGAAGGAGCCGACCGCCCCTTCATCATCCGGCCCTACCGTAAGGCCGAATTTGCCCAACTCTATTTTCCCGACCTCACACCCCGCTGTGCGTTGCGCAAGCTCCACCGCTGGATAGAACGCAGCGATGCCTTACACCGTGCGCTCTACGAGGAAGGTCCTGAAGGACGCAACGAGCAGACCTTCAGCCGCCGTCAGGTAGAGTTACTGGTTCGCCACTTCGACGAGCCCTGACGCCACACCGTTTGTTGTGTGCCGTTACAAACAATCCGACGCCCCGCCACATTGCTTGTGGCGGGGCGTTACGTTTAATGTGCCCGTACAGTGAATACATTTTCATACGCAGATTATCTCCGAACGGCAGGTAAGGCCTGCTTCCCATCTATTCGCTCTGTGGTAATCCGGGTAATTTTGTATTGAAGCAGTAGCAGCCTATGTGGTATTAAAAGTGCAGATGGGCGTGTGTGCGTGTAGAGACGCAAAATTTTGCGTCTCTACGATGTTTGTGTAAATATATGATAATCAGATGTCTATGAGACTATATGTTTACTTTTCTTTCTTCCTGTCCTCGCGCGCCTTTTCTGTGCGTTTGCTGATTCTATCTATCTCGCGGCGGATGCGTTTCAGTTCGCGCAGGGCGTTGTAGCTCAGTTCGATGCCCTCTTCGTTCAGTTGCTTGAAGTGTGCCAGCATTTCGCGCAGTTTACGAAGCTCGTAGATGTCGGTGGTGGGCATCTTCTTCCTGAAGCAGAAGGATGCTTCCTCTGCTTGCCGCAGCCTTACCTTTGCCTCTTCTTCGGTGATGCCGTAGCGTTTGGCCAGTTCTTTGATTTCTGACTTTCTCCTCTGCTCTTCATATTCTTCATCAACTTTATAGCAATTGCCGCCTATGCCATAATTGTATATACTCCTGCTGTCCTGTTCGTCCAGCATCCGCACGAGTGCTTCCAGTTCGTTTTCCAGCCGCTGTGAGCTTGTCCACAGCTCGTCCAGTTTCCATGCCTCAGTTTCCAGCAGTTCGTCCACTACCAGATATTGGCGTTCCAGTTCCTCTCTTTCCCGTTTGTGCTTTCTGCGCATACGGCGGTTCACGATGACCAGCACGCCGACGGCCAATGCCAGCACAACCATCAGTGCCAGCACGATAATCAATGTCAGTGTCATTTTCAAGCTAAGTTTTTAAGTGTTTTCCGACTTCAAAATTGCAGTTGATGCGTTTTTTCAAGGGTGCCGAAGTAAATAAACGTTAAACACCGACACCAGTTCGTCCAAGTAGCACCCGTCCCGACACCGGTTGTCCCACCCTTGTCGGAAAGTTTGCGGACCTTTGCCTTGTCCACTTCCGGAGACCATGGACGCGGTTGGTGCACACCGCTTAACTTACTGATTCAGAGGAAATGCCTACATCGGCAGGCCGGACAAGAGAAGGCTGCATCGGGCGGTTGTCATCCGCCGACGGTGATGCTCTCTGCAAACCGGTGATAAAGGTACTGATTAATTTTGAATGTATGCCAACGCTACTTCCGTTTTTTTCAGTCCTTCCTGCCTTTTTCGCATCCTCCTCATCACCCGAAAAAACAAGAAAGGAGACTCGTATGTCTGTCACATTCAAACGTGTCCAGCGGAAAAACCCGCAGGACCAGGCCGCACCGGCCAAGTACTACCCCCAATTAGTGGTGTGGGGAAAACCGGCTACGCTGGAAAGCCTCTCCATCCAGATGAAAGAAAAAAGCTCGCTCACACTGGGCGACATCCAGAGCGTACTCACCAACTTCGTTTCCGCCATGCGGACGGAGCTCTACAACGGCCATTCGGTCAGCATCGACGGCTTTGGGGTGTTCAGCCTCTCGGCCACTACCGAAGGCTCGGAACAGCGAAAGGACTGCACGGCGGAAAAAATCAAGGCGGTACGCATCAACTTCCGTGCATCGAGCGCCATCCGTCCCAACTTAGACACCTCGACCACCCGCGCCGAAGAACGCATCGACTTCGTCGATCTGGACACCAAGCTTCAGGAACTGAACATGACGCCCACCGACGGCACCGATGATGAAGAAACGCCCGGCGGCGGAGGCGGTGAAGACGGCGGGGAGGACCCGTTAGGCTAAATTCTGTTGAGGGTTGAGAGTGGAGAGTTGAGGGTTTATGGTTAAGGGTTTAAGGTTTATGGTTTAGGGTGTATAGACAATGCACACGAACCTGGCCCCGCCTTTCCCTCTGTGAAACTCTGTGTACTCTGTGGTGCATTTTCCAAATGCGGATAACACGGAAGAACATGGATTTTAATCTGCGATAATCTGCGTAATCTGCGTTGAAAGAAGTTTTTAGGCACGGATTAAAATTTTTCCTCTGTGGAACTCTGTGTCCTCCGTGGTACCCTCCCTCATCCCTCATCCCTCATCCCTCAACCCTTCAACCCTCAAAAAAAATGCGAAGAATCGATTACATCGTCATCCACTGTAGCGCCACCCGTGAGGGCCACGTCCTCACCCCCGAGGCGCTGGACCAGGAGCACCGTCCCCGCGGCTACCGCATGACGGGCTATCACTACTACATCCGCCGCGACGGGACTACCGTCGTCACCCGCCCTCTGGAGCTTGCAGGGGCGCACGTGAAAGGCTACAACAAGCACTCCATCGGCATCTGCTACGAAGGCGGACTGGACGCCCAGGGCCAACCCAAGGACACCCGTACGCCCGAACAGCGCGCCGCCCTGCGCCTGCTGGTGGCCCAGCTGCTGTGCCGCTTCAAGGGCAACGTCCGCGTCTGCGGACACCGCGACCTCAGCCCCGACCTGGACCGCAACGGAACAGTCGAGGCATGGGAGTGGGTGAAGCAATGCCCGTGCTTCGAGGTGGCGAAGGAGCTGTAGGGAATGGATAATGGAGAATGGAGAATGGAGAATGGATAATTCTCAATTATCAATTATCAACTCTCCATTTAATAAGTTCTTCATTTCTCAGTCTATCGGCTTTAACTTCCAAGCCCGCCCCGCGGGCGATAACTTCTTCTAACTTCTTTAACTTCTACAAGTTTCGAACTTGCGAAACTTGAGTTAAATAATCTCAATTTCCTCTCTCTTCTGTTCCTTCTCGCAGTAATGGCATTTGATGATGCAACGTTCCTTGTCTATCACGTGGAAGCGGGTAGGCATGGGCTCGTTGTTGGTGATGCACTTCGGGTTGGCACATTTCACGATGCCGTGCAGTTCGTCTGGCAGGCTCACTTCCCGTTTCTCCACCACCTCGTAGTTGCGGATGATGTTCAGCTTCACGTTCGGAGCCACTACGGCGATGCGGTTGATCTCGTCGTCGCAGAAGAATTTGTCCGCAATCTTGATGATGCCTTTCTTACCCAGTTTCTTACTGTTCAGGTTGAATCCGATGGTGATGTTGTTGTTCATGTGCTCCAGTCCCAGCAGCGACACCACGGTAAACAGCTTCTCGGAAGGAATATGGTCAATGACAGTGCCGTTCTCCAAAGCGGCTACCTGCAGTTCTTTCTTATCGTTCATTTTTTTAATTGAAAATTGATAATTGAAAAATTGATAATTTGGGGATTGGCAATGGGAATGATTCACTAATTTTCCATTATCTATTCTCCATTTTCACCTCCTCCAGCGTGATGCCCAGCACGTCGCACAGGATGGCTTCGCGGGCATACAGTCCGTTCTGTGCCTGCTGGAAGTAGTAGGCTTTCGGATTGTCGTCCACGTCGTAGGCAATTTCGTTCACACGGGGCAGGGGATGCAGGATGCGCAGGTTCGGCCGGGTATGCTCCAGCATCTTGTTGCGCAGGATGTACACGTTCTTCACCCGTTCATATTCCATCAGGTCCGTAAAGCGTTCCCGCTGTACGCGTGTCATGTACAGGATGTCGGCATCTGCTATCGTCTCCTCCGTGAAGTCCGTATGCTCCACATATTTTATATTGTGTTCCCGGCAATATATCTTGTATTCCTCCGGCATCTTCAGTTCATCGGGGGCGATGAAGTGGAAGGTCGGGTTGAAGTGCCTCATGGCCATCAGCAGCGAGTGCACGGTCCGCCCGTATTTCAGGTCGCCTACTAAGAAGATGTTCAGGTTCTCCAGCGTCCCCTGCGTCTTGTAGATCGAGTACAGGTCCAGCATCGTCTGCGAGGGATGCTGGTTGGCGCCGTCTCCTGCGTTCACGATGGGCACGTTGGTCACTTCGCTGGCATAGCGTGCCGCCCCTTCCAGGTAGTGGCGCATCACGATGATGTCGGCATAGTTGCTCACCATCTTGATGGTATCCTTCAGCGTTTCGCCTTTCGACGAGCTGGTGGCTTTCGGGTCGCTGAATCCGATGACGCGTGCCCCTAACCGGTTGGCAGCCGTCTCAAAGCTGAGTCGGGTACGGGTGGAAGGCTCGAAAAATAGGGTTGCCACAACCTTTCCGTCCAGCAAGTGACGGTTCGGACGTTCTTCAAACTGTTTTGCCATTTCAAGCATGTAGAGAATTTTCTCTCTGCTGTGTTCGGCGATGGTCACTAAACTTCTGTTTTCCATATCGTTGAATTCATTTATACTTTTCGAGAGTGTAAAGTTACGGAAAATATGCGGGCTACGGAAATATGCGGGGAAGTTTTTTGCGAAATATGGGCTGTTTTTTTAACCGTGTGGCTTGTTGTCCGGAATGCCACACTTCATCATCCGAAATGCCACACTTCGACAAAGTAAATGCCGCATTTCGCGAATGTTCAAGTGTGGCATTTGCCTTAGTCAAGTGCGGCGTTTGCCTTGTCGAAGTGTGGCATTCCGGACAGTGAAGTGTGGTATCTCTTTACGCCGTCGCCGTCGTTCTTTTTAACGACAACGTCGTTTTTTTCTCTTCTCTTCTTATCTTATCTCCTCTTACGCGCGCGAGGGCAAGTTTTCATTGTTTCAATCTGTATTATAGCTCATTACGATGTGTTTTTCCTTTCCGATTTTTTCTTCAAGTTTTCTAATTATTTTGCAATCGTTTTGCATTTCACTGACAGTTTCCATTAAAATAAACGGGCGTTTTTTTTGTGAATGCCGGAAATCTTATCCTGAAAAAGATATAAAAAGCATAGGCACATCCAATATATTTCCGTACCTTTGCCCTATTATTGAACTTTGATTTTAGCAACTGAAACATGATAAGGAAAGTCGTCAAAATCCTATGGATTTTCATCGCACTGATTTCGCTGGTGTGTGTCTTTATATTCTTTTCCATAGCCAAGGGCTGGATAGGCTATATGCCTCCGGTGGAAGACCTGGAAAATCCGAATTACAAATTTGCCACAGAAGTCTTTTCCGAGGACGGAAAAGTATTGGGTACTTATTCCTATAGTAAGGAAAACCGCGTGTTTGTGGGATACAATGATTTGTCGCCCAATATCATCAACGCCTTGATAGCTACGGAAGATGTACGTTTTGCCGAACATTCGGGCATTGACGCCTACGCCCTGACGCGTGCCGTAGTGAAGCGCGGTATCCTGATGCAGAAGAATGCCGGCGGTGGCAGTACCATCACCCAGCAGCTTTCCAAACAGCTTTATTCTCCCAGTGCCGACAATGTGATGGAACGTCTGTTCCAGAAGCCCATCGAATGGGTGATTGCCGTAAAGCTGGAGCGTTACTATACAAAAGAGGAAATCCTCACCATGTATCTCAACAAGTTCGATTTCCTGAACAATGCGGTAGGCATCAAGACTGCTGCCTTTACCTACTTCGGTTGCGAACCGAAAGATTTGAAGATTGAGGAAGCGGCTACGTTGGTGGGCATGTGCAAGAATCCGTCTCTCTATAATCCGGTGCGCTACAATGAACGTTCCCGCGGACGGCGCAATGTGGTGCTCGACCAGATGCGGAAAGCGGGATATATTACGGAAGCCGAGCGCGACTCCCTCCAGGCATTGCCTCTGAAACTGAAGTACAACCGTGTGGACCACAAGGAAGGGTTGGCCACTTATTTCCGCGAATACCTGCGCGGCGTGCTCACCGCCAAGAAGCCCGACAAGGCCAACTACCGCGGTTGGCAGATGCAGAAATACTACGAGGATTCACTCGACTGGGAGAACAACCCGCTCTTTGGATGGTGCGAAAAGAACACCAAGAAAGACGGTACCAAATACAACCTCTACACCGACGGGCTGAAAATCTATACCACGCTCGACTCGCGTATGCAGCAGTATGCCGAGGATGCCGTGACAGAGCATCTGAAGGAACTGCAAGGTTACTTCTTCAAGGAAAAGAAAGGGGCCAAGAAAGCTCCCTACACCTTCCGTCTGACCCAGGAGCAGGTGGACGAGATTCTGGGACGTGCCATGAGGTTGTCCGACCGCTACCGCATTATGAAGAAAGCCGGAGCCACCGAAGCTGAAATAAAGAAAGCCTTCGATACCCCGGAGGAGATGTCCGTATTCAGTTGGGAAGGGGAGAAAGACACCATTATGACCCCGATGGATTCCATCCGTTACTACAAGTTCTTCCTTCGTGCCGGTTTCATGTCCATGGACCCGCGCAGCGGACATGTCAAGGCATACGTAGGCGGACCGAACTACCATTACTTCCAGTACGATATGGCCATGGTGGGACGCCGCCAGGTAGGTTCTACCATCAAGCCTTTCCTTTATACATTGGCTATGGAGAACGGTTTTTCTCCCTGCGACGAAGTGCGCCACGTGGAATACACGCTGATTGATGAAAACGGAAAACCGTGGACGCCGCGTAATGCCAACAAAAAGCTGATTGGTGACATGGTGACTGTGAAGTGGGGGCTGGCAAACTCGGACAACTGGATTACGGCCTATCTCATGAGCAAGCTGAATCCCTATAATCTGAAACGTCTTATACATACTTTCGGTGTCCGCAACCGTGATATAGTACCTTCCGTTTCACTCTGTCTGGGCCCGTGCGAGATTTCCGTCGGCGAGATGGTAAGTGCCTATACCGCATTCCCCAACAAGGGTATCCGGGTAGCTCCGCTGTTCGTGACCCGCATCGAGGACAATGATGGAAACGTGCTGGCGACCTTTGCTCCCGAAATGCAGGAAGTCATCAGTGTATCCAGCGCTTACAAGATGCTGGTCATGCTGCGTGCCGTTGTCAACGAAGGTACCGGAGGCCGTGTGCGCCGTCTAGGTGTGAAAGCCGACATGGGCGGCAAGACCGGAACGACGAACTACAATGCCGACGGCTGGTTTATGGGCTTCACGCCTTCGCTTGTGTCCGGTTGCTGGGTGGGCGGTGAGGACCGCGACATCCACTTCGATACGATGCTTCACGGACAAGGTGCTTCCATGGCATTGCCTATCTGGACCAAATACATGGTGAAAGTGCTCGGTGACAAATCTCTGGGATATGATGAAAATGAAACATTCCAGTTGCCCGAAGGCTATGACCCGTGCAAGGATGATGTGAATCTGGAAGGAGACACCCATATAGAAGAACCGATAGAGGGACTCGACGAACTGTTTAATTAGTTGAAAGGTGAAAATTGAAAGTGGAAAGGTAAACTTTCAATTTTCACCTTTTCCCCTTTCACCTTAAAAAAATGGATTATACGATTAGTATTGGGAGCAACGAGCAGCGGAGGGAGAACATGGAACTGGCTCGCAGACGCTTGACGGAACTTTTTTCGGGAATACGTTTCTCGGAAGAGGAGGAGACGGTACCTTTTTTCTTTCACCGTCCGAATCTGTTCTCCAATCAGGTGGCATGCTTTGCTTCCGATAATCCGGTAGAGGAAGTCACCGCCTGCCTGAAAGCCATCGAACGGGAAGCCGGAAGGAAGCCCGAGGAGAAGGAGCAGGAAATTGTACGGCTGGATATAGACTTGTTGTCTTGTGACGGGACTGTCTATAAGCCAAAAGATTTGAAACGTGATTATATCCTGCGAGGATTGAAACAACTGTTATAATAATAAAGAATATAAGGAGATGTGTCGATAGTATATGAACACTTTCGGATACACTCTCATTTTAAAAAACGAAGATTGAAAATGAAATTTTTAGGAATCATACCTGCCCGTTACGCATCTACGCGTTTTCCAGCCAAACCATTGGCGGTGTTAGGTGGAAAAACCGTGATACAGCGAGTATACGAGCAAGTGGCAGGAATCTTGGACGATGCATACGTGGCTACGGACGATGAGCGTATTGAAGCCGCAGTAAAAGCATTCGGAGGAAAGGTGGTAATGACTTCCACCGAACATAAAAGCGGCACCGACCGCTGTCAGGAAGCTTGTACAAAAATAGGAGGACAGTTTGATGTCGTGGTGAATATCCAGGGGGATGAGCCTTTCATCCAGCCTTCGCAGTTACAAGCCGTCAAAGCATGTTTCGACGATCCGGCCACCCAGATAGCCACTCTGGTGAAACCCTTTACGGTAGATAATGGTTTCGAGGCATTGGAAAATGTGAACTCTCCGAAAGTGGTGGTTAACAAGAATTGGAATGCACTGTACTTCAGCCGTTCCATTATTCCTTATCAGCGTAATACTGAAAAGCAGGACTGGCTGAAAGGGCATACTTACTATAAGCATATTGGTCTGTACGCTTACCGCACGGACGTATTGAAGGAAATAACTGCCTTGCCGCAATCTTCTTTGGAACTGGCTGAGTCTCTGGAACAACTTCGCTGGTTGGAAAACGGATATAAAATTAAAGTAGGTATTAGCGAAGTGGAAACTATTGGTATTGATACACCGCAGGATTTAGAACGTGCAGAAGAATTTTTGAAGAGTAGGTCATAATATGAATCGTAAGATACAACCCGAAATACAAACCCTGAAAGATTTTCGTATTCTTCCTCCTGTCCGGACTACGTTACCTAATGGTATTCCGTTGACTGTAATCAATGCCGGTGAGCAGGATGTGGTACGCATGGATATACTTTTCGGTGGGGGACGTTGGCAACAGTCGCAGAAATTGCAGGCATTGTTTACTAACCGGATGCTGCGTGAAGGCACAAAGAAATATACGGCTGCCACAATTGCCGGAAAACTGGACTATTATGGTTCATGGCTGGAATTATCCAGTTCTTCGGACTATGCTTACATTACTGTTTATTCATTGAATAAATATGTGGCGGAAACGTTGGAAGTGGTGGAGTCGATGATTAAAGAGCCGTTGTTTCCGGAAAAAGAGTTGCATACGATTTTGGATACTAATATCCAACAATATCTGGTCAATACCTCCAAGGTGGATTTTCTGGCACATCGTAGTTTGTTACAGTCT
>ERZ780208.3167-NODE-3167-length-10362-cov-3.529737_pt1 | contig 10362 bp, 11 predicted proteins | sample MGYA00511167_ERZ780208 | MGnify/ENA primary metagenome ERZ780208 (study PRJEB29588, sample SAMEA2159202) | human gut metagenome | biome: human gut; feature: human-associated habitat; material: faeces | place: Denmark | collected 2008/2010 ... | reverse complement strand
ACAACATCGACTATATCGTCATGGAGCTCATCGACGGCATCACGCTCAAGCAGTATATGGAGCAGAAGGGCACGCTCAACTGGCGCGAGGCGCTGCATTTCGCCACACAGATCTGCAAGGCGCTCGAGCATGCCCACAGCCGCGGCATCATCCACCGCGACATCAAGCCCCACAACATCATGATCCTCAAGGACGGCAGCGTGAAGTTCGGCGTGCGTCGTGACCGCAAGGTCGTCGACGTGATTGCCGCCTGAGACACGCGCAAATAACGCTTTTGATGAAAGACCGCGCCCATATGGACGCGGTCTTTCTGTTATGTAAGGTAGATACATGAGTGATTTTGTGGATCGAGTGACCGTCCATGTCAAGGGCGGCGACGGCGGCAACGGCGGCGACATCATTCTGCAGGTGGACGATAATATGTCCACGCTGATGGACTTCCGCTACAAGCGCAAATACGTCGCCGAGACCGGCATGGACGGTCAGGGCGGGCGCAAGTTCGGCAAGCAGGGCAAGGATCTCACGATCCGCGTGCCGCGCGGCACCGTCGTGCGCGACGCGGAATCGAACGAGATCATCAAGGATATGTCCGACTCCGAGCCGTTCATCCTCTGCCGCGGCGGCAAGGGCGGCTGGGGCAACGCGCATTTCGCAACGCCGACGCGTCAGGCGCCTCGTTTTGCCAAATCGGGCCTTGAGGGCGAGGAGCACGATGTCGTGCTCGAGCTGAAGCTGCTGGCCGACGTCGGCCTCATCGGCTTCCCGAATGTCGGCAAGTCGACGCTTCTTTCCGTTGTGTCGAAGGCGCGCCCCAAGATTGCAAACTACCACTTCACCACGCTCTACCCCAACCTCGGCGTCGTGTACGTCGACGAGGGCGTGTCGTTCGTCATGGCGGACATCCCCGGCATCATCGAGGGCGCAGCCGAGGGCGCGGGCCTTGGTCATGACTTCCTGCGCCATATCGACCGCTGCCGCCTGCTCGTTCATGTCGTTGACGTGTCGGGCAGCGAGGGCCGCGACCCGGTCGAGGACTTTGACGCCATCAACGCAGAGCTCTCGCAGTATTCCCCCGACCTTGCCACCCGCCCGCAGATCGTCGTCGCGAACAAGACCGACATCATGGAGGACGAGAGCCTGCTCGAAAAGCTGCGCGCGCATGTCGAGCCGCTCGGCTATCCCCTCTTCGCCCTGTCCGCCGCGTCGCACACCGGCACGCGCGAGCTCGTGCTCAAGATCGCCGAAAAGCTCTCCACTCTCCCGCCCGTCACGGTCTATGAGCCCGAGTACGTTCCCAAGCCCGTCAAGATCGACGCGAGCGAGCCGCTCAAGATCACCGTCGAGGACAACACCTACATTGTCGAGGGCAAGTGGCTTGAACGCCTTATGAGCAACGTCAACTTCGGTGACTACGAGAGCCGGATGTTCTTTGATAAGATGCTGCGAGAAAACGGCATTTTCCAGCAGCTTGAGGACCTCGGCATCAAGGACGGCGACATCGTCAGCATGTACGAGCTCGAATTCGAGTATCAGCACTAATTTCTTTCGGGAGATGATCTCATGTCCATCAGCCTGTGCGAGGACTGCGTTTATTACAGCTACGATGAAGAGTCCGACAGCTACTACTGTGACGAACAGCTCGACGAGGACGAGATGGCGTCGTTCCTGCGCGGCAAGCTGACCGCCTGTCCGTTCTATCATCCGGGGCAAAGCGACTACTACCTCGCGGGAAAGCAATAAAAATCGCAAAAAGGGAGCACGCGCAAGCGTGCTCCTTTTTTCTGTCAGTCTCGATCAAAATGTGATGCGCATCTGGTGCCAGACAACGCCGCCGTGCACGGACTTGTCTGTCACGCCCTCGTCGACAAAGCAGAACTTCGCGTAGTAGTCGACGAGCCGCTGTTTGCAGGTCAGGACTGCACCCTTTCTCCCCTGCTTTCTCGCATCCTCAACGGCACGGTGGAGCAGTTCGCCCGCGTAGCCGTTTTTCCGGTACTCCGGCAAGGTGTTCAGACCGAAGAGCATCTGCCACGCGCCATTTTCGTCGTGCATGGATGCTTTCGCGTACATTTCGTCGGTCAGGTCGGGCTCGTCCGTTACAAAGCCATCGAGAAACGCGATGAGCTTGTCGCCCTCGAACATCAGCCAGAAGTGGTCGCCGTAATATTTGATCCGCTCGGCGAATTCCTCTTTTGTCGCTGCCTCGGCCACAGGAAAGCACTCGGCTTCCACTGCCGCGACCGCGTCCAGATCGTTCATCGTTGCTGTTCTGATCTCCATGGTTCTGCCCTCTCTATTTAGTCCCACTTTTCACGGCTGAGCTCGCGCATGTAGCCAGCCGTAATGATACCGGTGGGCAGCGCGACGATGGCAATGCCCATGAACGACGATGTCATGCTCACGATGCGGCCGATCTCGCTCGTCGGATAGATGTCGCCATAGCCGACGGTCGTCAGCGTGACGACCGCCCAGTAGATGGCGTCGAAAAACGTGTCAAAGCTGTCGGGCTCCACCTGAAACATGATAAGCGCCGACAGCGCAATATACCCGCCCGCCAGCACACACACCGCCGCGAGCGCTCGTTTCTCGCGCTTGATGACATTCAAAATAAGTTCAAAGCTGTGCGAGTAGCGCAGGAATTTGAGCGCCTTGAGCGCTTTGTTGAGGCGGAAAAGCCTAAACAGCTTGAACCCCGACGACAGCATCGTCAGCGACGGCAGGATGGACAGCAGGTCTACAATACCGAAAAAGCTGAACGGATAGCATAGAAACGCCCATTTTCCGCTCTTTTCGTACTTTAGGTCCGCCGTCCACCAGCGCAGCAGATAGTCCACGATGAACACCGTAACCGTCGCGCGGTCGAGCCATATAAACAGCGCATTCGTCTCCTTGAAGCACAGCGGCACAATACTCGCCGCGATGCACACGAGCATGAAGCGGTCGTAAATGAGACTGTCGCGGTCGTCCTTGTCCGCGACCTCGATGACCTCGTAGATTTTTCTTCGCAAACTCATGCCGTCACTCCCTTGCGCCGGGCAGAAAGCGCTGCTCGACCTCTTCCGCGCTCATCTGCCCGCCGGAGAGCTCCGTGAGCGCGGCGGAAAAGTCCGCCACCTTCTGCACGGGCAGAAGAAACGTGAGCGTTACGGCTGCGCCGTAATCGCTCGACTCGATTCTTCCCTCATGTCCCTCGATCAGCAGCTTTATGCGCTCGAACATCGGATACGGGCATTCGAGCAGCAGCACGGAAAAGGGCTGCATCCGCGCCTTGCCCGCATTGTCAAGCGCGTCCTTCGCCGCCTTGGCGTAGGCGCGCGTCAGCCCGCCCGCACCGAGCAGGATCCCGCCGAAGTAGCGCGTGACGACGCAGACAGCGTTCGTCACACCCGCGCGGCGGAATACCTCCAGCATCGGGATGCCGGCCGTGCCCTGCGGCTCGCCGTAGCGGACGGTGCCGTCGTGCAGGACAAAGCACCAGCAGTTGTGGCGCGCGTCGTAGTATTTCTTCTTCATCTCGTCGATGCGCGCGCGGGCCTCCGCCTCGCTCTCCACAAGGAAAACGTGGCTGATGAAGCGCGAGCGCTTTTCTTCAAACTCGCTCTCCGCGCTCTCGTATGGGACAAGGTACTCTGTCATGGGTTCAATGTTCCTTTCAGCGGGTTTTCTCCCACTTTTCTTTCGTGAGAGCGTAAAAAAGCGTCGGCCGCAGCGCATCGTCCACAAGCGCCGGCCTTTCACAGGTCAGCTGATAAGAAAAGCCACACTTTTCGATCACGCGCTTTGACTTTTCATTGCCGGCATAGTGCGAACACCAGACCCGCTGTGCGCCTTTATCCTCAAAGCAGTACCTCAGCAGCTCTCGCACGGCTTCGGGGATAAGCCCCTGACCCCAGAACGGGCGGCCGATCCAATAGCCGATTTCCGGCTCACTCCCGATTTCCGGCGCTTCCGTCGGAAACACGCCGATGGAGCCGACAGGCTCGTCTGGCCGTTCCTTCAAAATGACTGCAAACGTGTCTGGCTCCGAGAGGACGGTTCGGATGATCTCGCGGGAGTTCTCCACGCTCGTATGCGCCGGCCAGCCTGCGGCGGGGCCGACAAATGGATCCCTCGCGTATCGATAGCAGCTCTCCGCGTCGCTCTCGCACCACGGACGCAGGAGAAGGCGCGTCGTTTCAAACGTCATTCCTCCCAGTCCTCTTTCGGCTCGCGGTAGCCCTCGATATAGTCCTTGACCTGGCCGATGACGCGCGGCACGCAGGTAGCCACGATGTCGATGGTCTCGCCATATTCGACGGATTCGACCTTCGCCTCGCGGTAGAGCATATCGAGAAGCCCGCCCTTGTCATAGGGCAGGTGGATCGTCACGCGGCGCGTGCCCTTGTCGAGGAGCTTGTCGATGCGCGCAAGCAGCTCATCCACGCCCTCGCCGGTCTTGGCGCTGATGTTGACGCTGTCCTCCCCGTGCGGGCGGATATCGCCGAAGTAGAGGTCGGACTTGTTGTAAACGCGCAGGCAGGGAATTTGCTGCGCGCCGAGCTCTTCGATGAGCTCGTCCACGATCTGCGCCTGCTCGAGCCAGTGCGGGTCGGAAATGTCGATGACGTGCAGAAGAAGATCGGCGTATTCGAGCTCTTCAAGCGTTGCCTTGAAGGCCTCGACCAGCTGGTGCGGCAGCTTGCGGATAAAGCCGACCGTGTCGGAGATCACGACATCCAGCGTGTCGGACACCGTGAGAAGGCGCGTCGTCGTGTCCAGCGTGTCAAACAGGCGGTTATTCGCGGGAATGCCCGCGCCGGTCAGCGCGTTCAAAAGCGTCGACTTGCCCGCGTTCGTGTAGCCGACGATGGCGACGACGGGAATTTCATTCTTGCTGCGGCGGTCGCGCTGCGTGGCGCGCACGCGGCGCACCTCCTCAAGATCGGATTTGAGCTTGTCGATCTTGCGATGGATGTGGCGGCGGTCGGTCTCAAGCTGCGTTTCGCCGGGGCCCTTCGAGCCGATGGGGCCCTTGCCCGACGTGCCCGCCTGACGCTCCAGATGCGTCCACATACCGATCAGGCGCGGCAGCAGGTACTGATACTGCGCAAGCTCGACCTGAAGCCGGCCCTCTTTTGTCTTCGCCCGCTGGGCGAAAATGTCAAGGATCAATCCGCTGCGGTCGAGCACCTGCACGCCGAATTCTTCGCACAGAACGCGCATCTGCGAGGGCGAGAGGTCATTGTCGAAGATGACCATTGTCGCCTCCTGTGACTTGACGAGCTCGCGGATCTCGTCCACCTTGCCCTCGCCGATGAATGTGTGCGGGTTCGGCGACGGCAGCGTTTGTAAAACCACGCCGACGCTGACGCCGCCCGCCGTTTCGACGAGCGCACCGAGCTCTTCAAGGCTCTCCTCGTCGGCATTCTCTTTTCGATCGAGCCGCGGCGACGAAAGGCCGACTAAAATCGCCCTGTCGCGCGGCGCGTTGTTCTCTTTCAATTCTTCCATAGATTCTCCTTATCGCGCCGAAATCGGCGCTGTACAAATCATTTTTATTATAGTGTATTTTCCGCCAAAAGAAAAGGCAAAAACGCTTTTCATTGACATTTCCTGCCCTCTCATGCGAAAATAAGGCAGACGCAACCTCAGGTTGACAAAAAGAAACGCCCGGTTGGTGGTGTTTTCTCCCGTTTTCCTGCTATGCTTTTCCTGCAAAGGCGCAGTGCACGGCGTCGAACGCAGCAACATTTCCCCAAGGAGGAACCTTTCATGGAACTATATGAAAAGCTCTACGAACTGCGCCGCGCGAGCGGTATGTCGCAGGAGGAACTTGCCGAGAAGCTCGGCGTTTCGCGTCAGGCCGTTTCCAAATGGGAGAGCGGCGCCACGCAGCCGGAGCTTAGCAAGCTCATCGAACTCTCTAAGCTCTACTCCGTTTCCGTCGACGAGCTGCTCAGTCTGGAGCATGCCAAACCCGAGCAGGATGCCGCCGAATCGCCGGTTCAAAGCAACGCCGAAAAAGCTCCCGCGGAAAAGCTGAGCTTCCGCGATTTCTGCATACAGCACAAGAAGATCGCCTCCGGTGCGGTCATAGCGCTCGCCGCGCTCATCGCCGTCGGCGTGCATTACAACAACCGCATCAACTCGCTCAGCATGCAAGTGAATGACCTTCGCAGCCAGCTCTACAACGTGCAGAATAACCTCTCAAACCAGATCGCGGGCATCAGCAATAATGTCTCGGACATTTTGGCGCGCGAGTCGAGCCTGATCTCGCAATACAGCTACGAGGTCAAAAGCGTCAACCTCAAAAAGCAGGAGTGCACGCTTGCCTTTTCTCTTCTGCCGAAGACGATCAGTGAGAACACGATCGTCAACATCGGCGTGATCGACCATGGCAATTCCTCGCCGCTGGACAGCTATCGGCCGGGCTACTCTGCCGACCTTACGCAGGATGGCTTCGGGTATCTGCACGGTAGTGTAACCGTCCCTCTGAGCGATGAGCTCGGCGTCAATGTCAACTTCATGACGAACGGCGAAACGCAGTCGCAGGAGCTCGATACGATCAGCAATCTCAAATCCCAGTATCAGCCGCAGCTCAAAAGCTTTCTATCCCCCATCTCCTACGAGCGTCAGGCCGGCAGCAAATGGCAGTACCAGTTCACGCCGGGCAATGCCGGCATCCCGCTCGGCACCATCTCGCTCGGCGCGCTGTCCGATGTGTCCATCCGCAGCGCGTGTCTTGAATACACGTGCGCCAATCAGCTGCTCAGGCGCGTGCCGCTCGAAGCATCGTACAGCGATGGCAGCGCCGTCACCTATGTCGGCGATGACAGTGCCGAAGCCGTGGGCGCATCCGTCATAGAGGGCGTGTCGTACTATGACCTCGCCTATGCCTCCAGCAGCGAATCGGAGGCTTTCACGCTCCCGCTCGGGGCAACGCCGCTCGTCTGCGAGCTTGTCGTCAACCTTGCGGACGACACCGTACTGCGCGTCCGCCTCTTCCAGGTGCGCGCCATTGCAGGCGGCGACAGCTACGAGGAGATAAACTACCTCGACCAAAGTCTCAGTGAGCCGCTCCCCTTCATCGTCGAATATCCCGACGGGCAAAACTGAGCGTTCCAAAAAAGCAGAAAAAAGCAGCTCTGCCGTAGCAGAGCTGCTTTTGTGATTGAATTAGTTCAGGCCGAACTTCTTGTTGAACTTGGCAACGCGGCCGCCGGTATCGACCAGCTTCTGCTTACCAGTGAAGAAGGGGTGACACTTAGAGCACACTTCCACCTTGATATTCTGCTTGGTGGAACCTGTCTCAATCACATTACCGCAGGCGCAAGTAATAGTAGTCTGCTGATAATTGGGATGGATTCCTTCCTTCATTGCTCGTGTTCACCTCTTTCTGATCCAAATGTACTTTTCTAAAAAAGCCATATAGGATATTACCACGCTTTGTGTCAAATTGCAAGAGAAATTTTTGATCCTCTCCGTGCTTTTCTCTTCCTTAGCACTTTTCCCTAATTTCATCGTCAATTTTTTAACGCTCGTTATGCAATTTCTCTTTACTTCTGCCGTTTTCAGTCGTATAATGACACTTACGCGCCTTGCGCACGGATGATTGGAAGTAAAGGAACATCAGAATTATGTCGAAAAAACATTTTCTGCGGGGACTGCGCGACGGCATCCCCATTGGGCTTGGTTATTTTGCTGTCAGCTTCGGCATCGGCATCAGCGCGCACAACGCGCACCTGAGCATTTTTCAGGGTTTTTTGCTGAGCTTTTTGAACAACGCCTCGTCGGGTGAATACGGCGGCATCACCATCATCGCCGCCGACTCCGGCCTCTGGGCCATGGCGCTGATGATGCTGGTCGTCAACGCGCGCTATCTTCTGATGAGCTGTGCGCTCAGCCAGCGTCTCTCGCCCGATACGCCGCTTCCCTGGCGGCTCCTCATCGCCTATGACCTGACGGATGAGATCTTCGGCCTCGCCATCGCGCAGCCTGGGTATCTTGAGGTGTGGTATTACTTCGGCACCATGTGCGCGGCCATGCCGGGCTGGAGCATCGGCACCGTGCTCGGCGTGCTGATGGGGAATCTCATGCCCGTCTGGGCCGTCAGCGGTTGCTCCGTGATGCTGTTCGGCATGTTTCTCGCCATCATCATCCCCGTCGGCAAGCAGAACCGCATCGTGCTCGGCTGCATCGGCGTGAGCTTTCTCTGCTCGCTTCTTGCAAGCGTTTTGCCGTTCACGCGCGAGCTGTCCGAGGGCATGCGCATCCTGGTCTTGACCATCGTGATCTCTGCTGCCGCCGCCATTCTGTTCCCGCACAAGGAGGATGATCTCGTCGCATGAAAACGTATTTATATCTTTTCGTCATGGCGGCCACGACCTATCTCATCCGCGTCCTGCCGCTCACGCTGATCCGCAAGCCGATCCAGAATCCCTTCCTGCGCTCGTTTCTCTTCTACGTGCCCTACGTCACGCTCGCGGTGATGACGTTCCCCGCCATCATGAACGCCACGCAGTCGCCCATCGCGGGCGCGGCGGCCATGGTCATCGGCATCGTCGCCGCCTGGTGCGGACTGGGACTTCTCCCCGTCTCGCTCGTCTGCTGCGCGACAGTGCTGATCTTAGAGCATTTTATCGTGTGAGCAAATCTTGTAAAACACCCTCCGCGGATTTCCCGCGGAGGGTGTTTTTATGTATTCACAGCACCTTTTCTTCGCCGACCGAGAAGAAATACAGCACCTTTTCCCTGACCTTTTTGCCCATCACGCGCATAAGGGCCATGGAGTATGCCTCGAGCTGAGGGCGGTAGTGCTCAGCTCGTTCTTCGATCTGTGTTCTTCCGATGCGGTCAGTCTTGAAGTCCACGACCACAAGCTCGCCGTCCTCTTCAAAAAAGCAGTCTACCACGCCCTGCAGCAGCACCGCGTCGTCGGCGTCCAGCGTGGCAAAGTCCCGCACCGGCCGCAGCAGCGAGAAGCGGTACTCGCGCCGCACCGTCTGCGCATTCTTGCGAATGCGCGCGGCAAGATCACTTCGCAAAAATCGGACGATCGCGCGCACATCGACGGCGCTTGCCTGCTCGTCGGTCAGCTTGCGCTGCGCTCTGAGCTTTTCGACCTGCTCACGCACGCTCTGCTCGCTTGCTTCGCAGAAAAAGTCAAGGTCCTGCATCACAAGGTGCAGCGCCGTGCCTCGCTCCGCACCCGTGAGCGTCGTTTCGCCCGCAAGGAATTTTGGTTTATATAGGCTGCGCAGCCGCGGTGGGAGCGTTGTATTTTCGGATATCTCCTCGTCCAGCGCGCGGCCCTTGAGCTGCGTGGCCGTCAGCTTGGCGGGAAAGGCCGTCTGCCCCGCGTAGGGGTAGCGGTACGACAGCGCAGCAAAATCCACCGGCAGCTCATCCTTCGGCGGCGCGGCATCCACTGGCGCGTCATCGGGCCGCTGCTGCGGCGTCACAAAGCTCAAACCGTCGTGCACACGCACTGTCCACGGCGTTTCGTCAGCATAGAATCTCCCCTCGCCATTCTGCCCCGCAAGCTCGCGCAGGGACGCCGCTTCGCTGCGCTGCAAAAGCGGCAGCATGATCCAGTCGCCCGTGCACTTGCCGCTGTCCACAGCCTCGGGCAGCACAGGACAATCGCTCAGCGCCAGAAGGTCGGCGACGCGGCTTTTCGCATTTGCCTGCGTGTGCACCATGACGAGCTTTTCCTTCGCGCGCGTCATCGCAACGTACAGCACACGCAGCTCCTCGGCCTTCGCCTCGCGCCGCAGCGTGCGCTCGAGCGCCTGCCGTGCGACCGTCGGGTACTGGATGTGCCTTTGCGTGTCCACGCACACCGGCCCCAGCCCGAGCTGCGGGTGCACGAGCACCGAACTCAAAAAGTCCATATTGCTGAAGCGACGCGCGAGGTCCGAGAGGATCACGACCGGAAATTCAAGGCCCTTCGACTTGTGGATCGACATGATGCGAACGCCTGATGATGCGTGCGCGGTCTGCATCGTCCCCGCTTCGCCCTCAGCAAGCTGCTCGCGCAGCGTGCGCACAAAGTCGAAAAGGCCTTGCCGCCCCGAGCGCGCGTAGTCTTCGCTGAGCTCCAAAAACGCGAGCAGATTTTCCTTGCGCTCCGCCCCGCGGCGCATCGCGCCGAAGATACCGAGCACGTTGCACCGGCGGTAAATTTCACTCAGCAGCTCGCGCACGCTCAGGTGCGCCGCGCTGTTGCGCAAAGCGTCCAGCGTATCGAGAAATTCTCTGCTGTGGATGTCCTCACTCAAAAGCAGCGCATCGTAGAAGTCACCCGTGCGCTGCCGCGCGCGGATCGCCGCGAGCTCATCGGGTGCAAAGCCGAAGAGCGGAGAGCGCAGCACAGCAATGAGC
>ERZ780208.3161-NODE-3161-length-10383-cov-2.479861_pt1 | contig 10383 bp, 9 predicted proteins | sample MGYA00511167_ERZ780208 | MGnify/ENA primary metagenome ERZ780208 (study PRJEB29588, sample SAMEA2159202) | human gut metagenome | biome: human gut; feature: human-associated habitat; material: faeces | place: Denmark | collected 2008/2010 ... | reverse complement strand
CGCTACTCGCATATACAAAATCCGCTGTGCCGGTTGAGACATTTTAATCAGTCTTTTCCGATACAGCGGATTTTTATTCCGAAATCATCTCAATGAATTTGCCGACTTCAGCCCATGCCCGCTTGGATTCCGGCATCATAAGCATTGCCATCTGGAATACATGAAACATTCCTTCGTAAATGCTTAAGCGGACTTTTACGCCCTGCTTCTTTGCCTTTTCTGCTACGGATGTGGAATCACTTAAAAGCATCTCATAAGAACCTACCTGAATCAGCATTGGCGGAAATCCTGTGAAGTCACCAAACAACGGTGAAATATAAGGATTCGTTTCGTCTGCATCTCCTACATAATCCTTATTATAAATGAGACTGTCTCTTGTATTTCCAAATAAAGGGTCCCGCTCATAATTCGTATCATAGGATTCACCACTGGCAGTCAGATCTGTCCAGGGAGACATAGCAATCAGTCCGCAGGGAAGTGCTTTCCCATGATCCTTTAAGTACATGCAAAGTGCCAATGCCAGTCCACCTCCGGCAGAATCACCTGCCACAATAATCTGTTCCGGCTTAAATCCACAGCTTAGCAGCCATTCATAGGCTTCCACCGTATCTTCCAATGCTGCCGGGAAAGGATGCTCCGGTGCCACGCGGTAATCGATGGTCAGCACACTGATTCCTCTTCCCACCTCGCTGTAAAGTCCGGCAAAGGTGCGGTAGGCATTTCGCATTTTTCCAATATACCCGCCACCATGCAGCTGCAGAACTACTTTATCTTCCCTCGGATTCTGCATGGAGGTTAAAAGCTCCATTTCAAACTGTGGCATCTTAATTTTCTGCATCAGAAAACAGTCCGGGCATTTCCACGCCGGTTCCACCATTTTCTTACGAAGCTCTCCGGTCTTTAATTTTCTTCCTATCAAGTTATCACTTGCAAAACGGGCAATTAGGTCACGGATGACTCTGCCCTGTACACTCGTCTTACTTTCTTCCATAATCACCTTACATGAAATCTTCTCTTTAACTCTAGTCTGGCTCTGCGGTCACCGATAATCAGCGTTCCGAGGAATAAAAATACCGATATTCCAAATGCCAGTTCACTTAAACCCGGATGGGTCACGATGTGAAGTGCTATCAAAAGCAGCGGTATCAGGCTGCATACAATTCCAAACAACTGGAACATCAGATAACTCTGCCAGTTTCTGGAATTGATAATCATGAGCAGAACAATACCTGCATCTAACAGCATAATGCCTGCCGGAAGCACATAATTAACCGACCAGCCATGAAATCCCACTATCCAGTCAATCAGAATCACATATAAAATTCCGGATAATGTAGTTGCTATGATTTTCGTCCGATATCCATTATTGCTTAAAATATCCAGCCGGAAAATCAGGAAGAGATACCAAAGTCCTGCAATTGCAATCAGGCTCCAGAGCTTTCCCTGATACCAGATATAATTGAGATAGCCTGCTGCCACACTGCCTAATAACACCAGAAAGAATATAATATTTGTCACAAATTTTAATCTTCTGGTGGGAATCCATGCATCCGGATAGGTATTGTGTCCTTCTTCTCCCTCTTCTAATACACTGTGGCACAGCGGACAGATCTGGCTGTCATCTAAGATTTCCACATTACAGTTCTTACATTTACTCATAATACACACCATTACTTTCTATTTCCACATTCAGACCATCCTCTGACAGTTTCCGGAAAAATCCACGCTGCAGGGATGTATCTTTTAAAACAGAACTAAAGGTAAATGCCAGCGTATCCTGATAGGAACAAATCGTTCCCTTGATATTCTGTCCCTTTGACATGGCAAGGAATGCATAAAACATCTTGATATATGGCTGGTAATCCTCTTCCACTTTCACATTTCCAATGTTGGTTACGGTTGATGTATTTGCCAGTGCTGCCGATGTATACACATAACGCATGGCAATATTTTTCAAAAACAGCGGTACTGCTCTTGCAACCAATAATTTTTCATTGGAAACATTATAGGAAAACAGTTCCTCTAAATGCTCTTTATTAATCTGTTGATGAAGACTCTCTGTAGTAATCTTCAATACTTCTTCAAACGTATAGGAATCCTCCACCGGTTCAAACTCTGCAGATACTACCGTAAAAAAGTTCTTGGTGGTAATGGAATTAAAATATGGTCTTAAATTCACCGGAACCGCTACACGAATCGGACGTTTGTCCGGCATGCCATGCAGATATTCCCGATATACGCTGTAAGCAAATGCCGCAACCAGATACTCATTGATGCTGACACCATATTTATGACATACCTCTTTTAATGCCGGAATCTTTACAAATCCATGAATCACTCCAAATTCATCGGTTCGTAATTTTTCCCCTTTGATAAGATATGCTTTCTTTGTCTTATATCCCTTGGCATAGCTGTGCTTGTAATTTTTAAGGAAGCTGTCCTCACGGTTCATGGATGTGTCGCTGCTTAACTTATCTCCCAGCTTCTCCTTCAGTTCCGGATGCACCAGTCTTAAATACTGATAGGTCAGCTCCTTTAAGAAATTGATTCCGCCCATGCCATCTGTCAGTACATGAAAAACCTCAAGGTTAATCCGGCATTTATAATAAGTTACCCGGAAAAGATAGCTGTGGTTCTTATTCTGTCTGATAAAACGGCATGGAAAATGTCTTTCTTCCTGTACTCTTGGAGCAGTTTTGCCATTTTCTTCAAAATAATACCAGAAAATCCCCTGACGCAGTCTTAAGTTAAAGCCCGGAAATTTTGGAAGTACGATATCCAGTGCCTGCTGCAGATACTCCGGCTGCACCTCTTCCTTTAAGGTAACTGCAATCCGGTACACATTGCTCATTGATTCTCCTGCAATGACCGGAAAAAGATGTGCCGTATTATCCAGCCGGTCCCATTTGATATCGGTATGACGACGCTTATTATCTTCTGCTTTCCGCTGCTGCTTCTCCTGCTTTTCTAGTTCCTTTGAAGCGGCTTTTTCGTGCCGGCTCTGCTCTTTGACCGCCCGCTTTTCCTGTTTGCTCTCTGCTTTGGCAGCGGCTTTCTCCTTCTTTATCTTCTCTTTATTTTGTTGTCTTAGCTTTTTTTCTTCTTTACTCATAACGAATATTATAAAATAATACGCAATACAACCGGCGTTTCTAAGCTGTCGGCATTTTTCGTCTCGGCAGGCAGACCTTAAATGTTGTCCGGCCGTTTTCACTCATTACACGGATGGTTCCTCCATGCAGATCCACCAGTTCTTTTGCGATGGCAAGTCCCAGACCCGCTCCTCCGCTGTTGGTCTGTCTCGCTTCATCCCGCCGATAGAATTTGTCAAAAATACGCTGCTGTTCTTCCGGTGATATGGTCTGCCCCTGATTACTGAACAGGATAACGGTTCCCGGTGGCTCCTCCCATGCGGAAATAACAATGGTACTGTCCGGGTTGCTGTAGGCAATGGCATTTTTTAATATGTTATTGAAAATCCGCGCCAGCTTATCTGCATCTCCATATACTTTGCAGTTTTCATCAGCCCGTATTTCCACTTTCTTATGTTCCGGTGCAAGAAGCGGGTAGACTTCATCCGACAGCTGCATCAGCATATAATAAAGGTCTATCTCTGTCGTTGCCAGTTCAATATCCTGCCGGTTAAAACGGGTAATGTCAAAAAATTCATTCACCAGAACTTCCAGTCTCAGTGCTTTGTCCAGGGTGACATGGATAAATTTATCCTGCTGCTCTTTTGAAATATCCGGCATCTCCTCTAATAATTTCAGATACCCAATCACAGAGGTAAGCGGTGTCCGGATATCGTGGGCAAGATACAATACCAGCTCATCCTTCTTCTTCTCTGCCATCTGAATATCATAAAGCTGCCGGTTTAAAGTTGCATTCACGCTGTTTAACTTTTCTTCCATGGCAGCCATTTCCTTCGACATGCGGATCTGTCTGCCATCATGATGCACCAATGCATTGATTCCGTCATCGATTTCCTGAAAATATTTTGTAAATGAATTTAAAAAGAAGTAAAACATCAGACAGAATACCAGTGCAATTGCCCCAAAGAAAATCAGTTCGAAGTGATTTCCGATATTATGCCAATAGAAATCTCTCGCATCTTCATAAGTCATGCTGGTAAAATCATAAAGAAACCTTACAATTCCATCCGCAAATCTGCCCTGCAGCACATACTGGTAGAGAAACCAGATGCCAAAGAAAGCTCCTGCCATCAGTAATATAATCCGGGAAAATATTTTTCGTCTTACCGGTGCAAAATCCAGTTTTTTATTATTATTGTCATCCTTCAATCTTATATCCCACTCCCCATACTGTCTTAATGTATTTTGGACGTTCACCGGTATCCTTAAGTTTCTCCCGCAGATGCCGGATGTGAACGGTTATGGTATTGTTGCTTTTGCTGTAATATTCGTCTTTCCAGATAATATGAAACAGCTCTTCCGCACTGAGTACCCTGCCTTTTGCTTCACACAACGCCTGCAAAATCGTAAATTCTGTCGGTGTAAGTGAAATCTCATCTCCATCCAGATAGCATTCATGTGCACATTTCTTTAACAAAATTCCACGGCATATAATAGTATCATCCGATTCCGTTCCTGCATGATTTGATGCATAAGTTCCATCTGCCGCATCATATGAACCATTTGCAGATGTATTTTCTATTATATTACCGTCGAAAGACATATTCTCTGCCGGCTGGTCCGTCCTTGCTCCATAGCGCTCATAACGGCGTAACTGTGCCTTCACTCTTGCAACCAGTTCCAGCGTAAGAAACGGTTTTGTCACATAATCATCTGCTCCTATGGTAAGTCCGGTTACTTTATCCACTTCGGAATCTTTTGCAGTTAACATAATAACCGGATAATTCTCTTTTTTTCGAATCCGGCGGCACAGCTCCAGTCCACTAATCCCCGGCAGCATAATATCCAAAATTGCAAGGTCAATTTTCTCATGCTCTATTGCATCTATTGCGGTATCTCCATCGTAACACTTGATTACGTCAAACTTCTCACTTACCAGATATATCTCTACTAAGTCTGCAATCTCCTTCTCATCATCCACCACAAGAATACGGTTTTTCATAAAAATCCCTCCTGCCTGTCTGCTATTCCAAACACATTATAGCATACAGCCAAAGGAGGGATTCCTTATTATTTATTAAGATTTACTGAACTTTGCCAACATGGCGGTGAGGATGAATCCGCCATAAACCCGGTGCAAAAATCACTAACATCGGGAATAATTCCAATCGTCCAACCAGCATGTCAAACATCAATACCAGCTTGGATAAAACACTGAACCCACCAAAGTTACCGGTCGGTCCTACCCTGTTAAGTCCCGGTCCGACATTATTAAAGGTTGCCATAACTGCTGTAAAGTTCGTTGTCATATCAAAATTATCAAGACTGATTAACAACACTGATACGATAAGAATAACAACATAGCCTGCCAGATAGCATAACACAGTCTTTACCACATTATCCGGTATTCGTCTTCCGTCCATATGTACCTTCTGCACACTTCTTGGATGGGTCACAGACATAATTTCATTGCGGACAGATTTTACCATAATAATGAGACGGGAAACCTTAATTCCACCGCCGGTACTTCCGGCACAGGCTCCGACAAACATTAAAAGCACCAGAATCGTTCTTGAAAATTCCGGCCAGAGATTAAAATCTGCCGTGGCAAATCCTGTAGTACTGATAACAGATGCCACCTGAAAGATTGCCTGCTGGAATGCTTTTCCAAAAGAAGCAAAGCTGGCTCTGATATTAAATGCAATAAGCAGTGCCGAACCGAATACGATCAAAAGATAGTAACGCATTTCCTCACACATCAGTGCTTCCTTCGGCCGCTTAATCAAAAACATATAATATACCGTAAAATTGATGGAACAGATAATCATAAATACCGTAATGATAATCTGCACCGCTGTACTGTATGATGCAATACTGCTGTTTAATAGTCCAAATCCACCGGTTCCCACGGTACCAAAGGTCAATGTCATGGAATCAAAGAGTGGCATTCCTGCTATTAGCAGTGCAATAATCTCAATCACCGTAAAGACTACATAGATTCCATAGAGAATCATTGCGGTACTCTTTACCTTTGGAACCAGTTTTCCAACAGATGGTCCCGGGCTTTCTGCACGCATCAGATGCATGCTGGAACTGTCGGAAAGGGGCATGACTGCCATAATAAATACCAGCACACCCATACCACCAATCCAGTGGGTAAAGCAACGCCAGAAAGCTGTTCCACGGGAAAGTGCCGCTACATCACTTAAGATACTTGAGCCTGTTGTCGTAAAGCCGGAAATTGTCTCAAATAACGCATCAATATAAGATGGAAATTCTCCGGTTAAATACATTGGCAATGCGCCAATCAGACTGAGGATTATCCAGCTTAATGCAACTGCTGCAAATCCTTCTTTTGAATAAAATACACTGCTCTTCGGTTTTCTTCTTCTGCCCCAAAACCCAATCAGCATACAGGCAAGTCCGGTAATCAGATATAAAAAGCCTTCCTTTTCCTGATAAATACCTGCTGTTGCTGCCGGAAGCAGAAGAAAGATTCCCTCGAAGCACATAACACTGCTTAATATGTATCGAATCATGGAATAATTCATGACAAGCCTCCTACCTTAATGCATCCCGGATATCATGTAACCCTGTCGTCGTGGTAACAAGAATTACCGTATCTCCCACTTCAATTACACTCTGTCCTTTTGGAATGGTCACTTTTCCTTTATGGGTGATACATCCAATCAGCATCTTAGGTTTCAAGCGAAGATCCTGCAGCGGAATTCCAACCACCGGAGAGCCCTCTTTAATTAAAAATTCCAGTGCTTCTACCCGGTTATCATTCAGCTTGTACAATGTCTCAATATTACTTCCCATGGAGTTTTTCATGGCACGTACATACTTGATAATACTCTCGGAAGTAATGAATTTCGGATAAATAATACTTCCTACATCTAACTGGTCAATAATATCATCATAAGAAATACGATGAACTTTAGTAATCAGTTTTGCAGAAGATAAACTCTTTGCAAACAATGCCAGCATGATATTCTCTTCATCAAAATTAGTGGTCGCTACAAAGGCTTCTGTCTCTAACAATCCCTCTTCGATTAAAAGGTCTTTATCTGTTGCATCGCCACAGATAATCATCGCCTTTGGAACCATTTCATTTAATTCTTCGCAGCGTTCTTCGTCACGTTCTACAATTTTGACACGGATACCCATTTCCAAAAGCTGCTTTGCAAGATAAACAGAAGTTCTTCCTCCACCGACAATCAGTGCATCTCTCGCAGAAGAAGTAGGCACACCCAGTTTCTTAAAGAATTCAATCGTCTTAGCCTGTGTTCCTACAATGGAAATCTCATCCCTGGCTTTCAACTCAAAATTACCATCCGGAATATATACTTCATCTCCACGCTCAACCACTGCTATCAGTACGTCACAATGCAGTCTGCTTCCCATATCCTTAAGCTGCATATTACAAAGAGGGTTGTCCTCCTCAATCCGGTAGTTGACTAATTCCACCCGGCTCTTGGCAAATGAATCCACTTTGAGCGCGGAAGGGAATTTCAGCAGTCTCGCCATTTCGCGTGCCGCTGCAAGCTGTGGATTGATAATCATGGACAACCCTAATTCCTCTTTAATAAAACCTATTTCTCTACTGTATACAGGATTGCTGACTCTTGCAATCGTATGGCAGCCTCCTGCTTTTTTTGCGATCAGACAGCATAAAAGATTCAGTTCATCTGAACCCGTCACTGCAATCATACGGTCTGCATCTGCAATCCCTGCATCTGTCTGTGCATTAAAACTTGCACCATTTCCAATAATTCCCATTACATCACATACATTGGTCACTGCCTCTACAGCCTGCTGTCTGCAATCAATTACTGTAATATCATGTTTTTCTTTACTAAGCTGTTCTGCAAGTGTTGCACCTACATTACCACAGCCCACTATAATTATCTTCATAGCTTCTCCTATGCTTGTTCTCATACATATTTATTGGTCGTTGAAGCAAATACCTATGACGAATTATAGCAGACTTTATAAATAATGCAATCCCGGTTTTACCCAATCCTAATTCTGGGCAAATCTTGCCAGGAACTGCTTTGTTCTCTCTTCTTTCGGATGCTCGATTACTTCCTTCGGGTCACCCTGTTCAATAATATAACCGCCATCCATAAAAATGACACGGTCAGCCACATCTCTGGCAAATGCCATCTCATGGGTTACAATTACCATGGTCATATGCTCACTTGCCAGCTGACGGATTACTTTTAAGATTTCTCCGGTAAGCTCCGGATCCAATGCGGAGGTTGGCTCATCGAAGAATAAAATCTGTGGATGAAGTGCTAACGCTCTTGCAATGGCAACTCTCTGCTGCTGTCCACCAGAAAGCTGGCATGGATAGCAGTCTGCCTTATCAGATAACCCCATTTTTTCAAGAAGCTCCATTGCTTCTTTCTTTACTTCTTCTTTATTCCGCTTCTGCACATGTACCGGTGCATCCATCAGATTCTTTAACACGGAATAATGTGGAAACAGATTAAAGTTCTGAAATACCAGTCCGAAATATCCCTGAATCTTTTTTAACTCTGCGTTTCCCACATACTGGGATTTTCCATCCGCACCGGTTGACACCGCATGCTCACCGAGATAAACCAGTTCTCCTTCATCCATTATCTCAAGAAGTGTGGCACAACGCAGCAGTGTTGATTTACCGGAACCGGAAGGACCGATAATTGCTACAACCTCCCCCTGTTCCACAGAGAGTGAAATATCATGAAGTACATCTACAGCCCCAAAGCTTTTCTTTACATTCTTTATCTCTAACAGCTTCATTCTTTTCCTCTCCTTACTTATAATAACTCAGTTTCTTTTCAATTCGTTCCATGATAAATGCCACTACAAAGTTAAAGATGTAGTAGAAAAGTCCTGCTACAAACAATGGCATGATGCTGCTGACACGGGCTGCAATCTGTTTTGCAATGGTAAACATTTCTGCATAAGCCAGTACAAATGCCATGGAAGTATCTTTTACCAGTGTAATAACTTCATTGGTTACCGGCGGCACCACACGTTTTACCATCTGTGGGAAAATGATTTTACAGAAGGTCTGTGCCTTAGAGTAGCCCAATACTTTGGCTGCTTCATACTGCCCTACCGGGATTCCTTCGATTCCTGCACGGTAAATCTCTGCGAAATATGCCGCATAATTAATGGAGAAACCAATGATTGTTGCATAAAAGCTATACTCTTTGGAGATTCGGATTCCAAATAAGTAATATGGTCCAAAATACACCACCAGAAGCTGAAGCATCAGCGGAGTTCCACGCATAATGGATATGTATAATTTTACAAGCCACTGCACCGGCTTAATCCGTGACTTTCTTCCAAATGCCACGAAAAGTCCTAACGGCAGTGAAAATACCAATGTTAATACAAATATAGAAAGTGATGCCAGCATACCGGAACCCAGCTGCTGTGCTACAGCAATAAATGACATATCTATTCTCCTAAGCAAACCATTTCTGGTAAATTATAATCTGTGTAGTTATTTACGATAGTAGTAAATGTTCCATCTTTTACCATCTCATCCAAGGTCTTCTGAACCTGGTCTTTTAACTCTGTATTACCTTTTTTAAATCCGATTGCATACTGCTCGCTGGATACCTGTTCATCCAACATACGGAAAGCATCTCCTCTGGATGACATCTGGTATTTTGCTACTCCGATATCCAATACTACTGCATCTACAGCACCGGACTCCAAGTTCATAAATGCAGTATTGTAATCAGCTACCTGCTGAAGTTCAGCAAAAGATGCAGTCAGCTCTTTATTTTCATCGGTTGCATCATCTCCCTGTAATGCTGCAAGTCCTGAAGAATCAGCCTGGACGTCTACTACTTTTCCTGCCAGATCTGATAATTTATTAATATCCGAATCTTTTGCAACAACTACAACGATACTGTTGTCTACATATGGATCAGAGAATGTATAATCATCTTCTCTTCCGTTCATGGTAAATCCGTTCCAGATACAGTCAATGGAACCTGACTCTAATTCCATATCTTTTGAATCCCAGTTAATTGGTTTCTTTACCAGTTCCCATCCGTTACGGTCGCATACTTCCTGTGCCAGTTCAAGGTCAAATCCGGTATAATCTCCATCCTCATCCATATAACCATAAGGCGGGAACTCTGCATCAAAACCGACCGTAAAGGTTCTTCCTTCTGCAGATGCGTCTGCCTGTTCACTATCCTCCTGTGCTGCATCCGCATTCTCCTGTGCAGTGGTTTCTTCCGGAGCCTCTGTCGTTGTATCCTGTGCGGCAGTCTCCCCG
>ERZ780208.3160-NODE-3160-length-10385-cov-3.357406_pt1 | contig 10385 bp, 5 predicted proteins | sample MGYA00511167_ERZ780208 | MGnify/ENA primary metagenome ERZ780208 (study PRJEB29588, sample SAMEA2159202) | human gut metagenome | biome: human gut; feature: human-associated habitat; material: faeces | place: Denmark | collected 2008/2010 ... | reverse complement strand
CAGGGTATGCGCACCGGTGGTCCCTATCGGGTAGAGATTTCCTACATCGGCTATCAGACAGTTATTTATAAGGACATCACTCTCCAACTGGGCGAGGTGTATAACCTGAACGTAGAGATGAGCGAATCTTCCGAGCTGCTGAACGAAGTGATTGTGACGGCTGCCAAGACCAAGTTTACCGCCGAAAAGACGGGTGCCACTACCAACATCTCTTCTGCACAGATAACGCAGCTCCCTACCGTGAACCGCAGTATCAGCGACATCGCCCGCCTTTCTCCCTACGCCAACGGCATGAGCTTTGCCGGAGGTGACGGACGTTCCACGAACTTCACCATCGACGGTGCCAACTTCAACAACAACTTCGGACTGAGTTCCAACCTTCCCGGTGGCGGAAATCCCATCTCGATGGATGCCATCGAAGAAGTGCCCCGTTCGACGTACGCCAGACGAACTTCATCGGCGGCGGCATCAATGCCATCACCAAGAGTGGTACGAACACATTCAGAGGTACTGCCTATACCTATTACCGCAACCAGGACATGCGCGGTAACCGCATCAACGGCGAGGACCTGGGAGCACGTTCCGATGAGTCCAAGACTACCTACGGCTTCACGCTGGGTGGTCCCATCATCAAGAACAAGTTGTTCTTCTTTGTGAACTACGAAAAAGAGAAGACTCCGGGAGAGGTTATAAAGTATCGCGCGCGTGAGGACGGTGAAGAGGCAAAAGGTATGGTGTCCCGTACGCTGAAGTCGGATATGGAGAAGGTGTACAACCATCTGAAGGACAAGTACGGCTACGACGCAGGTTCTTACACAAGTTTTCCTGCTGACGAGGAGAACACCAAGATTCTGGCCCGCATCGACTGGAACATCACGGACCGCCATCGCTTGAGCCTCCGCTACAACAATACGAAGAATACAGCTTGGAATGCCCCGAACGGTAACTCTTCCGATACGGGATACCGTTTGAACAACACTTACCGCGTAGGTACACAGTCTATGGCGTTTGCCAACAGCATGTATTCCATGGACAATAAAGTGCAGTCTTGGGCGGCAGATTTGAACAGCCGCTTCACCGATAAGATTTCCAACCAGCTGCTGTTCACCTACACCAATATAGAGGACATGCGCGGCACCAACTCTTCTCCTTTCCCTTTTATCGACATCATGGCAGGCAAGGACGAGAACGGAAACCAGATTCTGGAACCGTATATGAGCGCCGGTTACGAGTTGTTCACCTACAACAACGGTGTGAAGAACAAGATTACGAACATTACCGATAACTTCACCTTCTTCACCGGTAACCACAAGCTGACGGCAGGTCTTAGCTACGAGCACCAGTTTGCCAACAACGCCTATATGCGTAACGGTACGGGATACTATCGCTACAACAGTCTGGAAGATTTCCTGAGTGGCGCAGCTCCCGAATCATTCGCTTTGACTTATGGTTTCAACGGTGTGGCCAACCCCAATGCCCAGGTTACCTTTAACCAGCTTGGCTTCTATGCCCAAGATGAATGGAATCTCGGCAACAGTCTGAAACTGACCTACGGTATCCGTTTCGACAACTTGATGTTCGACAACGACGATCTCCAGAGAAACGATGCCATCTATGAGCTCGACTTCGACGGGCAGCACATCGACACCGGCAAGTGGCCGGATTCCAGATGGCAGATTTCTCCCCGTGTAGGTTTCGTTTGGGATGTGTTCAAGGACAAGTCGCTGAAAGTACGTGGAGGTACGGGTGTGTTTACGGGACGTCTGCCGTTGGTTTTCTTCACCAATATGCCGACCAATGCTTCTATGGTACAGAACTCCGTTACCTTTAAGACCCAATATGACAATGGAAAAGTGGTGGGCCACGATTCCCGTCTGGACCAGTTGGCAGGCGGCATGATTACGGACATGAACCAGATAATCGACAAGTTCAACCTCCCCACCACGATTGAGAAACACGTGGCGGGAAGCAAGATTTCGGGTGTGGCCAAGGACTTCAAGATGCCACAGGTGTGGAAGTCGTCTATCGCGGTGGATTATCAGGTACCCGTATCTTTCCCCTTGACCGTGACGGGAGAGTTCATGTTTACAAAGAATGTGAATGCCGTTACCATCAACAATATCAACATCAAGAACCCCGACGAATGGAAGTACAATAAGCTGACCACCGTCAAGGGCGCTGATGGAAAAGAGGTGACAACTACGGAACTGCTGCATACGGGTATGCAACGTTTCAATGGTGCGGATAACCGTATGGTGTACTCTTATTCTCTTTATGACAACCCCGACAAGAATGTGAAATATGCAGGCGACTTCGTGCATTACAATGGCAAGAATGCCGTGGTGCTCGACAATACTTCCAAAGGTTACGGTTATACGGCAAACATCACGGTGAATGCCCAGCCGGTGGACGACCTGATGCTGATGCTGGCCTATACGCACACGGAGTCCAAAGAAGTTTCCGGTCTTCCGGGCAGCGACCCTATCTCCACTTGGCAGGGATTGAACACGATTGATGGTTCCAATTATGTGGATGCACAACGGTCACAGTATGTGGTTCCCGATAAGGTGATTGCTTCTGTGGGCTACTACATCCCCTTCAGACACAAAGGCCTGCTTCGCGGCACACACCTGAATCTGTTCTATTCCGGCTATTCTTCCGGCGGTTACAGCTTCTGCTACACCAACGACATGAACGGCGACGGTATCAACAACGACTTGATGTACATTCCGAAGGACGATAGTGAAATCAACTTCAAGACAGAGGAAGACCGCGTTGCCTTCTGGAAATTCGTAGAGCAGGATTCGTACTTGAAGAATCACAAAGGACAGTATGCCGAGGCTTATGCTGCCCGCGCTCCGTGGGTGCACCGCTTTGACTTCCGTCTGCTGGAGGATTTCGAATTCAAGATTGGCAAGACCAGGCATTGCTTCCAGTTGAGTTTCGACATCATGAACGTGGGTAACCTCATCAACTCCAAATGGGGTATCTCCAAGACCAACACCGTTTCCAACAGCAACCGAATCCTGAAGTATGAAGGGGTGAAGAGCGCCACTGACCTGACTCCGGTATTCTCCATGTATAAGGTGAACGGTGAATATCCTACCAAGACTTACGACACCTATCAGAACTACAGCGAATGCTGGAAGTTGCAAGTCGGTATCCGTTACGTGTTCAATTAATCGGGTGCAGATAACCTCCGCTGAATGGCGGAATATGATAAGGCAAGGGCTGTTCCGGGATTTCCGGGACAGCCCTTATTGTTTTTGGCTTTCTTTACTTTATTGTATTTCAACCTCCATAATCACTGGATTGTGGTCGCTGCACAAATCCAGGTCTGGAGAGTAGTATGCAATACCCTTCAGGCTGGGGGAGTGGAAGATGTAGTCAATACGCAACATGCGTTTGGCATAGCGGTAGGTGTACATGTATCCGTTTCCGGCAGTGCGGAATCCGTCTTTGAGGGTTTTCCTCAAATGATGGTAGGTGTAGGAGGAAGGTATTGAGTTGAAGTCGCCGCATAGCAGCACGGGATAGGGGCTGGTCTTGGCGTAGTGGCTGATGACGTAAGTCTGCGTGGCCCGCTTCATGAAGTTTTCGTGCAGGGTGCCTGCGGCATCTTTGGCTGCCTGGACTTCGCGGCGGGTGTCGTCGGTGGCCAGCTCGCGTTCCCACTTCCTGCGCTTCTGGCTAACGCTGGTGGTCTGCAGGTGGTTGTTTATCAGACGTATGGTATCCGTACCCATCACTACATCGCACATCATGCTACAGTTGGAGCTGTGCTGGTAAGTGATGAAACGGTGGTTCGCCAATGGATAGCGGCTGAATACGGCGATAGGCAGTACGCCCTTGACGGAGTCTTCAGAAGGGATGAGCGCGTGTGACCAATGCGAGAGTACGCGCCGTATGCTGTCCGTGGGGAAGTCGCTGTTGTCTCCGAACTCCTGGAAGCACAGCACATCCACGCCTTCCTGCTGCATGTACCGGGCTATCTCCTTGCAGGAATAACCGGTAATCTCACCTCCGAAGTTGTGTATGTTGTAGGTGGCTATCTTCAGATACTTGCCTGCCGGGGTTTTGTCTTTCGGCAGGTGGAGCTGGAAGACAGACGTCAGATATCCCCAGTTGCAGAAGAATGCCACCAGCGGAATCAGTGCCCAGCGCTTACGGGCCAATGCCCAGCAGAGTGCCGTTATCAGATTGACAATCAGGAGTACGGGCACTGCCAGCCCCAGTAATGGCATGATGACGGAATCGACCGGAGCCATGTTTCCTGAGAAGGCTGCCACTATGGTGATGGCGCCCAAGATAAATGTCGCTGCTATCAGGCAGATGTAGAACAGACCTTTTACGGCAGACTTTCCCATGTTGTTTGCTTGTTTGTTTTGTTATGGTACCCTGCCATGCAGAGCTTGTTACAGTATCTCTTCCACCGGGATATACAGCGAAGAGATGCTGTAATGTCTGTTATTTATTCACTACGTTCACCGGCTTGCCGTCTTGGTAGGCTTTGATGTTTTCGAGCATAATCTGCATGAGGCGTTCGCGCGCGGCCGTGCTTGCCCAGGCAATGTGCGGAGTGATGTAGCAGTTACGGGCAGAGAGCAATGGATTGTCGGCACGGGGAGGCTCCTGCGAAAGGACATCCACACCGGCGGCATATATCCGGCCGCTGTTAAGGGCGTCGGCAAGTGCCTGTTCATCGACCAGCTGTCCGCGACCGGTATTAATCAGAATGGCCGAAGGTTTCATCAGTTTCAGACGCGCTGCATTGACCAGTTCGCGGGTCTTTTCGGTCAGGATGCAGTGAAGGCTGATGATATCGCATTCGCTGAACAGCTGATCCAATTCCATTTTTTTAATTTCGGGAGGAAGCTGGAACGACGACTTCGACGTATAGGCATATACCTCCATACCGAATCCGATGGCGATGCGCGCCGTAGTATAACCCGTATGTCCGAGGCCTACGATACCAATCTTCTTGCCACGCAGCTCGATGAGCGGTGTATCCCAGAAACAAAAGTCCTTGCAAGACGTCCAACGGCCCTGATGTACAGCTTCAGAATGGTGCTGTACCTGCTGGGCAATGTTAAGGATGTGAGCAAAAACCATCTGAGCCACAGAATCGGTGCTATAGGAAGGTATGTTGGTGACGATAATGCCCCGTTCGCGGGCAGCGTCGATATCGACAATGTTATATCCGGTAGCCATGACGCCGATGTATTTCAGCTGAGGCAGCGCAGCCATGGCTTCACCTGTGATGACAACCTTATTGGTCAGCAAAACCTCGGCACCGGCGGCACGTTCAAGTACTTCTTCAGGAGCAGTGCGGTCGTAAATGACACACTCGCCCAACGACTTCAGTTCGTCCCAGGAAAGGTCTCCGGGATTGGCGGCATAGCCGTCTAATGCTACAATCTTCATAGATTCTACTATTTTATCTGTTATAAAAATAAAACCATTCAGTTATTTCGTCTTAAACCGTTCTCCCCACAAAGCCTGCATCCGATCGCGGTGCTTTTGCTCGGCAGCATTATCCTGCGGTTGCCAGATGCGGTGCTCCTTCAGGTCGTCGGGCATAAACTGCTGACGCACAAAATGACCGGGATAATCGTGCGCATATTTATAATTGTCACCGTATCCCAATTGCTTCATCAGCTTGGTAGGAGCATTGCGCAGGTGCAAAGGGACGGGCAAATTACCGGTCTGACGCACAAGCTCCAGGGCATCATTGATGGCCATATAGGCCGAATTACTCTTGGGACTCGTCGCTAAATAAATAGTCGTTTCTGCCAAAGGAATGCGTCCTTCGGGCCATCCGACCTTCATGACCGTATCGAAACAGGCATTGGCAAGCAACAAAGCATTGGGATTGGCAAGACCAATGTCCTCGGAAGCCGAGATAACCAAACGGCGAGCGATGAAAGCCGGATCTTCCCCACCCTCGACCATACGTGCCAACCAGTAGATGGCCGCATCGGGATCGCTCCCTCGGATGGACTTGATGAAAGCCGAAATAATGTCATAATGCATCTCGCCGTCCTTGTCGTAAGCAAGTGGATTCTGCTGCAAGCGGTCGGTCACCAATTGGTCGGTAATGACCACCGGGTCGTCCGATTCGGAGGATACCACAAGTTCCAGGATATTAAGCAGCTTGCGGGCATCGCCACCACTGTAGCGCAACATGGCTGTCGTCTCACGTAACTCGATGGTGCGCTCCTTCAGTACGACGTCCGTGGTAACAGCCCGGTGCAACAGTTCAAGCAGATCATCCTTCTCGAGCGACTTCAGCACATAGAGCTGACAACGCGACAGCAAGGGACGAATCACTTCGAAAGAAGGATTCTCCGTCGTGGCACCAATCAGCGTAACGATACCCTGTTCGACCGCCCCCAGCAACGAGTCCTGTTGCGACTTGCTGAAACGGTGGATTTCATCAATAAAGAGAATGGGACTGGCCTGCGAAAAGAACCGGTTACTTTTGGCACGGTCTATCACGTCGCGCACGTCTTTCACTCCGCTTGTCACAGCACTCAACGTATAAAAGGGCGTTTCCAGCTTATTGGCTATGATCTGCGCCAATGTGGTTTTTCCCACTCCGGGAGGCCCCCAAAGTATAAAGGAAGAAATGCGTCCGGCATCAATCATCTTGCGCAATACAGCCCCTGGGCCCACTAAATGCTTCTGCCCGATGTATTCGTCCAATGTCTTAGGCCTAAGCCTTTCTGCTAATGGTTGCACGTGTACTTCCTTTCTTTTTTTAGAATATCGTCAATATCATAAAGCGTATGCCATCTTTCTGTACTCCCGGAATATTGGTGTAGGTCAGACGGCGTACATATTCGATATGTATCAGTTTGAAGATGTTATAGATTCCCACACTTGCCTCGATATATGGAGTCTTGCCCATGACATAACTGGTAGGCAGTCCGTTCCGCATGGGGAACAGGAACAGGTCGGGATTATGACTCTTATACGGATTGTTCTTGTCGGTCAGCGTTCCCCACAGGCCACGAATGCGGAAACGCTCGCGCCACTTCAGATGCTTGATGAGCGGAATGCGGTTGAACAGTTTTCCGTTCATATCATAGCTTAAGGCCAGCGATGCATAACGGTCGTTCAGGAACTCCATATTGTTGATAAGGTTAAACGACTCGTTATTCTGGGTAATGTACGACAAATTGGCCATCGGCAAGTTCAACAACGGGAACGGAACGGTATTCCACTGAGCACCGGCACGCGCCGTAATGTCCAGCTTTCCCCATGACCCGAACCAGAAACGCTTGCGCAGACTGGCTTCTGTCAGGTTAAAATTATATTCTCCACCCAACACTCCCTTGAAGCCGGCAGTATGGGACAACGTAAACACCGGAGCATCAAGCGAAACCGGTACACGGCGTTGCTTGGTATTGACAAACGTCTCGCCCGGAGCATAGCGCAGAGTTACTCCCACTTCCGTCGTCGTCATGTCGTGAACGAGGGTATTGGAAGCATCCAACTGTCCGGCTACCGAGCCATTGTTTTTCCAGTATTGCAAAACGCCGGCCGGCTGGTCGTTACGATGGCGCGCCATGGCCATGACAGAGAAGCCGCTATTGGTTTCGAGTTCATACGTCAGCGTAGCATCCCTTATATAGGACATCTGATCGACCGTAGTCCACTTCCACCCTACGAACATATTATCCTTGTCAGTCATCAGATACTTATCCATCGGCGACATGACATCGTACGTATATTTAAAGGCAAGATAATGTTTCGGAAACTCCCACAACACGTATTCGCGTTTATTGAACGAATAAGCGGCCTGTCCCGAATAGAACCATTTCTTATCTTTCGTACCATAGGCTCCATATCCACTGAAGCTCCAGTGCGGGTCCAGATTTCCGGTAGTCATAGCACTCAGACGGAAACGGGTGCCGTTGACGTAATTACTGGTGATCATGGTATTGATGGGACCTATGTCTATTTTACTCGGATGCTCCTTGCTGCCTGTTTCCACAAAATTCTCGATCAACGCCTTGGCTCCGAATATAACGTATTTGAATCCCGGTATCTGCTCAATGCGGTTCATGAAAATATCCATGTTGCTTTCCTTCTTGGTCAGCGGCACCTGGCGCACCTTTGCCCAGTATTCATCACTTTTGGCCAGCATATTGGCTTCCTTGATGACATTTCCTTTCAGGCGGAACAGCCGGGGCTCTATCGCGTCAAACTTATAATCCGTATATTTTGTTGTCCGCTGCACTTCCAATCCCTGTATGCCTTTCACAAAGACCAGTTCCACCGTCATGTCATCGTCGGTCAGCACCCAGTTGCCGTCGGGCAACTGCTCATACTCCTGCACGATATCCATATTCTCGACGAAGTTCACCCCCGTACGTTTCGGCAGGTTCATGGTACAGCGTTTCACTGCATACGTAGAATCTTTCACGACATACAGATGTCCGGTAAAGCCAAAATCCTGAGGGTTCTGAGGAACAAAAGTAAGATGCACACATTCTTGCTTGTCCACCATCAAAGTGTCCATCAGATAGTATTTGTAAAATGTAATGGCCCCCCGGCCTATCGGACTTACAAAACGGCGCTGCAACAGTCGGATATCATCATCGTAAATGTTGATATCCGAGAACACGTCGTTCAAGATGGTTCCCAGCATATCGCCGGTATTGAAAAACTCTTCAATACCCGTCGAATTCATTCCTTCGATAATGGTTTTCTCGCTCTTGGGACTCTTGCGGTAAATGGTGCGGGATGATGTCTCCTTGATAGAGAGCGGAAGGATCATCTTGTTGGTTTTCGGTGACAGTTCCACCTGATCCTTGAAGAAAGAGAACTTCTTATATATTCCTTTTTCCATCTTCTCCGGAGTAACGTCGTTGATGGACATTTTCATCTTCTCGTACTTGTGATACTGATAGAAGTCATTCTCCTCTAACTTCAGGGCCTTCTTGTGGGCAATAACCTTCCGCATAAAATCGACAGCCGGATTGTTCTTGCGTGAATACTTTTCCTTTTTAGGTTTCACCACCACTTCGGACAACATCACATCGGCTGGAGCCAACTGCACGTCAAGCACCTTCGTGTCAGGTTTCAGCTTCACCCGCTTGGTGACATAACCTATGGCCGAAAACGTCAGTTCATCCCATCCCTTACGTGTTTCCACATGATATTCACCCTCGGCATTGGTAATCGCTCCTACCCCCTTGCCTTCATATTGGACAGTAATGTACATCAGGGGCTCATTGGTCAAAGAGTCTGTCACCACACCTTTTATCTGGGCCGAAACACCCAAAGACGTGAATAAGAACACAAATAAGAAGAATAAAACAGTATATATATGTCTCATACATTCCATAATCAGACTGCAAAGGTAAGAAATTACCGCCAAACCGAAAACATTTATAATCCTAAAGAAATAAGACGAATGTTTATCTATATAAAAACAAAAAAAGCTGCAACCGGTTCAAAATCCGATTGCAGCTCCTTATTTATTCTGTTTTTTCTCAGCAGAGAAGATTATCCGCCGAAGTTATCGTACATGATGCTGGATGATTCTACGCCTAAGCTGTCGAGCATGCTGACTACCGCTTTCGACATCGGACCAGGACCGCACATGTAGTATTCGATATCCTCGGGAGCCTCATGGTTCTTCAGATACGTTTCGTACATCACCGTATGAACGAAGCCCGGAGTGTATTTCACACCGGCTGCATCGGCTGCCGGATCAGGACGGTCGAGTGCCAAGTGGAAGTGGAAGTTAGAGAATTCTTTTTCCAGTTCGAGGAAATCATTCAAGTAGAACACTTCGTTCAGAGCACGTGCACCGTAGAAGTAGTGCATTTCGCGATCACGCGTATTCAACGTCTTGGTCATGTGCATGATTTGTGCACGCAGCGGAGCCATACCGGCACCACCACCTACCCAGATCATTTCCTTCTTCGAATCGAAGTGCGGGTGGAAGTCTCCGTAAGGGCCGCTCATCGTTACTTTGTCACCCGGCTTCAGGGTAAAGATGTAAGAAGAAGCAATACCCGGATTGACATCCATAAAGCCGCTGCGATCGGGCTTGAACGGAGGTGTAGCGATACGTACCGTCAACATGAACACATCGCCCTCGGCCGGATAGTTGGCCATAGAATAGGCACGGACAGTCGGCTCGGGGTTGACGCACTTCAACGAGAAGAGGCCAAACTTCTTCCATGACGGCAAATACTCTTCACCAATCAGACTCTTGTCGATGTCCTTGTCGTAATCCATCTTGAATGCAGGAATCTTGATCTGCGCATACGAACCCGGCAAGAAGTCCATATGGGCACCGGCAGGAAGCTGAACCTTGAACTCCTTGATAAAGGTAGCCACGTTCTTGTTGGAGATAACCGTACATT
>ERZ780208.3159-NODE-3159-length-10386-cov-12.661795_pt1 | contig 10386 bp, 4 predicted proteins | sample MGYA00511167_ERZ780208 | MGnify/ENA primary metagenome ERZ780208 (study PRJEB29588, sample SAMEA2159202) | human gut metagenome | biome: human gut; feature: human-associated habitat; material: faeces | place: Denmark | collected 2008/2010 ... | reverse complement strand
GAAATAACGGTAGTTTTTCAGTGCCCTCCCTTGGGGAGGGTTGGGGAGGGGCTTTGCGTGAGCCGGGTAGGGGCGTTCTGTGGGTCGAGGAGGTGCTCTTCCGCTTCTCTTTTACCTCGTCAAACTGAACTTGATGCTCAATCCGAAATCTCTGGTGGTGGTGGGGAAGCTGTTGTTTGCCAACAGCGGTGTGTTGGTCTGTCGGTCGTAATAGAAGCTCATCGTGAGCAGGCGGGAGAGGGTATAGTCTGCCATGAAGCTCAACTTGAATGCCGTGTTGCCGCTGCTGGCATAGCTGCTGATGGTGGCTATATCGCGGCTGATGCTCGCCTGGCGTCGGTAGCTCAAGTCCAGACGCAGGTTGAGGTCGTTGTTGGTGCCACTCCGGCTGCTTACCGCTGCTGCAGTGGCCGACTGCGTCTTGTTGCGGTTGCCTCTGCCCTTAATCTTACGCATAGTGCGGTCGCCGAAGAGCTTGAAGTTGTTGATGCGATAGCTCAGCCCTAACACCCAGTCTCTGCTCAGTGCCTCGTTGAGCTGCACGCTCGTCATACTCAGGTTGAGCACACGCGTAGTGCGATATTCCACCTTCGCGGTGAGGTTGTTTTCAAATGTCATGTCTACTCCGAGCAGGGGCGAGAACGCCTCGTTGATGCTGACGCTCGACACGTTGAACATGCTGCTGGGCGTGGGCGCACCCGTGGTGGTCTCGTTGACGAAGCCCAGCCCGTTCATATACTCCTGGAAGGTGCTGTAAGTGCTGTAGGCTCCCACGGCGTAGACGCTGCGGTAGGCGTGGTTGATGTTGAAGCTCTTGAACACATCCCTGAACCAAGGCAACTTAGCCATTCCGCTGTAGCGCACCGTCCAGTTGGGCAACATGCGCGCCAGCGATGGGAATATGTCGAGTCCGCTGCCCATGCTGGTATAGGCAGAGAGGAATGCGGGCACCATGACATCGGCGCTGTAGCGGTTTACGCCACCGTTGGCGGGGTCGAAGGTCTTTCCCGCGAGCGAGGTGCCGGCGGGGTAGACCGCACCGGCATACTGGGCTTCGACGCGGTCACGGAAGGCGTCGAGCGAGTTGCAGAACTTCTCAAATGTGGGCGAGTGGAAACCGTTGGTGGCTTTGCCTATGCCGCTCAGGGCGCCCTTGAGCGAGATGGTAGTCATCGTGAATGTGCCGCTCTGTGTGGTGGGGTTGCCCCGATACATGTACTGTATGCTCTTGGCACGGCTCTCGGTGCGGTTTGCCACGAGGTCTATCTTCAGGTTGCGCACTGGCTCGAGGGTGAGTCTCAGCTGCACATCCTCGGTCAGGTTGGTGGTGGCGGGCGTGGCCACCGAGTCGCTCATGAGCAGCCAGTCGTTGCGCTTGGCCTTGTCGATGTAGCTGTCGTCTATCATGCCGAAGGCGAAGTCGAGTCCTGGCGACAGGAGTCCGTACCCGCGCGTCTGTCCGAGCGCATTGCCCACGGTAGGCATAAATCCCGGCAGCGAGAGCGAGTAGTTGTTGCGGTAGCTGAGGCTCACGTTGCGCACCATCATCATCACGCGGGCTACCGACTGAGCCGTCTTGTACCAGCCCTTGTCCTCGAGCGGTTCGCGCGGGGTCACCGTCAGCTTGATTTTGGTGAGCGTGTCGACCTTGCTGAATATCTTGATTTGGTTATCACCCACCTTCTTATATTTTATGGCGATGTTCTTGCCGTCCTTGGTCTTGGCGCTCACGTCGATACGGCGTGTGCGCTTGCCGTGGCTTATGAGCAGCGTGGTGTCGGGCGTGAGCGTCAGCTCGCGCTCATAGCTGCGTCGGTTCTTGGGCAGTTCTTTCTTCTGCTTCTCTGCGTCGCCGTCCTTGCTGTTGGCCGCCTGCTTCTTGAGCGTCTCGCGCTGTCGCTGCTTTTCCTTTTTCTCGCGCTCTATCTGCGAGCGGCTCTTCTCGCGTCTGAACTTGTCGTTGACCTTCTTCAGGAAGGGGATGTGGTTGTACAGCCGCTCCATGTTGAAGGTTCCGTTGACATTGAGGTCACGGTTGCTCACGATGTTGTTGCCCAGCGAGGTGCCGTCGTCGAGTGCCGTGCCGCGCACCCAGTTGTAGGTGGCGTTGTAGGTGGCGTTGACATTGGTCCAGTCGAGTATCGGGATGAGGTTGAGTGGCACCTGGTACGACAGGGTGAAGTTCTGGCTGTAGTCGAGCGGCGTTCCCATGTGGCGCAGACTCGTTCTGACAGAGTCTTTCCACTGGGCGTACTCGTCGGGATAGCGTTCCTTGTTGACGGGAGCGTAGGGCTCTTCGATTTCAGCGTGCGTGGCACTCTGGAAGTTCATGTGCAGATTGCGTGTAAGGTCCCATCTCAGGGTGAAATCACGGTTCCAGAGGAACTGCGAGCTGAAGGTCAGCGGCAGCTGTCCGCCTCCGAGGTCTTCCATGTCGCGCTCCTGCAGTTCGTAGTAGCTACGCGTTATCTCGGTGTTGAACCCCACGTTCTGCGGGAGCCAGTTGAGTCCAAACTTCTTGATGATATCGAGCCACTTCGACCTGTTCTTGATTGAGCGGAACGGCTCCCACGCCTTGAATATCGGCGTCCAGTTGTAGTTGAGCGCCCCTCGCCAGTTGTCTTCCTTCTCATAGACCGTCGTCTCGCCGTTGGTCTCGCGGTGGGAGTGGCTGTAGGACAGCGAGAAGTTGGCTGGGTCTATCGGCAGCGGGTGTCTCTTGTTCTGTATGTCTACCCTTACGTTCGACAGCGAGAAGTTGGTGCTTGTCGTCTTGGTCACCGCGATGCTCTTGATAGAGTCTCTCTCCTGCTTTGAGCCGGCAGCGTCGAGCGCATCCTTGAGCAGCATGTCGGTATCGAGCGGGTTGTACTTGGGCGAGGTCTCCTCCTTGGTCACCGAGTAGTAGAGCGGTATGCTCACCTTGGCTTTGTCGGGGAAGAACTTGCCCAGCTCCAGGTTGGTGGTTATGCTGTAGGTCTTGTAGTCATCGGTAGAGCGCTGGCTGACGCCCTCTTCCAGTCCGCCGAAGCCTTCCGACATGTAGCGGCCCTGCATATTGACCGTACCCAGGTCAGAGAGCTGCACGTTGAGGTTGCCCTGTGCCGCCCATCCGCCTCCGTTGTTGTACTCCTTGAGTCGCAGCTCGTTGACCCACACCTCTGCCGACTTGTGGTTGCCCGACTTGTTGCGCACGCCTATCATCATCGTCTTCACCTCGCCCAGGGTGGGGTTGCCCACGATGCTTACGCGGTTGGCAGGGTGGTCGGCGTCGTAGACTGAGAACACGCGCGAGTATGAAGCTGTGCCCTGTGCCTTGGCGATATTGCGCTCCTTCTTGACACGGGTGAAGATGCTCAGCGGGAAGTCAAACATATTAGCCTGGGGCCATACCCGTTCGCAGTCCGAGCGTGAGTAGCGGTCGTAGTGACCCGGTTCGGTGAGCTTCAGGGGGATTTCGTACTCGTAGTAGTTGGTCTTGTAGTCGCTGCCCACACGGATGAAGACGGCTATCTGGTCGTCGGCGAGGCTGGTGGCGTTCTGCTCCATCGCGTTGGCATGGACAAACATCTGCAGGCGACGATACTGACGCAGGTCGAGGTTGGTATTCTTGTAGACCGCCTTTGACTCGTTGTTGCCCAGATTGGTTACGACCATGTTGAGTGCCTGCTCGTTGGCCTCTACCAGCTGTGGCTGCGTGGGGTCCTGTGCGCGGTTTATGCCCGGTGGCAGCACGTAGTTGACGGGTGTCTTGTCGTTGTTTTCCTCGATGTTGATAGAGCTTACAGCCATCTTTCCCGACGACGAAGCGACTCCGTCGAGCGGCTGGTCGTACGTACGCCACTCGCCCTTGACCAGGTCGAGACTGCCGAAGCGCAGCACGATGGGGCGGCTGAACCCGCGGAGATACATACGCATGAAGCGCATGCTGGTGAAGTCGGAGATGGAACCCACGCGGTCTTCGTAGTCGCTGAGGGGGATACGGAACTGGTACCACATGACCTTCTCGGTGGTGCCGTTGCGCAGCGGGACAGCCGCTTCACGGCAGTCTACGATGTGGTTGCGGCCTACAGCCATGTCCTGCGGGCGCAGCGAGACGTGGTACTGGTAGTATTTCTCATACTCATTGAGGGTGTAGTCCTGGTTGATGTCCTCGACATCGGGTGTGGTCTTGTAGGAGGTGTCGTAGCCCTCGGTGCGGCTCTCGGAGTCGGGCGAGTTGCCCTGGGGGTTGTTGATGCGCTTGTAGCGTTCGAGTATCGAGGTCTTGGCTTTGTCGAAATCGGTGCCGCGGAAGTAGTGGTAGTTGTCATTGGCAGGGTCGGCCTGGATAGAGTCAAACACCTCGGGGCTCACCTTTGCCCTTGCCTCCTGCAGAAACTGCTGATAGGTCTCAAACTGGCGCTCTTCCTCGTCGCGCAGACCGTTGAAGCCCACATCCTGGAGCGCACGGCTACCCGGCGAGGTGGCAAAGGCGTAGGTCACGTTGGCCTGGGTGGGTACCTTGCCCCATTGCGTGTTGACAAATGACTGTGAACCGTCTACCGGCATGCCGCTCTCATAGAATTTCTTGCCGTCGCGCAGCACATCCTCACTCACCTCACCCAGATTGATATAGAAGTCGCCGCCATACTCATTGGCGTCGGCCTGGCGGTTGGTGTAGATAAACGGGTCCATGAGCCAGAACTCTACGTACTCGATGTTGGCTGCCTCGAAATCATTGGTGTTGAGCTTGCGCATCATGCCTCCCCACTTGTCTTTGGGGTTGCGCAGCCGGCCGTCGGCGGTGAGGTCGGGGTTGAAGTTATAAGGACCGCGCTCAGTGGGGTAGTAAGCGAGGTTGAGGATAGGCAGGGTAGAGATGACGCCATTGTAGCTGCTCTGGTCGCGGTTGGGGTAGAGCTCGTTGACCAGCACCTCGCGCACATAGTGGTTGGAGAGCTGCTCGAGGTCGCTCTTGATGTGGGCTGGGGTGAGCGAGCTGCTGCGTCGGGTGAATAGCGGGTCGATGTTGTACCATGCCAGCAGCGAGCGGTCGTAGCCACTGCGGAGCGTAGTCTTGTCGTTGAAGTTGGGAATGGACGACGGCACGCTCGAGATAATCCACGATGAGGGCGTGGAGATGTCTATCTTGCTCGTGGAGTTTTCAAAATCGTCGAGATATGACGCATTGTCCTGGGTGCCGTGGCTCTGTCCGGCAATGAGCTGGGCAAACTCGGCGTTGAAGGAGATTTGAGATGGCTGCGTCACATGCAGGAATGGAATCTTGTCGAGCATATTGGTGAGCCACTGGCTTTCCTTCTTCCAGTTGAGGTTCACGCCCCAGAGCGTGTTGTTGAGCGGTTCGGTGCCCATATTCACCTTGCTGGTGAGCGCCTGTTCGGTGAGGTGCTGCACGGTACCGCTGAGCTGCAGGTTCTTGTTGAAGTTGTACTCCCAGTTGAGGCCGAACATCGTCTTGCGTTGCTGTCCGTAGTCAGACTGGCTCTCGAGAGAGACGTTAATCTGCGTTCCTGCATCTATCAGACTTTGATTCAGGATGGTCACTTCGCCCGCGCTGTAGTCCACGGTGTAGTCGCTGCCCTCGGTGAGGGTCACTCCGCCGGCGGTTACCACCACCGAGCCTTGCGGTACGTTGTAGGCGCCGAGCGAGATGACGCCCGATGCGCTGCCTTTGAACTGTCCGGTGAGTATATACTTGTTCTTCTCGGCTATCTGCCGTGCCACCGTCTTGGTGGTATCATAGAGCTCGGTGAAGGCGTAGCGCTTGGCGCGGTCGGGGGCTACGCCCTTGGCCACGAGGTAGTTGTAGAGGTAAGAACCGAAGGGCTCGGTGCATGGGAAGAAGACGCGGCCGTTGCTCACGGTGTAGCCTTCCACGAAGTCGAAGTAGCCGTTGGGGTTGGGCTTGTTGTTGTTGTCCAGACGGTCGGCGCCGAGCACACGGATGATGGGCGTCTCCTTGACCTGGGTTTCAGGGATGTAGTTGAGATAGACGCCGGCGGTATCGCTCTGGAACTTCACATCGAGGCGGAACTTCTCTTTCTCCACGCTCGAGGCCAGGCTGTACACGTTTTTCATCATCAGGTCCCAGTTGCCCTGCGTCGGGTTGTTGCTGGTGTTCTTGAGCGACTTGACAAAGAGTGCCTTCTTGACATCGGTCACGTCAGAGGCAAACTCGCCCACCTGGTAGGTCACGCCGCCGTAGGTGTACTCGTAAGCCACAGCCAGCACCTGGTCGGTCTGGAGTGTGGAGCGCAGCGATATATAGCCGAGCGACGGGTTGAGCGTGTACTCCGACGGCGACAGCAGTCGCGCGCTCTCCAGTTTCTCATAGTCCACGCCACCCACGAGTCCTGCCCCGTCGAGGGTAGAGTTGACGGCGTCGATGTCGCGGGCGGCGGCATAGGTGGTGGTCATGGTCTGATACTCGCTGTTGGCGCTGTTGGCAGGCACGGGCTGTCCGGTGGGCGTCCACATCGTGTTGCTCACCTTCTTGTTTTCGCCCAGGTCGGTCAGCGCCACGATGTTGCGCGTGTTGGTAGCCACGCCGCTCTTGTTGGTCACCCATATCTCGACGCGGTTGATGGTGATGCCGGTCGTCATGTTGGGCAATGTGCGCATGGCAGCGTCATACTTGCTTCGGAAGTATTGGGAGAGGAAGAAGTGCATGTTCTCCTCATAGTTGGCGACGTTGATTTCAAACGGCGTGAGCTGGATGCCGCCCTTGGCGGAGACGCTGCTGGTGTTGCTCTTCTTCTGCGAGGCTACGAGCTGCAGCTTGAGGCGGCCGAACTGCAGGTCGGTGCGCAGACCGAAGAGCGAGCTGGCTCCCTTGATGAGCGACGAGTTGGAGGGGAAGGTCACGTTGCCCGCCTCGACCAGCTTGATGATTTCGTCCTCCTTGCCTTCATACTTGAGTTTCAGGTTCTGGGCGTCGTAGTCGAAGGTGGCGTCGGTGTTGTAGTTGAGGTTCATGTTGACCTTGTCGCCCACCTTGCCGTTGACATTGAGGTTGATCTTCTCGTCGAAGTCTATGGTAGTGGTCTTGCGGTTGCGGATGGGCAGACTGGGGTTGTCTATGTTCTTGAGCGTGGCGCCCAACTTGAGTTCGGCGCTTCCCTGCGTCTTGATGCGCACGCCGCCGGGGCCGAATATCTTCTCGGCGGGTCCCAGGTCGAAGTGCATGTCGGTGAAGTCAAACTTCTCCTTGCCCTTGGCCTGGTATACCTCGTCGTTCTTGTCGCGGTAATAGCGGTTGCGTGCCTGGCGCTCGCTCCATCGGCGATACTCCTCGGGCGTCATGATGATGGGCGCCTCGAGCCACACACTGCCGATGCGCGTGCCTATCATGTAGCAGTCGAGTGTGTCGTTGTAGACCACCTGCTGGTTCAGGTTGTCGGGGCGTTTCAGGTCGGCGGCGGGCAGACGGTAGTCGTCTATCGTGAGCGCCGTGGTGCGCTGTATCTTCCAGCGCGGGTGGAGCAGCGAGTCGGGTATGGTGTCCTCGTCGATGGCTATGGGCTGCGCCACAGCCTTGATGCGTGGCACGGTGTCGGTGGGTGTCGTGGCTTTCCTGCCCTGCTGCTGTCGGGCGGGGCGCACGGTTTTGCGGCTCTGAAGATAGGGCACTGAGGCATAGCCTATGGTCGAAACCATAGGTATCATGATTAATGCCAACTTTATCCAGTGTCTTATCTTCTGCCTTTGCATGGGTTTACTTTATCTGTTTGAGCGCCAGCTTGACCACCTGCTCCACGGGCATGGTGGGCTCGTCTTGCAGGATGGCAGCCACAATCTTGGCAGAGGGAGCCGGAGCGAAGCCCAGCATGGTAAGGGCGCTCACAGCCTCGTCTCTCACGCCCATGTCGATAGAGGGTGCGGTAGAGGTCGAGGCGTGCAGCTCGGTGGCGATTCCCATCTGCACGATTTTGTCCTTGAGGTCAACGATGATGCGCTGTGCGGTTTTCAGTCCGATGCCCTTGACGGCTTTCAGCATGCGCTCGTCGGCAGAGGCGATGGCGTTGCAGAGCTCCGATGGCGACGATGCCGAGAGTATCATGCGCGCCGTGTTGGCGCCCACTCCCGATACGGTGATGAGCAGTCGGTAGAGGTCGCGCTCCTGGCGAGAGGCAAAGCCGTAGAGTGTATAGGCGTCGTCGCGGCCGCCGGTCACGAGGTTTTCGTGTACGTAGAGCTTCACCTCCTTCTTGCCTTGGATGGTGCTGTAGGTATTGAGCGAGATGTTGAGGGCATATCCCACTCCGGCTGCTTCTACCACAGCCGTGGCGGGGGTGAGTTCGGTCAACTCGCCCTTGATATATTCTATCATTTTGTACGTGTTATATTATATAATATACATTATTAACGCAGTCGGTGCCCGATTTATTGTATTTGTGCCCGATTTTATTGCAGCCGCCCCCAATTTTACGCTCTCCCCGCAGGGGGTGGCGAGGTTGGTGGGTGTCGTCGGCGGCGCGGGTGGTGGTGATAACCAGCTGACAGCCATTCCTATAGCCGTAGGGCAGGGAAGTGGCATAGGCGTGATGGCACCCAGTCTACTGGTGGCGCGCGGAATGGTGGTGGAGTTGTGCGGTTTGATGGTGGAGTTGTGCGGAATGGTGGTGGAGTTGCGTGGGATGGTGGTGGCAGCGAGTGGATTGTTGCCGGAAGGCATTGTAAAGTTGATTTCAAGGTGCGAAATAGTGATTGCAAACCGCGATGTAATGATTTCATACTGCGAAACAGTCATTTCCAATCCCGAAACCAAAATGAAGGCCATCTCCGTGAGGATGATGGCAGTCGGGGATGCGCTTAGTGTATGCGTTGTTATTCGTGTGTGTTTCCATGTTCATTGACTATACCATCCCAGGAAGACACAAAAAGATTTGTGGCTTTTCAGGGCTTCGCCCTATGCGTCCGTGTGTGTCGGTAAATATCTCGAGAGCATGCTCTCGGATATTCCCCGCCACCCCCATCCGCGCCTGCCTGGTGGCAGGCTGAAAAGCCGCAAATACAAAAAGTCCGCCGTTGGCGGTAAAAAAAGTCCGGCTGCGCCGGTACAAAAAGAGATTACCTTATTTCCTTTCCGCAGCGGTATATAAATGGACTAACACAAACTGCTATTCCTGCCGTTGTAACGCCTTCGGCTAACCGCAACTCCTACAGAGTTGCTAAGTAGGGTGTGTTTCTTACCCAGGGTAGAGGCGCTGCACGCCTCAACCCTGGGCTATGAAATCGCAACTCCTACAGAGTTGCCATGGGCAGAAAAGCCCCTCATTGCCCTACTTCTTCGCAAAGAACTTCTGGAAGAAGAGGAGCTGATAGTCTATGCTGTTGTGCCAATACTGCGGATTGTGGGCACCGGGACGCAGGATGAAGTCGTGGTCGATGCCACGGCCGAGCAGACGCTCGTGGAGCGACTTGTTGCACTCGAGGAAGAAGTCGCCCTCGCCACAGTCGATGATGATGTCGAGATCATGGTTCTGGATGCGGCCAATCTGGTTGACCACCACATGGGCATCCCAGCGCTTGCGGTTGTTAGCCATCTCGCCGAGCGACCGCTTGATTTCCCAGTTCTGCGGGAAGCCACGGAAGTCTACGCCACCACTCATGCTGCCACAGGCGCCATAGACATCCTTGTGGCGGAACGCCAGATAGAGCGCGCCATGACCACCCATGCTCAGTCCCGTCACTGCGCGGCCCTTGCGGTCGGCGATGGTGCGATAGTGGCTGTCGATATACTCGACCAGTTCCTTGGAGGTGAAGGTTTCGTACTGCAGATTCTTGTTGATGGGGCTGTCTATATACCACGAGTTGAGCGCGTCGGGGGTGACGAATATCATGCCCTTCTCGTCGGCTATCTCGGGGAGCGTGGCCTTGACCTTCTCGAGATAATACTTGCAGTTGCCCGTGGCGCCGTGGAGCAGATAGAGCACCGGATAGCGCTGGTCGCGGTTTTTCTTGGTCTCGGTGGGTGTGATGACCACCGTCTTGACATCCTTGTTCATCACCGTGCTGTGTACCAGCACCGTATCTACCTTGCCTGCCTTGACGCTTAGCGCCAGGAGCATGCACAAACTGATAATAGCGAGTTTCTTCATTGTCGTTGATGATATTAGTATGGTGCAAAGGTAGTCCAAGTCGGAGAAAGCACCAAACAAAACGCCGACTTTTTGCCCCGGCAGAGGCAATTATGTCGCTCACGAAGAGGCCAGGGGCACACAAGAAAAGGAGCGGAGCCAGATAGTGGCGCCGCCACCACGTGCTGCCACGTGGAGACCAACGCTGCCGGCTCGTAACGGAAGACACGAGCGCACGTATCGTATGACACGAGGGCACGTAACAATAGGCACGAGCCCACGTATCGTATGATACGAGCCAGCC
>ERZ780208.3152-NODE-3152-length-10404-cov-4.011982_pt1 | contig 10404 bp, 9 predicted proteins | sample MGYA00511167_ERZ780208 | MGnify/ENA primary metagenome ERZ780208 (study PRJEB29588, sample SAMEA2159202) | human gut metagenome | biome: human gut; feature: human-associated habitat; material: faeces | place: Denmark | collected 2008/2010 ... | reverse complement strand
AAACAAGCGACGCCGAAGGCGGCATTTGTTTTTCTCGTGCCATTAGCGAACAATTCAGAGAGGGGATACGAGGAATGGGTGATCATGGTATGGGATTGGCAATGGCTTTATTTATGGAGGCATTTGTCTCGATACATATGTCTGTGTTTGTGCTTTTGCCGTTGTCGAAGATGATTTCCAGGGAAAACAGCAAAAAAATCTTCTGGATATTATTCTGGATCAGAATCGCGATACTATTATGCTTTGATTTTTTCATCACTACAGGAATTGCAGTGGTGGATTTCTTTGCTGTATTTGTGGGAGCGTTCATCGTGACTCCCATTTCGATAAAAAAGGGCATCCGAATTACAAAGGGCAGTGAGCGGTCCGGTGCACAGTCCGATGCGCAGACCGGTGTACAGTCTGGTGTACAGTTCGATGCGCAGTCGGATACACAGTCTGAAAAAACAATATTTGCATCTGCAGAACAGAGTTCTGAAAAAAAGGCAGTGCATGCCGCTGATTTTGATCCTTTGTTTGCCATGCCCGAAGAGAAATGTGTGGAAGCGTTTATCAAGCGAGAAATGCAGCGTGCCCAAATCGCGGAAGAGCAGGATCTGATTCCGGAAGATATGCTGCGCAGAAAAAACATCCTGAATCTTATTTTTGCAGTTTTATTATTCGTTTATGTCTCCTTGTTTTTCTTCCATTTTCCCATGATAACTTATGTCCTTGGCTTCCTGATCCTGGCAGTATATGCGTTTTGTACCGGCAGGTATCAGCTGATGAGATATTTGAAAAAAGAAATCAAATCCAGACCGCAGGAGAAAATCTCCAACATTGTCCTGAATGTAAAGGCAGCTCTGGTACAGGATTACAGCAAAAAGCTGAAATGGATCCTTATGGCTGTGGCTGTCGCAGGATCCCTGCTGCTGTTTAGTAAGCCCAGAATCTTCTATGAGCAGTCCCAGGAAGGATATTATGTACGGTTTTATACGTATGGTCTGACGAATATGACCACGGCGACCATTCCTGCTGCCTATCAGGGAGAAAAAGTAGTAGACCTTCGCGGAAACACGTTTTCCAATATGCCCTTTTTAAGAGAGGTGATACTGCCGGATACCATTACGGAAATCAGAGGACAGGCATTTAAAAACTGTGGAAGTCTGGAAAGCGTAAGGCTGCCGGAGCATCTGACGTATCTTGGCGGGGAGGCTTTTTATCACTGTACCAGCCTGGAAGAAGTAAACCTGCCCGATGGATTGACAGAGATCAAAGGCAGCACCTTTGAAGAATGCAGCAGTCTGCAGCGCATTGAAATTCCTGACAATGTGACCAGAATCGGCGGACATGCTTTTTATGGCAATATCAGTCTGGAAGAGGTAGTGATCTCACCCGACAGCAAACTCCAGGAGATCGGTTCCTCTGCTTTTCGGTGCTGTGATTCTTTGCGGGAGATCACATTGCCGCGGAGCACTTTTGTGAATGGACGGGCTTTTAAGGAAACACCGGTAAGGATCAATTACTATGAATACTAAATTTATCCATCTATTATATGTGCCTACTATGGCATGCAACATGCAGTGCCGGTACTGCTACCTGGAGGACAATACCGTAGACACCCTGGAAGGGGAGGACTGTGTGGAGACGCTGCGCTATGCCATATCAAAATTCAGGGAAGCAGATGTAGTACCCTTTAACATTTCCCTGCATGGCGGCGAGGTTACCACTCTGTCAAAGCAAAAATTCCATGATCTGATTCAATACATCAGCGAATACTACCAGGAAAACCGGGAGCAGATCATGAACGCCGGCTTTAGAGTAGGGCGTCCTCATATCAAGACAAATCTGTATGGGTTGGACAGACATATGGAAACGATCCGGGAGTTCAGGGTATCTGTGTCCGGGAGCCTGGATTTGCCTTTTTCGCTGCATGAAAAATACAGAGTGACCAAAAACGGTGAGGGTACCCTTGACCGGATTCTTGAGAATATCAAGCTGCTGGAGTCAATTCCCAACAAGAAAAAGGTCTCTGCCACGATTTTTAAGGAACATTATGAGCAGATCGATCAGATCATTGAGGATATCCGATTCCTGGACCAGAATACCTGCCTGGACATGAATGATTTCAACTTCATGATAGGCTTTGATTACAATTCCTGCGGTCTGCTGCATCACATGAGCGAAGAGGAACAGCTGATTTTTTACCGGCGGATGCATGAGGCCTTTGACGGAACCAATCTGGATACAGGTGTAAACGGCCCATGGTTCGATGAGTTCGGACCGGAATACTGCACCAACTGTGACAACTGCGGGGAGAAATTTTTCCTGCTGGAGCAAAACGGAGACCTTTATTCCTGTGTCAGAGGGCAGAAAAAAGAAGATTTTTACTATGGTAATATCTATCGGGATACTGTGGAAGTGATATTAAAAACCGCTGTCCGGAAGATTTTCCAGAGCCATAATCAACAACCATTTTCTGAGACCTGCGCGAAATGCGGATATTTGTATCTGTGCAAAACGGGGTGCCCTTTTGTAAAAAATGTATACAAGTCCGGGAAAAGCTACACCTGTCTGCTGCAGCAGCAGATGTATAAGGATCGCAATTATAGTAAGGATCCTTTCCTGGAGGAGACGGTCTATGAATATGTGACAAAGATGCGCCTGGAAGACCCGGAAAGGTATCGACCTGCAAAGCAATCTGTAGAATATCCCGGATTGGAGCAGATCATTGCGGAAGATGCAAAACTGAAATATATTTACGACAGCTGTGTGTTTGAACTGGAAGTGGATGGAAAACGGTATCCGTTGATCTCCCAGCTCCTTCGAAAATCCAGGGATATCGTATATCTGACACCTGTCAGTACGGTGAAGATCCGCATGAAAAAACATATGCTGAAGGAAGAATGTGATTATCCCGAGAACAATGCCCTGTATCTGATGCTGCTGTCAGGAGAGCTTGTGACCTATGGGGATGAGGGACGGACAAAACAGCGGCATCTTGCCACCCATCAGATTTATAAAGGAGTGCTGGATCATTCCAGGGAAAACGAAGTAGAATGGTATGTGTACGACATTTCCGGTCTTTTGGGGGAATATGCGAAGGAATATGCTCAGGACAAGCCAAACAACCTGTTTTTCACTACAACGGAGTTGAGAGATTACCATTACCAGAAGCAGAAAAATAATGCCTATTATCACATACAGGCCATCAATCTGCCGTTCCAGAATATAGAATTTTACTATATGACATTGGAGCAGAAGAAGGACGAGGAGGCTTCACATGAATTTTGAACCGCAGACCTACGAAGAACTGATCCGCATGAAGCGTTGTGTGGAATTGACAAAATACTACGAACTGACAGAGGGGGAATTGGAGGAGATCTACCGTTTCCTGGAACAAAATCCAGAGGCTTCCGTTAAGGGCGGCAGGCAGAATCTCGCTCTCATCAGGGGACAGGATACCCAAAATGCCCAGGTGATCATGGCAAATTGCATCGATAGCAGTATAGATGGGATTCTGATGTCCCAGACGGTATTCAAGGTGATTCCCCATTATGTGCCGTCCTCTGGCTCTGCAGGAAGCAGCGGCTCTTCTTCCAACAATAATAACAATAATAATAACAATAATAACAACAGATAGGACGCATAAGCTATGGCATTTATATCTGAAACATTTCACCTGCACAGGCTTGCGGAAAACGGCATCAATATCAGGACCGCCTACATTGTGGATGGGAGCCTGCGATACCGGACCACGGATGGGACTACCCAGGAGGATGTCAAGCATGGCATCCGTTGCCGAAAGGAGTATTTCAGACAGGGAAAACTGCTTCATACGGAAAAAATCTTTGATTCCCGTATCGAGTATACCTACGTATCCGGAATCGATGGGGAGGCAGAGCATACCTGTGAAAACTGCGGATTTACCGGTAAAATAAAGGAATTTATAAACGGATGCCCTTATTGTGGTGCATCCTCTAACACTGACTATGTAGAGAAAGAGCTGGGCAGCAAGTATCATTATGACCTGGTGCTGAAAAACCCGATCTATCGCCTTGTTACCGGCGTGGTGGATTACGGAATCTCCTTATTGCTATGCTTTTTATGGATCCTGAATACCTCCAGGACCTTCAATGGCTATGATGTGGGCAAGATCTTCCTTTACGGCATGATCCTGGCCATGATTCTCTATTATTTTTTTTATCTGTGGGATGCTTATGCGGTGCTGGAACCCATCAGACGATACAAAGAACGGCAGAACAGAAGACAGCAAGAATTCTGGAGCCGTACCGGGATCGACAAAAAGCGATTCTACAATAATCTGAACTATGAAGCCGGCAGACGCTACTATTCCCAACCGGATGTCATAGATTACGATGTGATTGACTATACGGATTTGCAGGAGCACGAAGAAAACGGCAGGTTGTGCGTGAGAGTGGAGCTGCAGGTCAGACTGGTGTACCTGCGAAATGGGAAAATCAGATCCGAATATCAAAAGGATACCTTGACGCTTTGCCGAAATGACAGAGTCATGAAACTGGATTCCGGAATCCAGGTAATAAAATGCCCTCAATGCAATGCAAATATAGATGTAACAAAGGGAGAATGTGAATATTGCGGGACAAAAATCGACAGTGTGCAGGAATGGGAGGCTCTGAAAACTGAAGGTATCGAGAATAGAAAATGAGGTGAAATCATGGCATATAATGAGCTGATCAAAAATTTTAATAAGGTTCGGGATTATATGCGGGATTTTTATATCTATGGGTTCAAGAGCCGGGAGGCTTATACGAGAAAAAGTACCAGGTCTTATGATGATGAGAAACGTCGGATAGAGAGCTGGCTTGGGGAGTATATGAAGTTTCGCCAGGATGCGGATGGTAAGAAAGTATTTTTGTCAATTGACAGCAGAGTAACCAGACACAATCCGCTTTATAAGGCATGGAAGACGAAGAGCTTTACAGACGGAGATATTACCCTTCATTTTATCCTTATGGATATTCTTTCTGACGGACAAGAACGATCTCTTATGGATATTGCGTCTTTGGTGGACGGATATCTGACAGCTTTTGAGCAGGCAAGAGTATTCGATGCCGCTACCATCAGGAATAAACTCAACGAATATGTAAAAGAAGGATTGTTGATAAGCAGGAAAAAAGGTAAAACGATCTTATATCGTCGTGCAGAAGAATTTGAACTGCCGGATACGGATGTTTTGGATTTCTTTTCAGAAATTGCACCCTGCGGTGTGATCGGATCATTTCTGAGGGATAAAACAAAGGACAGAGCGGACCATTTTGCATTCAAACATCATTACATAACAGGGGCAATGGACAGTGAGGTTTTGTGTACGATTCTGGAAGCGATTCATGAAAAAAGAACCATAACGGTTGAAATGATCCATCGTAAGAAAGATCATATTACGGAAACAAAGGTTGTTCCGCTTCGGGTGATGCTCAGTGTACAGAGCGGAAGACAATATATCATGGTCTATGTCCCGCATTTTAAACGGATCACAGCGTATCGTCTTGATAGTATTGTTACGGTGAAAAAGGGTGAGCCCGCAGATCGATTTGATGAACTGAGAGATAAACTGCTTGGAATGCAGCAACATATGTGGGGAGTCGCTACAGACAGTCGTGCGTCAAATCGCATGGAGCATATTGAATTTACCGTTCAGTATGCGGATGGAGAACAGCATATCCCAAGACGGTTGGAACGGGAAAAACGAATCGGGCAGGTGGAATACCTGGGGGAACATGCCTGTCGATTTTCGGCTGATGTTTATGATGCAAGCGAATTGATACCATGGATACGCACCTTTATCTGTCGGATCACAGATATTTCCATTTCGAATAAGAGCCTGGAAACACAGTTTAAAGAGGATTTGCAGGCGATGTATGAAATGTATGGACTGGAAGGGGAGAAATGATCATGCTGTTTCATGAAATTTACAGTACATATTTTCAGACCGTAGCAAAGATATTGACAGAAGCAGTAGATCATCCGCTTACGAGTGGAGAAATCGATTCTATCGTCCGGGAGTATGCATTTGACGAAAGCACATTAAATATACCAGAGTCTTTGGGAATAGCACATTGGAAATTATTGAAAGAGGATGGTACAACCATTCTCAAAAAAAAGCCGACGATGCCCCTTACGATTCTGCAGAAGCGCTGGATCAATGCAGTTGCATTAGATCCAAGGATCCGCCTGTTTACGGATCATCCGGTCACATTTCCAGATGTCGAGCCGTTATTTCTTCCGGAAGATATATCTGTCTTTGATCAGTATTTGGATGGTGATCCGTATGAGGATGCAGGATACATCCAAAACTTCCGTTTGATACTGGATGGAATCAGGCATCAGTATCCGATTCAGATCACCGTTACGAATCGTCATGGGAAACGAATCACAACCAAAACGATTCCGGAATATCTGGAATATTCCGAGAAAGATGATAAATTCCGGCTGATCGGTACCGGAAGCCGACTGGGGAATACGATCAACCTTGGCAGGATCACTTCCTGTGAAAAGTGCGAGAGTCAGAAAGGGGAAAAGGTTGGAAAAAGAAATCTGCCGCGGCCGCGTAAAGTGATATTTGAACTGGTGGATGATCGGAATGCTTTGGAACGTGTTTTGATGCACTTCGCCCACTTTGAAAAACAAGTCGAGAAAATAGAGGATCAAAAGTATCAGGTGACGTTGCACTATGATAAAGAAGATGAAACAGAGATTTTGATCCGTGTGCTTTCCTTTGGACCAATGCTTCGTGTTGTGAAGCCTGCGGCATTTATTCATTTAATAAAGGACAGATTGTCAGAGCAAAAAAGTTGTGGACTGTAAAAGTTCGCAACTTTTTTTTCATGATAAAAGAAATCGGAAGAGATAAACTCAGATCATAGCAAAACATAAGAAAGGACGGGGACGAAATGCTTGAAATAAAGGGAAAAGTTACAACAGCAATCTGCTATGCAAATGTCATAGAAGAGGAGGCAATCGAGCAGGTCAGAAGAATGTGTGATTATGATCTGACGAAGGGAAGCAAGGTGCGGATCATGCCGGATGTCCATGCCGGAAAAGGCTGTACGATCGGGACGACAATGACAGTCACGGATAAGATCTGTCCGAATATTGTAGGAGTCGATATTGGCTGTGGAATGTATACTGTAAAATTGCAGGATCAGAGGATCGATTTTGAAAAAATAGATGAAGCATGCCATTATGTTCCTTCCGGAAGGAATGTGTGGGAAGGGAGAATGGAGCGGTTTGATCTGACATCGCTGAAATGCTACAGAGCTTTACGGGATGCAAAGAGATTGGAAAGATCGCTTGGAACGCTGGGCGGAGGAAATCACTTCATTGAGATCGATCAGGCAAAGGACGGTACGTATTATCTGGTCATTCATTCGGGAAGCAGAAATTTGGGAAAACAGGTGGCGGAGATTTATCAACAGCTGGCAATCGATCTGCATGCGGGAAAAGAAGCGTACTTTAAGGAACGGGATGAATTGATCCGTACCTACAAAGAGCAGGGAAGAAAAGCAGAAATCCAGGAGGCATTGAAGCAGTTAAAAGAGAATTATGAAACACAGGAGTTGGATGTGCCCCATGATATCTGCTGGCTTTATGGATCCTTTATGGAGGATTATCTGCAAGATGTTGAAATTTGTCAACGATTTGCAAGAAGAAGCAGAGAGCGTATGGCGGAGGTTATCCTGGAAAGAACCAAAATGACGGCAGCAGAGGCTTTTCATACGATTCATAATTATATCGATGTGGAGGAGCGGATTCTTAGAAAGGGTGCAATTGCTGCACATACCGGTGAAAAAGTATTGATCCCGATCAATATGAGAGACGGTTCCGTTCTTGCTGTTGGGAAAGGAAATCCGGAATGGAATTATTCCGCACCGCATGGAGCCGGAAGAGTCATGTCCAGAACAAAAGCGAAAGAATCCATTGATTTAGAGGAATATAAAGCATCCATGCAGGGGATTTATTCTACGTCTGTGAATGCAGATACATTAGACGAGGCTCCAATGGCATATAAATCACTGGCAGATATCATTGATGTGATCAGAGACTCTGTAGATATCATCGATATCATGAAACCGGTATATAACTTCAAAGCTACGGAAGGGGAGATTCCCTGGAAAAAGAAAGGCAACACAAATGAGAAAAAAGATACAGACTCAGCTTCGTAGAATCGAAGAAGAGGAAAACATAAAAATACTTCTGGCCGTTGAGTCGGGAAGTCGCGCATGGGGGTTTGCATCACCAGATAGTGACTATGATGTGAGGTTTATTTATATCAGAAGAATGGAGGACTATCTGAAACTGGAGAAGGTTCAAGATGTGATTGAACTGCCGATGGATGATGTTTTGGATATGAACGGATGGGACTTGCAAAAAACATTAAGATTGCTATATAAGTCAAACCCAACCCTATTTGAGTGGTTTTCTTCGCCAATTGTTTATCAGGAAACAGAATTTGCTGACAAGTTCCGTGATTTGATGATCCAGTATTTCTCATCAAAAAAAACGCTGTATCATTATATCAGTATGGCGGAAGGAAATTACCGGGAATATCTCAAAGGCGATTTTGTCAGAGCAAAGAAATATTTTTACGTCTTACGCCCGGTATTGGCCTGCCAATGGATTCTGGATCAGGGTACCCCTCCACCTATGCTGTTTTCAGAGTTAATGGAGGCAGAGCTTCCGGCAGAATTGACCGGTGCAGTGAAACAATTGCTGGAAATAAAGATGAATTCACCAGAAGTGAAGCTGATTCCACGGATTCCGGAAATAAATGAATATCTTGATGAAAGTATTTTGCGTATGAAACGCAGCGTGAGATCACTGGAGGATCGTCATACACCGGATTGGAATGCGTTGAATCAAATTTTTTGGCAGGAATTAAGTTCGGGGAGCTTTTGACCCCGACCTCGTATCTGTGGTATCATAAGATGTGGGATCATGGGAGTGCGCAGCACGGAATAATTCGTAGACATCAAGGTCACATCATCCTGTGAGAGAAGTTTTTTGTTTTATTCATGACAATAGAATGTTCGCGGAGCGTGCATTCTATTGTTGGGGGATACAATATGCCTAAATCATCAAATCAGAAATTGAAGCTGATATACCTTATGAAAATTTTACTGGAACGGACGGATGAAACGCACAGTATTACCATGCCGGAGATTATTGATGCGCTGGCAGCTTATGATATCAGTGCGGAACGCAAAAGCTTATATAATGATATTGAAAACTTAAGAGTGTATGGTCTGGACGTTATAGGAACCCAGGAAGATCGAACGTATTCATACCATATAGGGAACAGGCAGTTTGAGCTTGCAGAATTAAAATTATTGGTGGATTCTGTGCAGTCAGCGAAATTTATCACGGCCAAGAAGTCAAATGAGCTGATAAAAAAGATAGAGGGATTTGCCAGTAAATACGAAGCATCACAGCTGCAAAGACAGGTATTTGTAGCCGGTCGTGTAAAGACGATGAATGAAAGCATTTATTACAATGTTGACAGGATACATGCTGCAATAGCGGAAAATTCGAGGATAACATTCCAGTATTTTCAATGGAATGTGGATAAGAAGATGGAACTGCGCCATGATGGAGCGCTTTATGAGGTCAGCCCCTGGTCCTTATCCTGGGATGATGAAAACTATTACCTAATTGCGTATGACAGTAATGAAAAGATCATCAAACATTTTCGTGTAGATAAAATGCTTCATATCAAGTCCAATGGAAAAGAACGAGAAGGAAGGCAGGTATTTAAGTCTTTTGATATGGCTGCATATGCCAGAAAAATGTTTGGCATGTATGGAGGCAAAGAAGAATGGGTAAGAATTGAGTGTGACAATTCATTTGCAGGGGTAATGATAGACCGTTTTGGAAAAGAGGTATCTATGATCAGATTGGATGACAAACGCTTCGCAGTTAATGTGGAGGTAGCAGTCAGCAGGCAGTTCTTGGCATGGATCATAGGTCTCGGAGAGGGAGTAAAACTTGTCGGACCGGATAATGTGGTGGAAATGATGAATGCGGAAATTGACAGATTGATAAAACAATACAAGAAATAAGAACATAAATTCGATATGCAAGGTGTGTTTATGGGACACCTTAGTTTTTATAATAAGAATCAGATAAGAGATAAGCTCTTACTGGTTCTTTTTTTTGCAGCGGGCGAGGTGATAGAGTGGCAAGGTTATGGTATTGGATCAGAAAGAGAATATACATATAGTAGAAGATTTGGTTGGATGAAAAAAAATCAATCGTAAATTTTTACGATTGATTTTTTATAAAAGAAATCCGGACAGTGGTGAGCAGGAAACCGTGATGTCAATGCTGCTTGGACCTCGAAAGCAGGAGAACAGTTCGATGTAGATATCGGCTGTTCTTTTTGCT
>ERZ780208.3148-NODE-3148-length-10435-cov-7.107900_pt1 | contig 10435 bp, 10 predicted proteins | sample MGYA00511167_ERZ780208 | MGnify/ENA primary metagenome ERZ780208 (study PRJEB29588, sample SAMEA2159202) | human gut metagenome | biome: human gut; feature: human-associated habitat; material: faeces | place: Denmark | collected 2008/2010 ... | reverse complement strand
TCCAGCAGTCCGCTGATGGAGGCATCGTGATTCAGCTTGTCGATGATGAGAGCGATATATTTGCTCAGGTCGCAGCTGATGTAATATTCGCGGGAGAGAAGCTCCGGTGTCTGGTATACGACGTTGGTGGTCAGAACTTTTGTGAAGAGTCCTTCCTCATAAGCCTTGTCGAATTTCTCCAGTCCGCTGGTGAACAGTCCGAAGGTCGAGCACATGTAGATGTTGCGTGCCTCACGATCCTTTAAGAGTTTGGCAACTTCCAGCATACTCTCGCCGGAGGAGATCATATCGTCGATGATGATCATATCCTTACCTTTGACATCAGCACCGAGGAACTCATGGGCAACGATCGGGTTGCGTCCGTCAATGATGGTAGAGTAGTCGCGGCGTTTGTAGAACATACCCATGTCAACACCGAGGTTGTTTGCCATGTAGATAGCACGGCCCATACCGCCCTCATCCGGGCTGATGACCATCATGTGATCGCTGTCGATCTCCAGCTCTTTCTCATTTTTCAGCAGATATTTGATAAACTGGTAAATCGGCTGAACGGTCTCAAAACCCTTGAGCGGAATCGCGTTCTGGACACGCGGATCGTGTGCGTCAAAGGTAATGATATTCTCAACGCCCATATCTACCAGCTCTTCCAGTGCCAGCGCGCAGTCTAAGGACTCACGGCCGGAGCGCTTATGCTGGCGGCTCTCATACAGGAACGGCATGATTACGTTGATACGGCGTGCCTTTCCGCCTGCTGCCGCAATGACACGTTTCAGATCCTGATAATGATCATCCGGGGACATATGGTTTACCATGCCGCACAGAGAATATGTCTGGCTGTAGTTGCAGACATCCACGATCAGATACAGATCATCGCCGCGCACCGACGCCTTGATCTCGCCCTTTGCCTCGCCGGAACCAAATCTCGGTGTGTTTGCCCCGATGATGTAGGAGTCTCTCTGATAACCTGAAAATGCGATCGACGTCTTGTGCTCGCTCTCGCGCTCATTTCTCCAGTCCACCAGATATTTGTCTACCTTGCCTACCAGTTCCTCACATCCCTTTAATGGAATCAGTCCCAGCGGACCTACCGGTATCGTCTCAATGATTTTCTCTTCGTACAGCATTTTCCATTTTCCTCCAGCCTGTTTACTCTCTGTTAATTCGCTTTTTTTGCATATGTTAGCGCATTCTAACGTCTCTTTTATATCATTATGTCCCTTATAAGTCAACCCATTACCGGTTTTCCAGCTTTTTTCGTATCCGGATATCCTCGCCGTAGAGCGGAATGATCTGATACTGGCTTATGATCCGTGACATGACGCGGTCGGTAAACTCGTCGCGCATCTCATTGACCGGCAGATTGGTGGAAATGATCGTGCCTTTCTTCCGGTTTAAGCGCTCGTTGACCACATAGAAGAGCTGGGAAGTCGTAAACGTATTCACCAGTTCCGTCCCCAGATCGTCGATGATCAGCAGATCGCACTCTAATAAATACTGGGAGCGGTCGCGATCCTCATCGGTCGCATCATTTGCGAAGCGGTCCCTTGAAAATATCTCATACATCTCCACCGCTGGGAGATACACGACGCTGAAACAGCGCTCAATCAGCTCTTTCGCGATGCAGTTGCTTAAAAACGTCTTTCCAAGCCCCGTTTTTCCGGTAAATAAGATATTTCCCTTTTCTTCTTTAAATCCGTCCACATAGCGGTGGCAGAACGCCGTCACCTGCTCCATATACGCGCGGGCAGTCTTGCCGCTACGCGGATCGATCTTCGTGTCATCAAAATAATCATAGGAAAAATGAGAAAAATTCTCCCGCTCCAGCACTTCCCGGATATTCGACTGGGCGTATAACAGATCGATCTCCCGCTGACGGAAACAGTGGCATTTTATGCCGTCTTTGTACCCGGTATCCTTACAGTCCGGACAATTATACTGCATCTCCAGATAGTCCGCCGGATAGCCGTAGGCGCTCATCAGCACCTGGCGCTGCTCTTTCAGGTCTGCGATTGTCCCTCGCAAACGTTTCACCGCGTCCGCATCGCCCGCCAGAAGCTCTTTCGCGCTCTTGACCGCCGCGGCGGCGATCGCGTCGTTCATCTCCCGGACCGCCGGTATTTTCTCATAGACCTCATCAACCCGCGCGTCCAGCTCATGTTTCTTCTGAAGCTGTGTCCGGTTATAAACACGCATGATCGATTCATACTGCGAATTACTGAGTGCCATCGTCCCCTCCTGTCTTCTGCGCTCCGTTTATCATGCTCCATACCATCTCGTCGTAATCATATCCGTGTTCCTCCAGATATGCCATCGTTGCCGACACGGACGGATGTTCAATGGACGTCGTTATCACATGTTTTCCACTTCGCTTGTTTGCCTCTGCCACACCGATAATTGCAAGATTATTGGACTCAGTACCACCTGACGTAAAACAGATTTCTTTTTCCTGTACCTTTAATGTCTTTGCAATTTTTTTTCTTGCATCGTTCATATAATTTTCGGCGATCACACCTTTGTTGTGCAGGGAAGATGGATTTCCATAATCCTCCGTCAGTAATTTTACCACCAGCTGTGCCGCTTCCTCACAACATCTTGTCGTTGCCGAATTATCCAAATATGCTTCCATTTTTACCCTTCTTATATATCCAATTCGTATATCAGCATGGAAAGTGTTGCCATTCCTGCTGTTTCTGTGCGCAAAATACGTCTGCCAAGAGAGATCCGATGCATGTCTTTATCCAGCTGCGCAATCTCTTCCGGGGAAAATCCGCCCTCCGGACCGATCATGACTCCGATGGACGCCCCTTCCGGAATCGAGCGAAAGATCTCTCTTGTTGCTTCCATGCCTCTTTCATTCTCATACGGAACCAGGACAACGTCCAGCTCCTTTGCCTCTTCCAATGCCTGTTTCCAGGAAAGTGGCATCTGAATCTGCGGAATCACGGTTCGCTTCGACTGTTTTGCCGCACTCTCTGCAATTGCCTGCCACCGCTTACATTTGCTCTGTGCCTTCTTTTCATCCAGCTTTACCACACAGTTTTTCATGGCAACCGGTATGACGGTATAGACACCAAGTTCCACGGTCTTTTGTATGATCAGTTCCATCTTATCACTTTTAGGAAGGCCCTGAAAAAGATACACCTTATGGGAAAACTCTGTCCCCATTTCATCGGTATCCTCTATCTGTGCCCAGACCTCTTCCTCTGTAATTTCCAGAATACGGCAAAAATACGATCTGCCGCTCTGATCGCTGATGCGGATTTTCTCCCCTGTCTTCATGCGCAGCACATGACCGATATGATTGACATCACCGCCCACAATGCAGATCCGATCCTGCTGCACCTGTTCATCTTCCACAAAAAACTGGTACATACCCTGCTCCTACTGTTTCTGTGCGGTAATATTTACCCACTCACCCTGATGATTGATTTCCACTACAGTAAGTCCTGCTGCTTCAATCGCTTCTTTTACTTCGTTTTCCTTAAAATCAATGATGCCGGAAGTGATAAAATACCCCCCCTGTTTTAATCTAGCCGGAATGACCGGTGCCATGGCAATGATAACTGGTGCTAAAATATTTGCCACAACAATCTCATATTCCTCTGTCCCAACCTTTTCCTGAAGTTCTTCATCATCAATCAGATTTCCCACATAAAAGGTTCCCAGAGACAAATCGAGATGGTTTACCTGCATATTATCCCTTGTAGAAGTCATGCAGTCTGCATCCAGATCCGTTCCCACGACTTCTCTTGCGCCAAGTTTTAATGCCACAATCGATAAAATTCCACTGCCACATCCCACATCCAGTACTTTCGGATGTTTTCCTTCCACATATTTCTGTAACTGCCGGATGCAAAGCTGTGTCGTTTCATGTTTTCCTGTTCCGAAAGAAATTCCCGGATCGATCTCAATCAGAAATTTATCTTTGTCTTCTTCCTTTAATTCTTCCCAGGTCGGTTTGATTAATATATCATCAATGGTAAAAGAAGTAAAATATTTTTTCCAGTTATTGATCCAGTCAAGATCTTCTGTTTCGGAAGATGTAATGACACCGCTTCCCACTTCCACCATGTCACGCAGTTTCTCGAGTCCGATCTTTACCTGCTTTAAAATCTCCGTCTGATCACTGCCGTCTTCTTCCACATAAAAGCTCACATGGCTGATGCCCTCATCCGGAGGAAGTTCCGGCAGAAAATCAATAAACATATCCGCCTGGTCTTCTTTGGTAAGCGGAATATTGTCTTCAATCTCTATTCCCTCAATGCCCAGATCCATCAGCATGGAACTCATAAAATCCTCTGCTGCGGTCGTTGTCTCAATTGTATATTTTTTCCACTTCATGTTACCATCCTCTCAATTCTACACTAAGGCATACTATATGTATCATACCTTATTTCCAATAAAATTTCAAGAAAACATTGTACATCAAAAAAACCCATGTTATAATATAGGGGTTAAGTTGATAGTTATACAGTTATAGGAGAAAACAATAAATGGATAAACGCAATCTTGTAGAAGGACTTCAGAAAGCATTCAACACCGATGACCGACAGCGAAATACTTCTGATACCAGTGATGTAGAATATAAAGAGAACACCAATACTCTCTATATCAAAAAACAGAGAACCTACAATATGGAAGAAAACATTCCGTCCGCCACTGCCATGTCAGAGGAGGAGATTTTTAAGCGTCTTCATGAGGAACGACATTAAACATGTTAAACATGCATAAAACAGCCATACGGTCTGCGGACAGACCGTATGGCTGTTTTAATTTTTGTACACAGCACAAAGCTTATGATACTCACTGTTAATTTCCTGAACGGTATTCTTATCCCCATCCAGATTATCCGGATGATAAATTTTGATCAGGTCTTTATAACGTTTCTTAAGGGACTGTCTGCTCTCTACTCCGGAGAAGAACATTTCTCCCCGGATAACAGGCTGCTCTGCTGTCACGGAAAAATCGCTTACCCGCTGATAGAAAGCTTTCTGCTTCTTCACATGTTCTTTCTCTGTTGCAAGTTTTACAAGTTCTTCTTCGAGTATTTTAAATTTCATATCAAAAAGCTTCTGCTGCTGTTCCAGACGGCGATCCTCATTCTCCACCCGCCGCGCAAATTCTTTTTTCTCCCGCTCCAGTGTGCGGCGCTGCTCCTCCAAAGCTTTACGTTCTTCTTCCAGCGTCATCTCCCACATGCCTCCGTATCCGTACACACATGCTGCCAATCATACTAACAGGCTTATCATACAATACTTTGTACCAGATTACTATAGGCGATTTATACTAATGTTCATCGAAAGATTCTTTGATTTTGTCCATAAAACCTTTCTTTTTTTCTTTTGCGGTCTGTGCTCCGCCCTCTTTATTCAGGGAATTTCCCGTCAATTCATCAAATTTACGCAACGCCTCTTTTGCCTCTTTGTTTAAGCCCGTCGGCGTGTTGACAATCAGTGTTACATAATGGTCTCCACGTACTGCCTTGTTTCGGATCGATGGTACTCCTTTGCCTTTCAGGCGGATTCTCGTTCCGCTCTGGGTACCCGGTGCAACGGTATAGATGATATCTCCGTCCACCGTCCTGATACGGATATCCCCGCCCAGTGCTGCGATACCAAAGGAAATCGAAGCATTGGAAAATATATTCATGTCCTGACGTTCAAACGCATTGCTTCTGGAAACAAGAACTTCTACCAGAAGATCTCCTCTCGGACCTCCGTTTCGTCCCGGTTCTCCGTAACCTCTGACACGAACAGACTGTCCATTATCAATTCCGGCCGGAATCTCTACAGTCTTTCGTACTTTCTTTGAGATATATCCCGTTCCCCGGCAATCCGGACATTTTTCACGGATCACCTTACCGGTACCGCCGCAATCCGGACAGGTCTGCACATTCTGCATCATGCCAAACAAAGACTGCTGGGAATATACCACTTTCCCTTTTCCCCCGCACTTGCTGCAGGTTTCCGGTGAAGTTCCCGGTTTTGCCCCAGTTCCGTGACAGGTCTTACATTCTTCTTTATACGGGAACTCAAGTTCCTTAGAACATCCAAACACAGCTTCTTCAAACGTAATACGGACGGTAAGACGTACACTTGCGCCTTGCGCCGGTCCGTTATTGTTACTGTTTCGTCTTCCGCCACCGAAAAAGTCTCCGAAAATATCGCCAAAGATATCTCCCATATCCATGCCGGAAAAATCGAATCCGCCTGCACCGCCGGCGCCTCCATCAAACGCGGCATGACCAAACTGATCATACTGTCTGCGCTTTTCCGGATCGCTCAAAACGGCATATGCCTCCTGCGCTTCCTTAAATTTTTCCTCACACTCTTTATCTCCCGGATGCATATCCGGATGATACTTCTTGGCGGTTGTACGGAAAGCTTTTTTTATTTCTGCTTCCGTTGCGGTCTTTGGAATTCCAAGGACCTCGTAATAATCTCTTTTCTCTGCCATAATATTAATCCCTTATAGTACGCATAGGGTTTCCGGAAAACCGGAAACCCCACGCTTTGTCTATTTATTTTCTAAATTAAACCTCTTTGAAATCTGCATCGATGACATCATCATCTGCACCATTTGCTCCTGCTCCGGTGTTTGCTCCTGCTGCAGAACCCATATCAGGACCTGCTCCCGGATTCGGGCCTGCGCCTGTTGCACCCTGTGCTGCCTGTGCCTGCTCATACATCTTTGCAAATACCTTCTGTGCACTCTGTGTCAGTTTCTCCTGTGCTGCCTTTAATTCCGCAACATCTGCATCTGTCATCTGCTCTGCTTCCTTGTGTGCATCCAGGAAAGCCTTTACTGCTGCAACATCAGCTTCTACTGCTGACTTGTCTGCAGGATCAACCTGATCTCCTACCTGCTTTAATGCATCCTCTGTCTGGAATACAAAGCTCTCAGCTTCATTTCTGGCATCGATTGCTTCTTTTCTCTTCTTATCCTGTGCTTCAAACTCAGCAGCTTCCTTGACAGCCTTATCGATTTCTTCATCGGACATGTTAGATCCGGCTGTGATTGTGATATGCTGCTCTTTGCCTGTTCCAAGATCCTTGGCAGATACATTTACAATACCGTTTGCATCGATATCGAATGTAACCTCGATCTGTGGAACACCACGACGTGCTGGCGGGATACCATCCAGACGGAACTGTCCGAGAGATTTGTTATCTCTTGCGAACTGACGCTCACCCTGTACAACGTTGATATCTACAGCGGTCTGGTTATCTGCTGCGGTAGAGAAGATCTGACTCTTCTTCGTAGGAATGGTAGTATTTCTCTCGATCAGACGGGTTGCAATACCACCCATGGTCTCGATAGAAAGTGACAGTGGTGTTACATCGAGAAGTAAGATCTCGCCGGCACCTGCATCACCTGCTAATTTACCACCCTGAATAGAAGCACCGATTGCTACACACTCATCCGGGTTTAAGGACTTGCTTGGCTCTTTGCCTGTCATCTGTCTTACCTTATCCTGTACAGCCGGGATACGTGTAGAACCACCAACCAGAAGAACCTGGCCTAAATCTGCATTTGTAAGACCTGCATCCTTCATAGCGTTCTGTACCGGTACTGCAGTTCTCTCTACGAGATCATGTGTTAATTCATCAAATTTTGCTCTGGTGAGGTTCATATCAAAGTGCTTTGGTCCCTCAGCAGTAGCTGTGATGAATGGTAAGTTAATATTTGTAGTAGTTGCGGAAGAAAGTTCCTTCTTTGCTTTCTCGGCAGCTTCTTTTAATCTCTGTAAAGCCATCTTGTCGGTAGAAAGATCAACACCCTCTGCCTTCTTAAACTCATCGATCATCCACTGTGTGATCTTGTTATCAAAATCATCACCACCAAGATGTGTATCACCGTTGGTAGATAATACTTCGATGACACCGTCACCGATCTCAATGATAGATACATCAAATGTACCACCACCAAGGTCATATACCATGATCTTCTGTTCTTTTTCGTTATCAAGGCCATATGCAAGTGCTGCTGCAGTAGGCTCATTGATGATACGCTTTACATCCAGACCTGCAATCTTTCCGGCATCCTTGGTTGCCTGACGCTGTGCATCGTTGAAATATGCAGGAACTGTAATAACAGCTTCTGTAACCTTTTCTCCAAGGTATCCTTCTGCATCAGCCTTTAATTTCTGAAGTACCATGGCGGAAATCTGCTGTGGACTGTACTGTTTGTCATCAATGGCTACTTTATAATCCGTACCCATATGTCTCTTAATGGAAGAAATCGTCTTCTCAGCGTTTGTAACAGCCTGACGCTTTGCCGGCTCACCGATGAGACGCTCTCCTGTCTTTGTAAATGCTACAACGGATGGTGTTGTTCTTGCACCTTCCTGGTTTGCAATAACGGTAGGTTTTCCACCTTCCATAACAGCTACACAGCTGTTGGTTGTTCCTAAGTCAATACCAATGATCTTGCCCATTTTCTTTTCCTCCTGCTAAAATTATGATCAAATAAAATTGTTTTGCTAATTTATGATTTACTACTCCATGCGAAATAGGAAATACCTTTATTCGCTGACTACAGCGACCATACTGTGGCGGACCACATTGTCCTTGTAGGTGTAACCTTTTTGTAATTCCTGGGCAACTGTTCCCGGTTCATACTCTTCGCTTTCCACCTGCATAACTGCATTGTGGAGATCCGGATCAAATTCCTTTCCCAGTGCCTCAATCGGTTTCACCCCGATGGCATCTAATTCTGTCAGCATCTGCTTATATACTTTATCCATACCGGTAACAAAAGCATCATCCTTTTGTTCCTCTGGTACAGCTGCAAGCCCACGCTCGAAATTGTCGATAACCGGGAGAATCTTTTCAATGATTGTTCTTGCTCCCATGTCAAACATCTGCGCTTTTTCTTTTTCCGTACGTTTACGGAAATTATCAAACTCTGCCATCTGACGTTTCAGACGGTCGTTTAAATCTTCGATCTGTTCGTCTTTTTTATCTTTCTTTTTCTTTCCAAAGGCACCCTTTTTTTCGGATTTCTCTTCTTTCTTTGTATCCTTTTCTTCGGCTGCAGTTTCTTTTGTTTCCTCTGCCGCCGTCTCCTTTGTGTCCTTTGTTTCTTCACATGTCTGTTCGGCCTTGGTTTCTTTTGTATCTACTGCCTCTTCTTCCATGACTTTTTTGTTCTCTGCCATGTTTACCACCTTTCTAGGATTGCCCTTTTTCTTTATCAAAAATACCGTCTAACTGGGACTTTAAGTTTTTGAGGTTGTCAACAACATTCTCGTAATCCATCCGTTTCGGACCAACAATTCCGATCGTTCCTTTGACGCCCTCCCCCAGATCATAAGTTGCGGTAACGACACTGCAATCTTTCATGGTCTGTACCGGAGCTTCATTTCCGATATAAACCTGTATTTCATTTCCTTTGCTCTCCCCCTCAGAAAGGGATTCCGTTACCAGATTTACCAGCTCATCTTTTTCCTCAAATGTGGAAAGAAGACCTGCCGCACTCTCTGAATCAGAAAGTTCCGGATATTTCAAAATATTGGTTGCACCGCTTGTGTAGATCTGCAGATCCTCGTTTTCACTCAGTGTCTGTCCCAGTGCATCCAGCACATGGGAAACAATCTCACTGTGCACGCCTGCCTGCTCTTTCAGTTTGGAAATCGTTCCCAGATTGATTTCCTGCAGTGACAGCCCATTCAATGCTGTATTCAGCAGAATGTTCAATTTCAGTAAAGTTTCGTTGTCGAGCGGTTCTTCCACGTCGATCATCTGATTCTTTACCATGTTGCTGTTCATTACGATAACTGCCAATATATGTTTCTCATCTACATTGGACAGCTGCATAAACTTTACTTTGTTTCCACTGTAAGTCGGTGCGGAAACAATTGTCGCATAATTGGTGTTGTTTGCAAGCATCTTTGCAACCTTTTTTAATACCTCATCCATCTTCTGGGTTTTTTCTATTACGAAGTCCTTCATTTCTTTGACTTCCCGGTCTTTTTCCTGCATCAGATGATCCACATAAAACCGATAGCCTTTGTCTGAAGGAATTCTTCCTGCTGATGTATGTGGCTGCACGATATAACCAAGTTCTTCAAGATCTGCCATCTCATTGCGGATGGTTGCAGAACTTAAATTCAAATCCGTATATTTTGAAATGGTTCGTGATCCCACAGGTTCACCGGTTGCAAGATAATTACGGATAACTGCATCCAGAATTTTTACTTTTCTTTCATCCAATTCCATATTCTCGTCTGCCATTTTCCCGTCTCCTGTTCCTGAACCTTCACCGGTTGTTTTTGGTTTGTTAGCACTCATTTACTTAGAGTGCTAATATCGTTCTGTTATTAAAATAGCACCAAGGTGTTTTTTTGTCAACACCCTGATGCTATTTTATTTTTATTTTATACTTTTTTTATATACACTTATAATAAAAACTGAGCCATCACATAATTGGCAAC
>ERZ780208.3147-NODE-3147-length-10437-cov-16.646215_pt1 | contig 10437 bp, 8 predicted proteins | sample MGYA00511167_ERZ780208 | MGnify/ENA primary metagenome ERZ780208 (study PRJEB29588, sample SAMEA2159202) | human gut metagenome | biome: human gut; feature: human-associated habitat; material: faeces | place: Denmark | collected 2008/2010 ... | reverse complement strand
TGCGACAGAGCGCGAGCGTGCCGCGTTTCTTATACCCTGCCAAGGGCTACGGGGACGTTTCATTAACTTTCCATTTACAGCTTTGTGGTCCACTGGGACAGATCCCAGACCTGGGTGGCCAGGCCATCGTAGAATTCCGGCTCATGGCAGACCATGAGAATACTTCCCTTGTATTCTTTCAGTGCCCGTTTCAGCTCGTCTTTGGCATCCACATCCAGATGGTTCGTTGGCTCGTCCAGTAACAGAACGTTCGTGGCACGGTTCATGAGCTTGCAGAGTCTTACCTTTGCCTGCTCACCACCGCTGAGTACCTTTACGCGGCTCTCAATATGCTTTGTGGTCAGACCGCATCTGGCCAGGGCGGAACGCACCTCATACTGGGTAAACGCGGGAAATTCCTGCCAGATCTCTTCGATACAGCTGTTGTCACCGGAACCGGACATTTCCTGCTCGAAATAACCGATTTCCAGATAATCCCCCTGCTCCACTTCGCCGGACAGAGGCGGGATCAGTCCCAGAATGCTCTTCAACAGTGTGGTCTTACCGATACCGTTGGCACCGATCAGCGCTGCCTTCTCGCCACGTTCCATGGACAGATTCAAGGGCTTGGACAGCGGCTCGTCATAACCGATGATCAGATCCTTTGTCTCAAAAATGATACGACCAGTGGTGCGGCCCTCCTTGAAAGAGAATTCAGGCTTCGGCTTCTCCGCAGCCAGCTCGATGACATCCATCTTATCCAGCTTCTTCTGGCGGGACATGGCCATGTTTCGGGTGGATACACGGGCCTTGTTTCTTGCTACGAAATCCCTCAAATCGGCGATCTCCTTCTGCTGACGATTATATGCGGCCTCCAGCTGGGATTTCTTCATGGCATAGACTTCCTGGAACTTGTCGTAATCGCCCACATAGCGGGTCAGCTCCTGATTGTCCATGTGATAGATCAGGTTGATGACACTGTTCAGGAAGGGAATGTCATGGCTGATCAGGATAAATGCGTTCTCATATTCATTCAGATAACGCTTGAGCCATTCGATATGTTCCGCATCCAGATAGTTGGTCGGCTCATCCAGCAGCAGAATATCGGGCTTTTCCAACAGAAGTTTGCCCAGCAGAACTTTGGTACGCTGACCACCTGACAACTCTGTCACATCACGGTCCAGGCCGATATCCATCAGTCCCAGAGCTCTTGCCACTTCCTCCACTTTGGCATCGATCATATAGAAATCATGCATAGTCAGCAGATCCTGGATTGTTCCCAGGTCTTCCATGTACTGTTCCAGTTCTTCCGAGGTGGCATCTCCCATTTTGTCACAGATTTCATTCATCTGTGCTTCCATATCGTATAAGAAATCAAAAGCGGAAGCCAGTACCTGACGGATCGTCATACCGGGGGTCAGCACTGTATGCTGGTCCAGATAGCCGACGCGGACATTCTTCGCCCATTCCACTTTGCCCTCATCCGGCATCAGTTTACCGGTGATAATATTCATAAAGGTAGATTTTCCCTCGCCGTTGGCACCGATGAGACCGATATGTTCCCCCTTCAGCAGGCGAAACGATACATCGTTAAAAATAGCACGGTCTCCAAATCCGTGGGTCAGGTGTTCTACGTTTAATATGCTCATATTTCCTCACATTCTGCTGCTTTGCAGCGTCGTTTCCATCAATAGTCCTTTGCAAGTATAGCGTACTGTCCGTAGTTTTGTAAAGAAAGAAAGCAAAAAGGGTGGAAAACAATAATTTTTTGTTGTGAAAAAGAGCACATATGTGCTATGATGTACGCGGTTTTGCGAATGGGGTTCTGAATAGTTACTATTTCCTGATTAAATACAGAAAGAAGGCAGCGTATGCTTTTACTTCAACAAATGGTGATTTTTTTCCTGATCATGCTGATCGGGTACATCTGCAGAAAGGTCGGAGTATTCGGGGAAAATACCGGCAAGATGATCTCCGGTATCGTCATTAATATCGGCAATCCGGCGCTGATCATTGCCTCCGGCATGAATCCTGAAACATTGGAAAATAAGGCGGCATTGTTGGTTACGCTGGCTGTGGCGCTGATCTTTTTTGCTATCATGTTTGTGATTGCAGAGCTGATTCCGAGACTGCTTCGGGCAGACAGAGAAGATTATGGTTCTTATCAGGTCATGACGATCTTCGCCAATATTGGCTTTATGGGCTATCCTCTGCTGGATGCCATGTACGGCGGTGAAGCAGTGATCCATGCTGCAATTTTTAATCTGCTTTACAGTGTGCTGATCTATACCTATGGCATTAACAGGATGAAGACCTCCGGACAGCGGGAAAAGCTGAACTGGAAGCAGCTGATGAATGTGGGGGTGATCTCCTGCCTCATTGCAGTGACCCTGTATATCAGTAATCTTCCGGTTCCGATGGTCTTCAAAGATACTGCCACCCGGATCGGAGCTGTCACCGGACCATTAAGTATGCTGGTAATCGGTGATTCGCTGGCACAGATCCGGTTAAAGGATCTGTTTACGGATGTGCGGCTGCTGCTCTTTTCTGTTGTGAAGCTGCTGCTTATGCCGGCACTGCTTCTGTGGGGACTGCGTTTTTTCATTACAGACCCCATGTTTCTGGGTGTCTGTCTGGTCATGACGGCCACACCTGTCGGCAGCATGACAGTCATGCTGGCGCAGCAATATGACGGTGATTACCGGCTGACCTCTAAGGGCGTGGCGCTGACCACTGTGCTGTCCGTAGCTACAATGCCGTTTCTGTTCTGGCTGTCGAAAATTTAATGAAACTTTTTCTACCGGATTGTCGTCTGATAGAATAGGGATCCCCAAAAAGGGGATACTGCAACTGAACATGGGAAATATCCCTGCAAAACAAGGAGAGATTTTATGAAAAAGAAATTAGCATGTATGTTACTTATGAGTGCTCTGGCACTTTCTATGACCGCCTGCGGAGGCAAGGATAATAACGGTGCTGCATCAGACAACCAGCAGTCCACCATGGAGAGCACCGCAGCGGGACAGGAGACCGGCGAGGCCGGTAGTACAACCGCTGCACAGAATCCGAAGGACGCTGCGAAAGCGTTACAGAGTGCAAAAAAGGCAGTTACGGATGCACTGGGAGACAATTACTGGCCGGATTCCGAGATACCCGGGGAAATGCTGAACGAGACCTACGGTGTCAGTGCGGAGCTCTATGATGCCTACCTGGGAGAGGCACCCATGATCAGCGTCAATGTAGATACTTTATTGATTATTCATGCAAAAGATGGTAAGGTAGAAGAGGTAGAAAGTGCATTGAACGCCTACCGTGACAGTCTGGTGAATGACACGATGCAGTATCCCATGAATCTGGGCAAGATTCAGGCATCCCGAGTGGAACGGATAGGCGATTATGTATGCTTTGTACAGTTGGGTGCGGACACTTCCTCTGTGGAAGAACAGGGCGATGAGGCCGTGATCACTTACTGTCAGGAGCAGAATGAACTTGCCCTGGAGGCTATCAGACAGACTCTGGAGTAAATACGGAGTAGAGTGAATGGTATTCAGCAGTGTATTGTTTCTTTTTCGGTTTTTGCCGATTTTTATGATCTGCTATTTCCTGGTTCCCCGGAAGATGAAGAATCTGGTTCTCTTCCTGGGGAGCCTGGTCTTTTATGCCTGGGGAGAGCCCGTCTATATTTTCCTCATGCTTTTTTCTACCATATCCGATTATGTGTGGGGAAGGCTGATCGAAGAATACAGAGGGAAGGATCGCTCCAGGATCTTTTTGCTATGTTCCATTGTCATCAATCTTTTTATCCTTGGATTTTTTAAATATGCCGATTTCCTGATGCAGACGGTGAATACAGTATTTGGAACATCAATTCCGCTGTTAAAGCTTCCGCTGCCCATCGGAATTTCCTTTTATACGTTCCAGACCATGTCTTACGTGATCGATGTGTACCGGGGGGATACAAAAGAGCAGCGTAATATTCTGCAGTTCGGTGTCTATGTGACCATGTTCCCGCAGCTGATTGCCGGGCCCATCTTAAAGTATCATCAGGTGGAGCGGTATCTGCAGGACAGGCGGACCGATCTGGATGCCATCAGTTACGGGGTAAAACGATTCGTGACAGGACTGGCCAAAAAGGTACTGCTGGCCAATAACCTGGGACTTTTGTGGAAACAGGTAACGGAACTGGGAAATGAGCAGATGAGTATTCTGATGGCATGGCTGGGAATCGCAGCGTTTGCACTCCAGATTTACTTTGATTTTTCGGGTTATTCCGACATGGCGATCGGATTGGGGGCAGTCTTGGGCTTCCATTTTCCGGAGAACTTCAATTATCCATACATTGCTGCTTCAGTAAAAGATTTCTGGCACAGATGGCATATTTCTCTGAGTACCTGGTTCAAGGAGTATGTGTATATTCCGCTGGGCGGCAATCGCAAGGGGCTGCCGAGACAGCTGTTTAATATTCTGGTGGTATGGATGCTGACCGGTATCTGGCACGGTGCAGGATGGAATTTCCTGTTCTGGGGGCTGTGGTTTGCATTTTTCCTGATCCTGGAGAAATTATTCTTAGGAGATATTCTGGAAAGTGTGCCCAAGGTGTTCGGCAGGATCTATACGTTGGCGGTAGTACTGATCAGCTGGGTGTTTTTTGCACTGGAAAGTCCCGGAGAGATCCTGGCTTATCTCCAGGCTATGTTCGGAATGAACGGAATAGGGCCGGTGAATTCGCTGGCAATGTTTTTGTGCAATGAGTATCTGGTGCTTCTGGTGATCGCATTGGTGGCATGTCTTCCGCTAGGCAGCAGACTGGTGCATGCTTTGAAAAGCAGTAAGACAGGCCCCGCCATGGCACTGTACCGGTTGGGAGAAAAGGTGATTCCGGCAGTACTGCTGCTTCTGTCGGTGGCGTATATTGTGGATGCGTCGTATAATCCCTTTTTGTATTTTCGATTCTGACCGGGAAGGAGGAACCGCATATGGATGATAAAAGAAATTCGCTGTTGACCATCGGACTGGTCTGTGCGGTACTTCTGGTTCTGGGAGTGGCAGATCTGTGGAACAGTGACAGAGTATATTCGGAAGCGGAGAACCGGGTGCTGGCATCCCGCCCCGTATTTTCCTGGGAGAGTCTTTTCACGGGAGAATACGGGGATGCTTATGAGGAATACATGTCCGACCAGTTCGTAGGACGGGATAAATGGGTAGGACTTAAGACCCGGGCAGATATCCGTTTCCGGAAAAAAGAGATCAATGGGGTCTATCTGGGAGCAGACCGGTATCTGATCGGAGTAAACGATCCCGATGAGTATACGGAGCAGATGGAAAATTCCCGTGTCGCATCGTTAACAAAACTGGTGAACCACTGGGATGCCAAGGTGATGCTGGTGCCGACGGCGGACAACATTCTCACGGATAAGCTGCCGGCATTTGCACCTTATTATGACGAAGAACGGCTGCTTACGAAGGTAAGGAATTCTATTGGAGAAGAGCATTATATAGATGTGTATCACGCTTTGCAGGAGCATGCACAGGAGCCCATCTATTATCGCACGGATCATCATTGGACCAGTCTGGGGGCATATTACGGTTTTCTGGCCTGGGCGGACAGTGTGGGACGTTTCCCCTACCCGTATGACGTAAACGGCATGAAGACGGTGTCGGAGAATTTTCAGGGAACCCTGCAGTCCCGTATCAATGTGAACTGGACGAAGGATAGCATACAGTATTTCCCGGAGACGGAGAAAAAAGCAGTATCGGTGACGTATGATTTTGCGGACACGGCTGATTCTCTGTATGCACCGGATTATCTGGATACCAAGAACCAGTATGGATTTTTCCTGAATGACAATCATGCATTTATTGAGATTCATACGGGATACAATCCCGGTAAGACGCTGTTTGTCATCAAGGATTCTTATGCCAACAGCCTGATTCCGCTGCTCACGGCCCATTATGAGAATATCTACGTGGTGGATCTGCGGTATTTTAACGGGAAACTGTTCCAACTGATGGAGCAGTATGAACCGGAACAGGGAATGGATGTGCTGGTGTTGTATGATTGTATTCATTTTTTAGAGGATTTTAAGTATTATTAAGGAGGCTTATTATGGCTTATTTGGGCATTCCCCAGAATACCATTGCGGTACTGCAGAAGTACCATTTCAATTTTCAAAAAAAATTCGGACAGAACTTTCTTATAGACACGACGGTTCTGGACCGGATTATTTCTTCTGCGGAGATCACGAAGGAGGACTGCGTGCTGGAGATCGGGCCGGGCATCGGTACCATGACCCAGTATCTTGCGGAGCGCGCGGGCAGCGTGGTGGCCGTGGAGATCGACAAGGCACTGATCCCTATTCTGGAAGAGACATTACAGGATTATGATAACGTCACGGTCATCAATGACGATATCCTGAAAGTGGACATTAACCGGCTGGTGGAAGAGAAAAACGGAGGACGCCCCATCAAGGTGGTGGCAAACCTGCCCTATTACATAACGACACCGATCATCATGGGCTTATTCGAGAGCCGTGTGCCGCTGAAGAGCATCACCATCATGGTGCAGAAGGAAGTGGCGGACCGTATGCAGGTAGGCCCCGGCACGAAGGATTACGGCGCCCTGTCTCTGGCGGTGCAGTATTATGCAAAGCCGGAAATCGTGGCGAATGTACCGCCCAACTGCTTCATCCCGAGACCGAATGTGGGCAGCGCGGTCATCCGCCTGACCCGCTACGAAGAACCGCCGGTACAGGTGAAGGATGAGAAGAAGATGTTCGCCCTGATCCGGGCTTCCTTCAACCAGCGCCGTAAGACCCTGGTGAACGGTCTGGGAAATGCGGGCCTCCCAGGCATCACCAAGGAATCCGCGGCAGCAGCCCTGACACAGATGGGCCTGTCCCCTACCGTAAGAGGTGAGGCATTGACACTGGAGCAGTTCGCAAGACTGAGTGATCTGTTGTAGAGCGGCTTATCATGAAGCAGACAAGGAGTATACGTTCAGACAGCTGCAGATTCATAGGTCACTCCGTCTCCGACCGATAATAATTCCGGTATTTTAACGGTGTCATATTCCGGTATTTTTTAAACACACGTTCAAAATAAGTAATATTTTCATAGCCCAACTGTTCCGCAATGGAAGTGATGCTGTCATCTGTTTCCAGAAGGAGCCGGTGGGCTTTTTTGATGCGGTTGACATTCAGGTAATCGTTGATGGTGAAACTGGTGACTTCTTTGAAAATACGGCTCAGGTAAAATTTGTTGATATAGAACCGCCCAGCGAGATCCTCCAGAGAGATCCGCTCAGTACAATGTTCTACAATATAGTGCGCCACTTCATCGACCTTTTGATACTTCGGGTTCGAATGTCTGGCCGGGGATGAGACAACGGGACCCTCGGGCTGCAAGCGCAGCACGGCAATGAAAAATTCTGCCAGCTTCGTCATGGCGGCCAGAAGATAGCCGGGCTTTTTGTGGATCAGCTCAGAGGCAATGTCCTGCAACAGAGACTGGATATAGGGGCGCATTTCTTCTGGCAGTGTCAGAATACTGCCCTGCTCCGTGAAAAAACTCTGCAGCTGCAATCCTCCGAAAGATGCCAGAAAGGTAGAAAAGGGCTCTTCCATGATTCCTAAAACGATCCGGTCGTGATGTGGTCCGGCGGAAGCCATACCGGTGCGGTGGATCTGCTCCTTGTCAATGAAGACCAGCGTTCCCGCGGTGACCAGATAGGTCTGCTGGTTGATAAAATAATACCGTTCCCCCTCTAAAAGATAATAAATCTCGTATTCTTCGTGAATGTGACGGATATCCATGGAATAATTATAGTCCCGTACAACACGGTCGATGTGGAATCCGTCTACAAGCTCATTATAGAGCCAGTGATCCTGAGGCGTCGAAGCAACAGCATTGCCCGCAATGCCTGATTCCGGTGGAGCCGGTGTCTGAAAATCCCCTGTTTCAAACATAATAGTGATCTCCTTTTTCCTATGCTATATTAGTGCTATATTAGACTGCATTCTGAAAAACAGTATGCGCAGGCTATATTACAAATCTATGAGCTTGTATAAAAACAAAAGTCAATATAGTACGAAAATGGAAAAAAATACGCAAATAATAGCAAGATTATTATACAGCCATAGGCTATAATGTGCAATATAGAGAAGGCAGTACGGGCCGATGGAGCAGAGGATCCCAAGGACCGGAAACACATAAGGAGGATACAAAAATGGAGTATGCAGACGGAAAGGTAAAAGATTTACAGATCGCCTATATTGGCGGTGGTTCCAGAGGATGGGCATGGACATTTATGACGGATCTGGCCATGGATGAAGAACTGTCCGGAACCATCCGCCTGTATGATATTGATGCGGAGGCGGCAAAACACAATGAGATCATCGGCAACAGACTTTCTGCAAGAGAGGATGTGGTGGGCAAATGGAACTATACTGTTTCTGACAGCTTACAGTCCGCATTGACCGGTGCGGATTTCATCGTGATCTCTATTCTGCCGGGAACTTTTGATGAGATGGCTGTGGATGTACATATGCCGGAACGACTGGGAATCTATCAGTCTGTAGGAGATACCGCAGGCCCCGGCGGTGCCATGAGAGCACTGCGTACGATTCCCATGTATGTGGAAATCGCACAGGCCATCAGGGCATATGCACCGAAAGCCTGGGTCATCAATTACACCAACCCCATGTCCCTGTGCGTGAAGACTTTGTACTACGTTTTTCCGGAGATCAAAGCTTTTGGATGCTGCCATGAAGTATTCGGTACCCAGAAAGTGTTAAAGGGTATTCTGGAAGAGACCATGGGGCTTAAGGATGTGAAACGTGAGGATATTCAGGTCAATGTACTGGGTATCAACCATTTCACCTGGTTTGACTATGCTTCCTATAAGGGAATCGATCTGTTCCCCATTTACCGGAAATATACCGAGGAGCATAAGGAAGACGGCTACAAAGAAGCAGATAAAAACTGGGCGAACTCTACTTTCGAGTGTGCCCATATTGTGAAATTTGATCTGTTCCGCAAATATGGTCTGATCGCAGCAGCAGGCGACAGGCATCTGGTGGAATTCATGCCCGGTGTGGGTGACAGTTACCTGAAAGATCCCGAGACGGTAAAGAGATGGAAATTCGGTCTGACTACCGTAGACTGGAGAAAGAAGGATCTGCAGGAACGTCTGGCAAAGAGCGCGAGACTGGCAGCCGGTGAGGAAGAGATCGAGTTGAAGCCTACCGGGGAGGAAGGTATCCAGCTGATCAAGGCACTCTGCGGACTGACCCGCAAGATCAGCAATGTCAATATTCCCAATACCGGACATCAGATTGCCAATCTGCCGGAAAGTGCGGTTGTAGAGACCAATGCGGTATTCGAGAGAGATGCCATCCGCCCGTTGTATGCCGGAGAGCTTCCGGAGCAGATCAAGGAGCTGGTGGATCCCCATGTGGCAAACCATGAGCGGATTCTGAAAGCAGCTATTCTGTGTGATTTTGATCTGGTGGTGGAAGCATTCCTGGAGGATCCGCAGGTGAAAGGAAGAGCTTCCAGAGAACAGGTGGAAGAGCTGGTAAGGGATATGCTCCGCAGCACGGCAAAATATCTGCCGGAAGGCTGGAAAAAGTATCTGTAAAAATAAAATAGAAAAAAGAACCCGGGAGGTGCTGCAGAAGGATGAGGCAGCACCTCTTTTTGTGTATACGATGAGCCAGGTACAGATTTGTGCTTGCACAAGAATCTGTACCTGGCGAATGTACATCATCGAGCTTTTAAGCGAGATGGTGTACAAAGTATAAAAAGCGAGTAGGAGACAGTCCGCTCGAGGGGTTAATTATTTGAAAAAAGAATATAAGCGGCAGAAGAATTATAAAGTCATTGTGAAAATGCACAAAACTGCGAGAAGTATTTTGAGAACAATATACAAACTTCCAGGTATTTACAGAAAAGCACTTGCAACCAGTTCGTGAATGTGCTATTTTCTAATTACAGCAACGGAAACGTTACCGGGAACAATACCGAAACCGTTTCCGACAACCTGACGGGAGTATAGCAAGAATTATGAAGGGTTCCCGTTCCAACAAAAAAGGAGAGGTAAGATTATGAAGAAGAAACTGGCAAGTGTTTTACTTTGTGCAGTAATGGCAGCTTCCATGCTGACCGGCTGCGGAAATGCTGACAATGCAACAGCAACCACCCCTGCTACCGACAACAAGACGGACGCAGCAGCAACTACCGAGGCGGCAGAGAAGACCGCAGAGAAGACCGCAGAGGCAGCAGGCTCTGTATACTATCTGAACTTCAAACCTGAAGTTGACGAAGTATGGCAGAAGCTGGCTAAGGAATATACCGAGGAGACCGGTGTTCCTGTAAAGGTTGTAACTGCAGCAAGCGGTACCTACGAGCAGACCCTGATGTCTGAGATCGCTAACAAGGAAGCACCTACCCTGTTCCAGA
>ERZ780208.3141-NODE-3141-length-10450-cov-7.561616_pt1 | contig 10450 bp, 8 predicted proteins | sample MGYA00511167_ERZ780208 | MGnify/ENA primary metagenome ERZ780208 (study PRJEB29588, sample SAMEA2159202) | human gut metagenome | biome: human gut; feature: human-associated habitat; material: faeces | place: Denmark | collected 2008/2010 ... | reverse complement strand
TGCTAGAGTTCTCTGGATTTCGATTTCTATCCACGCCCTCCGCGAGGAGGGCGACTTCGTTGTCTACTGCTAGAGTTCTCTGGATTTCGATTTCTATCCACGCCCTCCGCGAGGAGGGCGACTTCGTTGTCTACTGCTAGAGTTCTCTGGATTTCGATTTCTATCCACGCCCTCCGCGAGGAGGGCGACGGCCGGCATCCAGTTCTTTGCTGTTTCGGATACTATTTCTATCCACGCCCTCCGCGAGGAGGGCGACGCTTTTTGGCTGCAGCGTCCATGCTGGGTTTTGCTATTTCTATCCACGCCCTCCGCGAGGAGGGCGACACTAACGGCCTGGTGGCCTTTGCTAACGGGTACATATTTCTATCCACGCCCTCCGCGAGGAGGGCGACGATGCCGCATCCGCATCTGACCCGTGACGAGGCAATTTCTATCCACGCCCTCCGCGAGGAGGGCGACAAAAATTGTAGGTATTGCATCCACGACGAGAGTAATTTCTATCCACGCTCTCCGCGAGGAGGGCGACCCGGCAGCTTGTCGATGATATGCTTCTTGCGGTCATTTCTATCCACGCCCTCCGCGAGGAGGGCGACTGGAGGGCGCAGTCCACGGCATCAAGACCAAGGATTTCTATCCACGCCCTCCGCGAGGAGGGCGACGGGTCTCCGGGCTGGTTGGTGCTTCGCCAACTTATTTCTATCCACGCCCTCCGCGAGGAGGGCGACAACTTGCCCGCCGTCTTCAAGGCGTTCAGCAAGGATTTCTATCCACGCCCTCCGCGAGGAGGGCGACCGGCGACGTTGACCGGGTAGAGGCCACCATCGACATTTCTATCCACGCCCTCCGCGAGGAGGGCGACGACCTCCCTTGCAGTCGATACCTCGAAATACAAGATTTCTATCCACGCCCTCCGCGAGGAGGGCGACGCGCAGCTTTGATTTGAGCCAGCCCATCATCCGGATTTCTATCCACGCCCTCCGCGAGGAGGGCGACAGCCCCGCAGCTATGACGAGATCCTGAACGACCTATTTCTATCCACGCCCTCCGCGAGGAGGGCGACTCTGCAACAACGTCCAGTGCTTCAACCGCTTTCAATTTCTATCCACGCCCTCCGCGAGGAGGGCGACCCGCCCTCGCTTTTTAATTATAACCACCCACCGATATTTCTATCCACGCCCTCCGCGAGGAGGGCGACCTACAACGCTGCCATCGTTGTCCGGCTCATGCAATTTCTATCCACGCCCTCCGCGAGGAGGGCGACCAGGATGCCAGCTTGACCTTTTCTGCGGTGTTCGATTTCTATCCACGCCCTCCGCGAGGAGGGCGACCAGAGCGGCTATTGTCGCATACATCGGCGACAACATTTCTATCCACGCCCTCCGCGAGGAGGGCGACTAAACCACTCTCTCCACCGAGAGCACTCGCGGAAATTTCTATCCACGCCCTCCGCGAGGAGGGCGACTTTTCGTTGTCTTATTCACACAACGGACTGTATAATTTCTATCCACGCCCTCTGCGAGGAGGGCGACCACGATGCCGTCAGCGGCGGTCTGCATTTCTTGTATTTCTATCCACGCCCTCTGCGAGGAGGGCGACTTGATGGTGATTCGTGTACCGCCCAGATACTCCGATTTCTATCCACGCCCTCTGCGAGGAGGGCGACAAACCAGCAAAAATTTAACCGCCGAAGCGTATACATTTCTATCCACGCCCTCTGCGAGGAGGGCGACGGATTTTTACTACCCTGTTTTTGCGAATCTGGGAATTTCTATCCACGCCCTCTGCGAGGAGGGCGACCTCATATCCATATACCGGCGCTTTTCCGCCCAATGATTTCTATCCACGCCCTCTGCGAGGAGGGCGACTTTCGATGGTTGAGTTTTGCGAGTTATGTGTAATATTTCTATCCACGCCCTCTGCGAGGAGGGCGACTTTTAATAAGGTGCATAAGACAAACCTCAAATACATTTCTATCCACGCCCTCTGCGAGGAGGGCGACAGCATGGCAGCAGCCTCATCAGCCGTGGACTGCTATTTCTATCCACGCCCTCTGCGAGGAGGGCGACCGTATGCCTGCCCGCCGGTGCTTTCGATAGGCCGATTTCTATCCACGCCCTCTGCGAGGAGGGCGACGTGCGTTCTGGCGAACATCTGTGCTGGGTGCTCCAATTTCTATCCACGCCCTCTGCGAGGAGGGCGACACCGCAGCCGCGGCTATGCTGATACGCCCGTGAAATTTCTATCCACGCCCTCTGCGAGGAGGGCGACCTTTTGATGTGTTGCACGATGGCGATAAGGTCTGATTTCTATCCACGCCCTCTGCGAGGAGGGCGACCTTGAAAACGTAGACATCATCATTGCCGCCAAGGGATTTCTATCCACGCCCTCTGCGAGGAGGGCGACTTGTTCGCCCAGATTTGCGAACACGGGATAATAATTTCTATCCACGCCCTCTGCGAGGAGGGCGACGAATGCGGCGCCCGAGGAGCTTGCCGAGGAACTTATTTCTATCCACGCCCTCTGCGAGGAGGGCGACGTGCCAGCGCAAGTACGACAACCCGCTCAATCGATTTCTATCCACGCCCTCTGCGAGGAGGGCGACCCTTTCGTGACCGGCAGGTCAACGGTTTTGATGTTATTTCTATCCACGCCCTCTGCGAGGAGGGCGACGCGGCCATACCAGAATACTATTGGAGAAAGCTAATTTCTATCCACGCCCTCTGCGAGGAGGGCGACCAGCTCAAGCCCGGTAAGACTCAAAGGAGATATGATTTCTATCCACGCCCTCTGCGAGGAGGGCGACAGGAACCCGTGGAAGTCCCTGACATTTCCAAGATATTTCTATCCACGCCCTCTGCGAGGAGGGCGACCGATTTTTATTTTGGAGGAGACAGCTATGAGCAAATTTCTATCCACGCCCTCTGCGAGGAGGGCGACAGCAAAAACAGAGACAAAATCTCTATTTTCAAACAAATTATACAACATTCTGCACGAATTTAGAAGAGCCTTGATTTACAACGGGTCAAAGAGCTATCCAAATCATGCAAAATGACACAAAAATCCGGTGCGAAGGTGCCGGAAAAATACTGAGAACTCGCCCTTCGCACCGGGGTGGGAAACTCAGAACAACAGCAGGCCGTCCTGCTCGAAGGGCGGATGAACGCCGATATGCTCCACCTTGCTCTTATAGCTGTTGCCCAGCTGGTAGAAGCGCAGACTGTCCAGCGCAGGGTCGATGAGAGACGTCAGCTCCGCCTTGAGAACGGCATACTGCGCGGCATCCAGCAGACACTCGAACACGGAGTTCTGCACCCGCTGGCCGTGGTCCACACAGCGCTTGGCGACTTTGCGCAGACGTTTGCGCCCGGCAGGAGTTTCGGTATTGACGTCGTAGGTGATAAGGACCAGCATACACATCCCTCACTTCCAGAAAAATGGCGGGTAAAGCTCCATATCGCCCCGCAGGGTGCGGGCCAGAAGCAGAGCCTGCACATAAGGCACGAGGCCCCACGGAAGCTTTTCGTTCAGGAACGGGTGGGTGATAGTCTCCTGCTTGCGGGTCTGCCACCCGCCCAGAAAGGCGCGGCGGCCCTCATCGGTGAGAAGGACGGCCCCGTTCTCCTGCTTCTGGAAATGCTTCGGCGTCATGATTTTCTGGTTGATGCAGGAGAGCACGAAGCGGTCGGCATAAACTGCACGCAGCTCTTCCATGAGGTCGAGGGCGAGGCTCCTGCGCCCGGGCCGGGCGCGGTGGAGAAAGCCGACGTAGGGGTCGAGGCCCACACTCTGAAGAGCCGCCGTGCAGTCGGAGGCCAGAAGCGAATAAGCGAAAGAGAGCAGGGCATTGGTATTGTCCAGCGGCGGGCGGCGGCTCCGACCGGTGAAGGCAAAATCATCGTGCTGCTGCAGGATGAGTGAATCAAAGCAGTCGAAATACCGCTGTGCCGCCTCGCCCTCCAGACCGCGAAGCTGGTCGAGGTCGTCACACTGCTCGATGAGGGGCAGCGCCGCCGCCAGCTGGGCGCTGGTGCGCTTGAGCTGTTCCACCGGCACCCGCTGGGGGTGGTCGCGGGTGGCCCGTTCCAGCACCCAGCGGGCGTTATAGACTTTGCCCAGGATGAAATTGCGCGCATAGAGACAGCTCTCTGCCTCGCTGTCTGCGATGCGGTACTGGGTCTGCCGCAGCAGGACGTTGCCCCGCTCTTCGCCTACGGCCCGGGCCAGAAAGCGGCCCTGCGGGCTGAAAAAGCTCAAATCGACCCCGAGGCTGGCGCATTTACCCATCAAGGCAGGGCTTGCGCCGGGATAGCTGAAGCAGACGATGCCTTCCAGCGTGTGGAGCGGGACCCGGCCAATTTCAGCCTTGTTGCAGAGCAGGACGATGTTCTCCCCCTCGAGGGAAAGGTAGGCGTCCTTGTTGAGGACGTAGAGCGTGTTCAAAAACTTTCTCATGGCGCGGCCTCCTGCATCTCGTCCAGATGGGCGCGGAGATAGGCTTTCGGGTCGGCACGCTGATACAGCACGGGGAGGCAGAGCTCTTTGAGGGAGCAGGCGCTGCAGTGAGTGCCGGGCTTTGACTTGGGGGTATAGCCCCGGGCAAAATAGGCGTGCATCTCATCGGCCATCTTCTGGGTGGCCTGGCGCAGTTCTTCGGTCAGCGGCACGACCTCCCGCCGCCGCGTCTCTTCGTAGAAGAGCGCACCCTCCGGGATGCTGCACACCAGCATCTCTTCCAGCGCCATGGCCTGTGCGCAGAGCTGCAGCCGATCAGCGTCGCTGGCCTTGGCGCGGCCATGCTTGTACTCGACAGGCATGGGCTTCCAAAGCCCTTCCGTGCTTTGCAGGGGGATGCCCTCCGGGTCGGCCCGGAACTCGACGACATCGCAGTTTCCGCTCAGGCCAAGCCGACGGCTGACCACCTGCATCCCTCGGGTGATGAGCAGGCCGCCGCGCCGTTCGGTCTGGTTTGTGTCATGGCAGCGGGCGTGGTCGAGCTGGCCTTCGACGGTGCGGCGGTTCTCCGCCCACTGCTGTTCCAGATGGATGAGCGCCCACTGGCGGCGGCAGAAGCAGAAGTGCTGGATGCCCGACAGGGGCAGCCAGTCGTCTGCGCCGCCCATCAGGACAGCCTCTCGCAGGTGACTCCTTCCGGCAGAGTGTCTGCCACCGTGACGGTGTAGTCGCGGTAGCTGCGGGCGGCGTCCACATCGGGCTTGCGCTGGACGGCGACGGAGTCGAAGAGCTTATAGGCCGGGGCATTGCCCAGCTCAGAATCGTGTTTGAACACGATGAGCTCCCGCACGGCCATCTTGCCCCGGGCAGCGCTGTGGTCGTTCTCGAACATATTCAGAATGGCAGTCCACAGAAGTTTCAAATCATCCTCGGAGAAGCCGGTGGTCTTCCGGGCGAGGTTGGCCGAGACATAGCCCTCGGCGCGGTAGAGGGCGTAAGGCACGATGTGCTTGCGGCCCATCTCAGTACCCTTCTTCTCGGCATCGGCCTCGGTAGTGATGGCCACGCGGGTGATGGTGACTTCCTGCGGGACGATGGGGTCTACCGAGCGGGCAAAGCTCAGCTGGACGGGGCCGCGCACCTGACCGCAGTTCAGCGCACCCTTGACGAAGGTGGTCATGACGGCACCGAAGGTGCGGATGTCGAAGTAGTTCTCACACATATAGTCCCGCAGCTTGGCATCGATGTCGGGGTCGGCCTTTTTGGCAGCTTTCAGGTCGGGGTCGATGCCCAGCGTGCTGATGGCTTCGGCATCGCTGCGGTTGAGGGGAACGCCGTCCTTGATGTAGATACGATAGCCTTTTTCGTCCTCTTTCAGGGTCTCGACATAGTTGCGGATCTTCCGCTTGAGGCAGACGTCGGTCACCAGACCGTAGCCCGTCTCGGGGTCGATACGGGGCATATTGCCTGCATCGGGGTCGCCGTTGGGGTTGCCGTTCTCGACGTCGAACAGGATGACGAAATCATAGCGGTTCTTGATGGGCTCAGACATGGTTTATTCCTCCTCATTCTTTTTGGCGTAGCGTTTCTGGGTCTGGTGGTAGTAGCCGATCTCAAAGGCACCCTGCTCCGGCAGGCTGAGCCGCGCCGGGAAGCCTGTCTCGGGCAGCTGGGCCATCAGCTCGGTGAGCTGTTTGCTGAAATGCACCTCGTTGGGGGTGCTCATCTTCTGCAGATGCTTCTGAGCCAGCTTGACCAGCGTAGGGAAGGCCGTTGCCGGGGTGGCACAGGCCGAGTTGAAGTACCGGTCTTTGATGGTGGCGTTGATGCCGGGATTGGCGACGCTCTGGATCGTCTCCAGCACAGAGAAGAGACGCCCCAGAACATAGGGGACATTGCTGCTTTCGTTCAGGCTCACGGTAAATACCTCCTTGTTGAGCTCGGTGGGGTAGTTGCGGAGATAGTAGGCTTTCAGGATGGCGGCACGGCCTCGGGTGACTTCCCGTTCGGCCCGGATGCGGAGGGTCACGCCGTTGAGCAGAGTGGCGGGGTACGGCCCGCCGGTGAGGATGGCCCGGAGCAGATCGCCCACCAGCTGGGGCGATGGATTTTTGTCCCGGGATTTCTGGTTGACCGTCTCCTGCGCCAGCGCCCAGACCGACAGGTTTTCCCGCTTGTCGAAGGCGGGGCGGGTAATGCTGAGCCGGTCGGCGTGGTCCTGCAGATTTTTGGCAAACTGTCCGAAACTGCTGTGCAGGAAGAACCGGACGGAGAGCCGGGCCGCGTTGGGCGAGATGCCCAGCACATAGAAGTTCTGGTTCGGGTCCAGCTTGTCATCGAGGAAGGAGACGGGGCGTCCCTGAGAAAGGGCTTTTAGTGCGGCGGCAAGGTCGCTTTCCGAGACGCCGCGCGCCTCGGAACCGCCGCAGAAAAACATCAGCATGGCGTTTGAGTAGGCGGGAGCGGCGTTTTCGGCCCAGCAGACGATGGTGGTGTCGCCGATGCGCTGACAGCAGTTCCGGTCAGCCAGCAGCAGATTGAGGGCCGTGGTGTAGGCGAAAGCCGCGTACTCGCTGACAGGGGCGTTGGCACCCTGCTCATGGCCATAGGAGCAGAAAGCGGGCGCGTTGAAGGAGACCAGTGCCGCACCGGCGGCCTGTGCGCCCATCACACCTTTGATGGCGGGGTGGATGCGGGCGATGCCGGCTTCTTTGCCGGTGATGAGGCAGCGGGCCGTCTCGGCGTCGGCATCGGAGGTGTCAAAGGCGGACTGCCATGCGGTCCGGATGTTCTTATCGGTGGTGGCCAGCCAGTGGGCGCCGTCGGGGGATTCGTAGCCGAACACAAGGTTCGCGTTGTTGTTCAGGTCGGCCCACTGCCCTGCCAGCAGCGGGTGGGTGGGGGCTGTATCCGGCTTCCAGCTGTCAAAAAAGGCGAGGATGGCTTTGGCGGCAGGGGAGTCCACACCGTCGAGCACCTTGTGGTGGAGGGCGGCACAGGCCTCGAAGCACTGGCGGGAACGCTCGGGCTTGCCCTTTTCGTCTGCGCCCAGCAGATAGGACGTATTGTCGCACAAAAAGTTCGCGGCGACGCCGGAGGCGCGCTTGACCCGGTGGGGGACAGGAAGCTCACGGGGGGCGATGACGGTCTTTTTGCCCTTGGGGACTTCCTGCCGCAGGTCGTTGAGGGCGAGGAGCTGGCCGTCGGGGCCGAGGCGTAGCTCGTAGCTGACCTTGAAGCGGCTGTCCCAGCCGGGGGCCTCCACCTTGCCCTGCTTCAAGAGCTGTTCATAATAGGCGGTGAGTGCTTGGAGTATCATGTAAACACCTCCACGTCCCGGCATTCCATCACGCCGTCCACCAGCTTTGCGCGGAAGAACTGGCTGCGGATGTTGGCCGAATCAGAGTAATCGAGGCTGTGGAGCATGAAGCCGAGGTCCTGCGTGACCTTCAGCGCCGGAATGCTGCCGCCCGGCCATTCCCGGAAGTTAGCCGGGAACTCCCGGCACCCGAAACAGGGCTGGTGATAGCACTGACCTTTGCGCAGGCGTCGGCGCAGGATGTCCTGGAACTTGCCGGGATTGTCGCTGGGGGCGGCCTTGTCCGTCAAATCAAAGTGACACTCGATGACGTAGTGAACGTCCTGCAGGACCATCGCGGCCCGCTGCTGGATGTCCTCCGAGGTGTAGAGCACCGGCGGCGTGCCGCCTTTGGCCGCACTGAGGGCGGCGGAGGACAGCAGGGTGGACTTGACCTCGTTGCGCCGGATGTTGGTGAACCGGATGGGCCGCTGGGTGTATTCCTCGGTGGACGCTTCATCCTCGGGGTCAAGGCCGAAGGGCTTGAGCAGATAGATGCGGTCAACCGTATAACGCAGCCCGGGGTGCCAGTAGATGGCTTCCACAAGGCCCCGCGCAGCGGATGGAGTGATCATGTCGTAGCTCACACGCTCGGTCTTCATTTCCGGACGAGTGAAACAGGCATAGTCGCCCCACACCTCAATGAGCATGGACATCAGCATCGCCTCCTTTCCGGGTGAAGTTGAATTTTCAGACTAAGATGAATGTTAGCCATTGCAACCACCTCTTCACTGTTTTGCTTCATTTATTTGATAATCGGATATGTCTCTATATCCTTTCTGAGCTTAGTATATTCTTTTTCGAAAGCGCTGTCAAGGAGTTGTGAGGAATTATCTGGAAAATGTTGAAAAAAAGTTCGTTTTTCCGTATACTGTTGGTGTCGTTGGAGGTTTGGATGCCTCTGATGAGGATTGAAATATTTAATTGATGTCGGAGATGTCAAGGGGAAGCGGCAAAGCGGCGTATGCTTTGCCGCTTCTCTCTTTTTAGAAGTAAAGGCCGATGCCCGTCTCCACATCCATGGCAAGGCCGGTCTTTTCACTGTAGCAGCTGGTGTCGGTGAGGATGGCGGAACCATCGGGCCGCAGTTCCAACGCCCCGGCGGCGTCAAGCTTGTCGAACTGATCCTTATAGCAGGAGACACTGTAAACGCCCAGCTTCCGCAGCAGCGTCCGGGTAACATGACCGCTGCGCAGCTGTTCACAGAGGGCTGCGCCCTCGCCGACGGGCAGATAGACCGTGCGGGCAGCGTTCTCGATGAGGCGGAATTCCTCCGCCACCTGTGCAAAGGGGAACTGGCAGCCCCGGATGCCCCGGAGAAAGGCATCCAGAATGCCGTGCTTGTCCACGGCGTCGGGGCCGCGAAGGTCGGAAAGCTCGTTGAAGTAGAGCTGAATGGCCCGGGGCGTGTCCAGTGTGTCCTGATGCCGGGCGGTGTAGTCCAGCGCGCTGACGTTCTGCCTGAGCATCTGGGGCGTGGAACACTCGTCCAGCCGGAACCGGTAGACGATGCTTTCCTCTGCGCCCCGCCGTCCCTCGCGGTTGCAGCGCCCGGCAGTCTGTAAGAGCGAGTCAAGACCGCACTGCTCGCGGTAAGCGACGGGAAAATCCACGTCCACGCCCGCCTCGATGAGAGAGGTGGACACCACCCGGCAGGGCAGACCCTCTTTCAGCCGCTGGCGGATGTCGTCCAGCTGACGGCGGCGGTCGGCGGCGCAGAGCAGGGTGGTCAGGCAGTAGCTGCCCTCGGCGGGCAGAGCAGCGTAGAGCTGCTGGGCCGTCTTGCGGCGGTTGACCACGCAGAGCACCTGCGGGTGATTTGCCAGCCGGGAGGCGAACTCCTCCTGCGGCAGGGTGCCGAGGTCTTGCAGTGTGGTGCGCCGGAGCACTTCGTAGAGGCGGGCCGCGTCGGGCGTGATCTCCTGCGGGTGGAGCTCAGGCGCAAAGCGCTGGAACAGCGGCTCAAGGGCAGGCTGGGTGGCCGTGCAGAGGACGGCCGTGGAGTGGTAATGCTGGATGAGCTGGGCGATGGCACTGACGCAGGGGGCAAGGTAGTCGCCCGGGAGGGTCTGCGCCTCGTCGAAGATGATGACGCTGTCGGCGATGTTGTGGAGCTTGCGGCAGCGGCTGCTGCGGTTGGCGTAGAGCGACTCGAAGAACTGCACCGCCGTCGTCACCACGACGGGGGCGTCCCAATTTTCGCTGGCCAGCATCTGGCGGTACTGGGCAGGGGTCAGGTCGTCCTGCTCAACAGTCTTGTACTCGGCGTTGGAGAAGTCGGCCAGAACATTTTCTGCGCCCAGCAGGCTCGAAAAGACGGCGGCGGTCTGGTCGATGATGGACATATAAGGGATGACGTAGATGACCCGCTTCATCTTCTGGGCGGCGGCGTGCTCCAGCGCAAAGGCGAGGGAGGCAAAGGTCTTGCCGCCGCCGGTGGGTACGGTGAGGGTGTAGAGCCCCTGTGGGCCGTGCGCGCCTTTCTCGAGGCAGGCGCGGAGGACGGTGTTGCGCTGGACGCTGACGGGCGAGGGCGATTCGGCCCTGAGATAACGCTGCGCCTGTGCGGAAACGATGTCCCGCAGTGCGGCGATGTCCGTGCCGCTGCCCCGGGGTGCGGCCTTGCCGTCCATGAAGGTC